>Ga0310899_10000031_pt1 | contig 22404 bp, 20 predicted proteins | sample C8D4metaG_FD_203909 | JGI IMG/M metagenome (GOLD analysis project Ga0310899, IMG submission 203909) | Lab incubated soil microbial communities from West Virginia University Organic Research Farm, Morgantown, WV, United States - C8D4 | ecosystem: Environmental > Terrestrial > Soil > Agricultural... | reverse complement strand
TTCTGTTATAAAATGCTGAATAATATCACAGAAAAATAATACATCCTCACCTTCATTTCAATTCAAAAGCGTCGTCACAAGAATATAGATTTTTGACCAAAGTCTTATTGGCCATATTTCCATCAGTCATATTATACGAATGGCAAGTTAGTCCTGTATCATGTACTGCACAAGCATTGACACATGTGATTACCTGATCTTTATTCATGTCGACTAACTCATTATTAATACCAGTAACAGAAAGAACATAAGAAATACCAAGGCATTTGAATAATATCGAAAACCACAAAAGATTCTTTTCTTAATTTCATACTTGTACTAAAGATTTTTTATAATATGATAGCTAAAATAATGCACTGAGACAATGGAATCATCCTGGTGGGCCCAACTCCTAATATGTGACTCTCAATCATGGCCCACCAGTGTTTTTATAATCTAATCCATGACCAGTTATATAGGCGAGTTAATTAGGTTTAAGAGAAACCTAAGCATTATTAAAAACGAATTAGATAAAAGTAGAGACTTGTGTTTAAAAAATCGTAAATCGTGTCACTTTCTACTATTCAAAACTTTCAGTATTGTACATCAGCTCAATTATATATTTGCCTGAGCAAAAACTAGCAGCCTAAAACACAGCAACTGGTGGGGCTCGGTTGTATCTTGTTCATTCAACGGGCTTTGTCTTCAAACCCATCAGTTGCTAATTATTGTTTCTTTTATTTAAATCCTGATCGTACTTCTATTTACAATCAATTCCGATCGTTACCAGTATGACAATATTATAATTTGCTGCACGGATACATTACAATCGCCGGGATAAGCAAACAAAGTGCTGGTGGACTTATCCCGAAAAGCCAACCTGAATCTATTCACATGAGCTACCAATTTTTAACAGAAGTTTTAGAAAATTTATTATATTATTTCCACGATATTACTCTAACTATTCATATTGGTAGGAGGGCTTTTTCTATCGGTTTCTGCGATCTAGTAAACGAAATATCGTTTAGATTATTCCCTCCTGTTACGCTCTAAAATGTTTAGTAAAAAACTTTGAAAACTCTAATATCGCTGACTATCATATTGCTACGCAAATTCATTTGACAAACCATACACTGATGGGCCTAGTCTATCAACTAAGATTTATTGGCCCACCAGTGTTTAACTTATTTAAATTTTATTGGATATATCGTCGAAGGACATCAAAATCCCGACAATGCGAAACTCGTCCTAAAGTGTCTCCTAGCATTATTCAATTCAATTGAATAATCCTATTGTTATTTTTGATATCAAAATCGGGAGATATAGAAGAGTCATAGTAAAATAAAAAAGGGAAGCACACAAGTGCGATTTAAGTTCGTCCAATTATAATTTGTTGTTTACGAACCGTTTTTCTGTCTGTGACAGTCACTTTTTGCATCGTCGTCTGCTGACTGGACCATTTTGCATTCTCCATGATTAGTGTAGCACAGGGAACCATTCGGGCTAACCGGGGTAGAATAACACCATAAGAACGCAATATCTGATTTTGCCGCTTCGATGTGTTGTGCGCCATATGAAAGAACGATTGCTGATCCAAGCATTGCAATTGACAATGCTAGTATTACACCAAGAGTTCCGCTCCTGTTCATAATGTTTTTCTAGTAGATATGATAATTAAGGTTTCAGGGAAAAATCCTATATTAAAAAATTCGGAATTTTGATACTACTACTTGGTTCCCTAAATGTTCTCTGATTAGGATCTAAGTCTTTAATCCACCAAAACTTCAATTACAGTAACAATATATCCTTTCATTAACTTGTAATTCACGGAAGACTTGACGGATGATAAATCCTAGCTATTTCACCACATACATGACATTGTAACTAATTAGGAGCTTCAATTGGTTTGTCATTTTGTTCAAATTCAAAAATCCATTCTCGAAAGATAGAATAGCAATTATGGCAGAACCTAATCTTTTCGGTTTCATCCCGTCTTCCCTTGATAACTCTATAGTCTCTTCTTACTATCCAGCCGCTTAAAACATTCTATTTTTAAGAGACTCATCAATATATTTTTCACCATTCCTTCAGGGAAGCAAAATTCACATGTCACGGATTCTCTGTAAAATGTAGTTTAGTAACGTTCTAGTCAAGAGCTAATCGGGAAAAATCGCTAATTTCTAAAGGATCGTTCACATCAGTGCAATCTGCATCCGGAATCGATCTGCCCCTTGTGGCGGTGGCTAACAAGTAGAAGTATGGGATATTAAATTTGGAAATTTCTATACTTCTGTGTCCATTAATCTCTTAACTTGTTAATAACTTTACTATTCTTATCAAAATCTTTGTCTACATAAAAATTATGTAAAGTATTATTATTCATATTTCTTTCCACTTTAATGTTTTCTAAATCAGGCAAGATTGGATCATTCGTATTATTCAATAATCTGTTTATATCGTTTATTGACAATGTGGCCAAGACTAATTTACTATCGTCTGGTGATATTATTGGAATTTCAGAGATGGCAGTTTTACTTATCAAGTCAAAATAATCCAAAATGGGATCTAAGGGACGTAACATAGGTGGATCACATACCATAATACTTGCCACATTCATATCTTGAATTGTTGAAATATTTCTTAAATCCTCAATATAGACCATTCCTTCAAACTTGTCATCATTATTAGTAACAACTAATGTATTAACGTTCAGGTCTCTCATTATTTGTATAGCATCATTTACTGTTGTATTCTTATTTACGTTATAGAAATCTGGATTCATCACATCCTTTACCTGATAATTTTTTAACTTTGAATCATGTTTCTTAGTATTTAACAATTGCATCTTTATATTGGAAACATAATTTTTGTAAATATAGTTATCTTTACCGGAGATAATATTTGATATGATTACCGAAATGACAGTCGGAATAAGGAGAGTATAACTTCCAACAATTTCGATCCCCATCACAATTGAAGAGATTGGAGTTCTAGTACTGGCAGTAAGGAAAGCAAAAATTGAGATCAAAGTAGCGGATGTTGTGTCAATATACATGAATATTCCAAAGGAGTGAAATAGTGTAATTAGAGCTGAGCCCATAAGACCACCTATAACCAAAGTTGGACCAAGTAGACCTGTACCATTCTTAGATGCGTTGGAAACTGATGTGGCAAAGATTTTCATTAAAATTACCGGAAACATGATCCACAGCGGAAATATCTGATAATTACCAACTGTTCCAAGTTGTAACCATCCATATCCGGTACCAAGAATCTCTGGAAACCCAATTGCGAATATCCCAATAATTAATCCCCCTAACGCAGGCTTGAAATAAAGTGGAATTTTAATAGTTTCAAAATGTTTTTGAAAAAAATGAACTGTCCTTACATATCCTATTCCTATTATCCCTATGATAGCTGCGATTACACCGTATGCTGCTAAAGATTGAAGACTTGTTTTTGCAATAAACTCTTGTGGCACATATAAGAAAGATGGCCAATTTAGAATAATTCCTGAAATAATGTAACTTGTTATTGATGCCAAGAACACTGGAAAAAGAGATTTAATAATGAAATCCCTACGATATAGTAATTCCAAACTAAAAATTGCTCCGCCAAATGGTAATCTTAAGATGCCCCCTATAGCTGAACCCATACCTGCAGTAATTGCAATACGAATTTCCTCATCATTAAGTTTGAAAACTCTACCTATTATTGATGCTAGTGTGGATCCAGTATGCGCTAGTGAATCTTCAATCCCACCACTGGTACCACTTCCTACTGCAAGAATATTGGAAAGAGTTCTTAAGGATGAAATTTTTAGACTAAATTGATTTTTCTTGTTGTGAAATTCATCGCTAATCTCATCTATTCCATTCTTACCAAGAGCTGTTGATAATTTTGTTGAAAGTATTCCTATGATAAGTCCGACAAGTCCTAATATTATCGGGATGAGCCATGGTTTGAGGACATACAATGTGTAATTGGAAGTCAACTTTGCTACGTCTTCCGGATTAGGTTGAATATATCTCACTATATCGCTAAGAAAAAACGATGAAAAAATCCTGATAGCTTCATAGGCGGCAATTACCAATAAACCTGATAGTACTCCTATGATTATACCGATGACGGTCCATTTTCTAAGGTACGCTAGATCGAGGGTCGTCCAGTCAAATCTCCTAACAAACCTATCTAGGGCTGTCGATAAATTCAATTTTATTTATGGACATTGTGATGAAATTAAAGGCTGATATTCATTGAGCTCAGTTATTATTTACAATTTTTGTTAAAATTATTAGGTTCGAACATCTCATGAATATTTTTGAAACATATAGCTTCTTTACAGCTACATATTCACCCAAATTTATATACTTAATTTAAATTACTCAAGAATATCCAATATATCAGTGAATATCTTTCTATTAGTAACTACCATATTTTGTATATTGCTATTAGCATTTATCGCCTATGCATTTGTCAACAACAGTAATCTTAAATTAATCAATCAAGCTGCTAACACTGGTACTCAGTCGGGAGTTGATACATCCATTGACAATGACACGGGAAATGAGACGGAAAACCAATAAATTGAGTGATCATAGATTATCTTTAAGTTAGTTTATAGCCTTTAATTTTGAATGCCAATTTTTATTACATTAACTTACTTTCAGATCAAATAACGCCTGTTCTGGCGTGATGGGTATAAAATTAATTCCCACGACGGTTATTTTCAATAAGTATTCCCCCCCTTCTTGAAATTTATATGTTGGAAATACAATTCCTGCAGCTGTGTGCTGTACCGGCTGTCCGTATACATCAGCAGTATTATACACCACTTTATTCATTTTACTTATTACAAAATTCCAGTCAACGTGAACCTGTACTGACTGTGTTGATGGTTGTCGAAAAGTAATCTTAAATTGCGTATCCTCATTCTTTGTCACTGGAAAAGGCTTAATTTGTAAATCTACAATGACACTTGTACCGTTCGTAGCTGTTTTAGTATCAGAAGAAGTAATTTGCACCGGTTTCGGAATTTGTCTATTATTTGCTGCTGTGGCATTAGTACTATTTGCTGCTGTGGCATTAGTACTATTTGCTGCTGTGGCATTAGTACTATTTGCTGCTGTGGCATTAGTATTAATTACCGTATCAGTGGTTTGTAATAAGCCAAAAGCAGAATTATTAAGCGTTGGAATAATGAAAAGTATTGCAAGAGAGAAACAAATTAGAAAATATATACAACCAATTTCTTTGTTCATTACCTAACATAATGATAATTATTTTATAAGTCTTACAATGTCTGACCCTCTAAAATTTTTCTTTGTAATTGTATATGCTATTTAAATTAACTTATTTCTCAAGCGGGTCTTATGTGTAGCCATCCACATATCCCTTTAGATAAAGTATCAATGAATTTCTTGCAAGTCTTAAAGATAAAATAAAGTAAATCTATTGGTATGCCTTAATTCCTTTGTGTTGTCCAGACTGAAATTATATCTATTTATGAAATCGAAAAATGTGAAATGCTCATGATAACAATATCGTCTAATTTAATAGGTCTTTACTTTTCTACCAGCATTGAATCGGACAGGTTTTTTTCCTTTGACTCTGCTTATCGCATGCAGCATGTTCGAAACTTTAGTTATATATTCAGTCCTCTACGTGAAATTGAAAAAAGGCCTACAGTAGCATTAGTTCTTACTCCTATTTTCCCATCAGTTTGATACTTATTTAAAATTTGTAGAACTTAGAATTGTACCGTTATGTCATATGTCGGTGGAGGGATTGGTTGTCTTCTTGTTCATTGGGATCAATTCATGTCCCTCCACCTTTTCAATTAATTTATAATTTGTTGGCTAATGTAATTTAGAATTATTCACTCTGGTGGGCATCTGACTTGTCCTCAATCATCCTACGTTGCCCACCAGTTTTCAGTATAAGAATTAGAAAATTTTTTATAAGGAATTTATTTACTACATAAAGAAAAAAGGATTGTAGGTAACGAAAATTGTTACCTATTCTATCGGAGGGTTGAATGCATTGTTCCCAGTGTTTGGTTGTAATACTTCGTTGGTGCATTCAAATGCATTGTCGTTACCACTACCGCTGCCACCGTCACCGCCATCTCCGCTATCATCCTTGGCGTCACCGCCATTTGCATTACCTCCGCCATTCTCTACTTTACAATTATTTTCTTGTTTTATTTTCAGGTCTCTTTCGCTTGTGTTACAGTTGTGGTCATCATTGTCTTTGCAATCTTTGGTGTCAGCATATACTGGTGCTGCTTGTATCATTGTTGCTGTTAGCCCTGTCAACATTCCTGCAGACAGCATTACTAACATCAACACATTTTTTGTATTCATCTTTTTTATCGTAAAATGATACTAAAGTAAGTATAAGTAGATTGGGTAAGAACAAGCGGTAACAAAAGAAGAGATTTTTTTCTACTTGGATAAATCTGAAAATATGAATAGATTCTTATTCAGCAGAATCCCACAAAATTGTTATATACATAAACAATTAGGTTGAAATGTATTCATGTTCAAGTTTTTATCAAATTGGCGGGATCAGGTTTTTGAGCGTCTGTGAATGCAACCCGCCAATTTTTGAGTAATAAATCGCACATTCTTATCTCGACTATTTTATGAATACCTCAGGAAGAGAATAATCAGATGCACTTTCTAAGGTGAATTCTAGTAGTTCAAGAAAGGGTGGATGGATGATAAATAGTAGCTAGTTCACCACAATCATAACATTGCAATATGTTAGGGACTTTGATTGCTTTCTCATTTTCAAAAATCAAGTCTTTCATGACAGAACTGCAATTAGGACTATAAGTCTTAATTTCATCATCCTCTTCGTCTTCAGGATCCTTAATGATACTAAAGGTCTCTTTTCTAATTATGCCACCACCGAACTTAATTCACCTAGTTTGAGTAGATTTGTCAGAATTCTCTCTCCATGGGTAGAATAAGTAATCCCCACGAGTAATATGGTGAGAAAGACTATTCAAATTCATCCAAATCAACTTGCGGCTCTGAGAGTTCAGCTAGTGAACGCCTTTTCCTTTTTTCTGGTCTTTGCAATCAGTACATTCACAGACGTGGTTTAGTATAGGGCGCTTCAATTCATAAATATGCGATAAATAAATTATTAAACAATCATTTTTCCATCTTTAAGTATCTATATCTTTAATAGGCAAATTTAATAATAATTTACATGTCTGAGTCTGGGAGTTCCCGCAGTGCTCTTTTTTCGATGATTTCTGTCAGTATGATATTGATGGGGGCTGCTATCTTACATTCAAGCTTTTCACAGGTCCCTACCGCATTTACTGTATCTTCTTTCATTGTAGGGAAGGATAAACCTCTCTCCATGGCATTTGATCAAAAAACAAATAAAATTTATGGAATATTTGCAACAGGGACTGGAGAAAAGAATCTGATATATGTCATCGACACGGGTCAAAAGAAAGTCATTGACACCATTAAGATTGGCTCACAAAAAAACGATTATCTGTCTAATATTGCGATAGATCCTGACAGAGGAGTTATTTATGCGACAGGCCAGCATCTGGTTAATGAGAATGATACCACCGTTGCATATGATACATTATATGTTATCAACCCGACTGATAATAAATTCAAGAGAATTCATTTGTACGGTGAAACAGAAGATGGTAAAGAAGGAGGCTTGGCAGGCGTTTCTGTTAATCCTGTTACCAATAAAATATACGTTGGTTCATTATATCCAGAGGGAGGAAAACCTGGGATGTATGTTATTGATGGAAATACATTCAAACTTGCTCATATAGATAAATGGCAAAACGGAATAAAAGATATTCTATTAGATCCCGAATCTAATCTGCTATATGCTGGTGCAAAGTACGACAACCTGATTTCAATATTAAATCAATCAAATAACGAAATAGTTGCTAATATAACAGCAGAAAGTCCAATTGCATTATCACTTGACGACGAAAATAAGATACTATATGAAGCAGGGAGTGATGGGAAAGTCAATGTTCTTAACCTACCAAATGGGAAAAATACATCAAGTATAGAGGGACAATTTGTAAAAAATATCCTGTACAACCCAAAAGACAAATTACTCTATTTGATTGATCAAAATATGACCAATATTTTATCTAAAAACTCAAATGCCACAAAAAGTATTGCTATAGGGGTAAACATGACAAACAATATCCTAAATAAATTTGAAACAGATTTCATAGTTGATAATATCGTTGTCAATCCATCAACTGACCAAGCATATCTTTTAGGATACGATGGAAAGAATTCAAAATTATTTATTTTAAACGTACATTAAGCAATCTAAGCCCTTCTGTTCAAATAAGCTAATAGCATACTATGCTTGTAAACCGAACTCATAATACCTAAGACAAAATGAACCAGAAAATGTATTCAATATCCAGAAGAATGATGATTTCTAATAGAACTATTTTTGTCCATCCGGATCGTGTCCCGATGGTATCATAAAGATATACTACGATAGCATTGATTAATACAATGATAACAAGTGCAAAAAAGATACTTTTGTTTTGAATGTGGGACAAATGTTGTTGAAGACAAAATGGAAAATAGAATAGCAGATTGGTTTGGTATCTGTAAGCGATGTATTAGCAATAAGACATTTTCAGTATCTTGAATTAACAGAAGATTCGGAAAGTCAAAGGTATACAGTGTATTAATATTGTAATTAGATATAATAGCCCTCCCCCTCTCTAGGATAATGCAGTAACTATATCATAATTTCACTACTCTTTATTGATGTTGAAAAAATCTCAAAATATTTACTTCAATCTTCTGAGCATAACTGAAATTTCGGTTTACCAATGTGAGTAATGACATTGAAATACAAAAACAGTCTTGATGCTATGATGACAATATTGAGTGTGGGAGGCAAAATTACACACGCCCCAAACCAAATATCCTATATGTTAAATGGTATAAAATATTACTCATTAGAAGTAAGGATGAATGGAGATGATTACCTTATCCAGGCAATTGAACAAGAAGCAATTGACCTATTTAATGCGGCAATGACTATACTTGATGAAAAAAAAACTATATTAAGAAAAATTAAAAAAATTGGCGTAATCAATCTATTGACCTTTCTCCATACTACAATATTATTTGAGGTTTAAGCCTCAGTTAGATTATTATCTTTGATTCAATTAATTCACTCAAATGCAGGCAACCGGCAACGATTGGATTAATCTGATTGTAAAATTCAGTAGTAGCTGTAAGACTTGTGGAAAGAGGATATCGAAAGGTGAACTAGCATTATGGTCAAAATCAAGTAAAGCGATAAAACATGCTGAATGCCATACAAGAGATTTATCAGATCCAGCATATGTTTCAGTTAATTCTAAGCAGTTAAAGTGTGCTATCTGTGGCTCATTAGCTGGATGTCCCGATTGTGAATTTGAAAAAAATTGTGACAGAACTCTCGTTTCACAATTATGCATTTGTAAGAAATGTTACGATGATGGAACGGCCTTGGAAAATTATTATACAGTTATCAACCCTTTCATATCTGGTAAACGGTAATGATGCTTCAGACTGGCTATTAAGATGGAGAATATCCCATTTTTATTGATTTGTCCTTATTTTTTTAATAGTGAATAAATAATACATAGTGATACTCTAATTAGATGGATTGTAGGGGTTATTATGCCATACTTGGAGTCTCAGAAGATGCTAATTTTCAAGAAATAAAGAAATCATACAGGAAGCTTGCAAAAAAATATCACCCTGACAGAAACAAGTCAGCCAATGCAGAAGAGACAATCAAAAAAATTAATGAGGCATTCGAGACTCTATCTGATAGGAGGAAAAGAAAACAATATGATTTAGAATCATCCAATATATTTGATCTAGAGGAATCGAATAAAGAAGAAAAAGAAGAGAATTTATCAGATCAAAAACAAAAGATTTCACAAAAATTCGCAAAATCGGAATTCAAAAATAATCTTGTGCATGATAGCTCACTTCTAGATACTATAAGAAGTAGATTTCATATTCTAATTGAACCAAGCTTGTGTTTGGCTTTTGGGGGATGTGAATCCATAGCACCAAAGGTGTTTGTAGTTGATAAAAATAAACGTATTAACCCAAAGGCAAGAGTCGAATCAGAAACGGCTGATACCTTGGATAGGATCGTTATGGCAGCTCAAGCTTGTCCGACAAAGGCAATAAAGATCATTGATAGATACACTGGAAACCAGATATATCCATAAAAAGGCAGCATCATCACTTTCTAAAGAATTTTGCTTGTTAATCAAATAATATTAAATAATCTTCTATGTTCAGCCATTATACACCTATTGAACACAACCTCAATCTTGTTATCTAAGGCAATTTTTTCTGCTTCCACATTGTGAATTCCTTCCTGTAACCAGATAACACTAATTCCATGTTTTTTTATAGAATCTTCTACTACCGGAAGGACATCATTAGAAGGCCTAAATATATCTATTATGTCTACTTGAGATTTGATATCCGATACTCGAGAATATGTTCTTCTGCCGAGTATTTCACTAGCTAATGGATTTACTGGTATTATATTATAGCCTCTTTCAATCATATATTTAGGAACAGAGTGGGCTTCCTTGGCAGGATCTCTTGACATTCCAACAACTGCTATATTTCTAAAAATGTAAAATTTTCGAATCTCCTCGTCTGTATGGTCATCAGTTGTACCCATAAGGATCTATTATGATAATCATTTAAAATGATTGAGATCCAAAGTTGCTATATAGTATTTATACTGAACAATTTGTATTCCTTTGTGTGAAAATAGATAAAAAAACTCACGTATACAGCGCACAAAGAAGCGAAAGCAAGAAAATAGAAAAATCTAAAAGAAGAAAAAGAATTATCCCGCGAGCTTAAAAAAACATAAAAGTTTTGTAATAAATTCGGCAAAAGTAATTTAAAATTAAACTTTAACAGGGAATAGTTCAAAAATTATATATATAATAGACGGCCAGAAATATTTACGACAATGCATATATATGAGAATAAAACATAAATATAAGAAACAAACATTGTCTCAATTTTTGTGGGGTATTAGAATTGGTTAAGGATATTTCTTTGTTCAGTGATCGATGTCCTAGATGCGGAAAGGGTCCAATGGTCACAGATAATTCAAGCGGAGAAATGTTTTGTGGAAATTGTGGATTCGTAGTTACAGAACGGATTGAAGAAACTGGACCAGAATGGAGGGCATTTTCAAAAGAAGAGCATGAAGACCGTAGTCGCGCTGGGATACCAACGTCACTTGCAATGCACGATATGGGACTTGCGACAATCATCGGCCCTGTCGATAAGGATGCATCAGGAAAGCCATTATCAGCTTCTATGAAAAGTACAATTGAAAGGTTAAGAACTTGGGATAGTCGGAGTCAAGTACATGAACCAGTAGATCGCAATTTTAGACAAGCTTTTAGTGAATTGGATAGGCTAAAGGATAAACTTGCAGTGGGCGATGCTGTCATTGAAAAAGCTGCATATGTATATAGAAAAGCACTTGAAAAGGGACTCGTAAGAGGAAGGTCTATCTCCGCTCTAGTAGCTGCTGCACTTTACGCAGCCTGCAGAGATACTGAAACTCCAAGAACACTGAAAGATATTGCTCATGCAAGTAATATCAAGAAGAAGGACGTAGCCAGATGTTATAGACTACTGATTAGAGAGCTTGACTTGAAAATGCCTGTTGTTGATCCCGTAAAATGTGTGGCACGAATAGCAAGCAAATCCGGATTATCGGAAAAAACTAAAAGAAAAGCTTTAGAGATATTGAAAAAGGCGGAACAAGGTAAAATTTCTGCAGGAAAAGATCCTATGGGATTGGCTGCTGCCGCCCTCTATGTAGCTTGTGTAATGAATGGTGAAAATAAGACTCAGAAAGATGTTGCAGAGGCAGCTGGTGTTACTGAAGTAACAATAAGAAATAGATACAAGGGTTTAAAGATACATTTAAAATTATAATTTTTTTGTACATTAAGTTCATTAATATCGTACCAAATAGTTACTAAGTAGAAGAACTAAAAAAATAGATAAAAAATAAAGGATTTTTTTAAATTACTTGCCACGGTCTTGTTGCAAATGTTATTCCAAGTCCAGCACCAATCAGTATACACTGATATACGACATTGCCATACGGAATTGGCTTCAATATTGCAGGCCCAGTTACCTGAACAGTTTGACCAGGACCAAGTCCAGGACCAACATGTTCGATATTTAACTGTGTATGAACATGGTAAATACCTGGTTCAAGCGCTTTTGCAGTAATCGAGTATGGAACTGTTCCTTGTGGAGGAATATCAAATATATTGCCTGGAGGATCTCTTGCAATAAACTCCCATCTATTGCCCGCATTGGTTGATTCGCTAAATAGTGACAGCCACGCTCTTAACGGCTTATTTACAAGACTTTGCAGAGTTCCAGTTACGGTCATCTGATCTCCTGTATTCAATGTTTGTGTTGAGAAGGCTTCATCCTGAATCCTTACGAATCTACTTTGAAGCTGAGCCTGGACACCATGTCCTTGAGCAGTTTGAGTCATTGCTATTATTGTCGAAGTTGACATTACTATTGCAAATAGTGCAACTACCGCTATCTGTATGTTCGACGTATAATTTACACCTAGCCTTACCAGAAAAAACAAAGATATATGCTTTGCTATGAGTTTACTTCCTCATTCTTTATTTAGTTATTATTTAATGATAATTTTGAGTTTGGCATATTAATATTCTTAATTCATTTAAAGGATAAGTAGGAATTTCTAATCAAAAAGAGGACATCAGCGAGTCTTAGACGCAAAATTTAAAAAGGAATCCTTTGATGGTAAAAACAATGACTTTACCAAAGGGATGGGGTAGCGGCGGTGGAGGCGGTGGCCGCACAGGCGGTAGTGACGAAATTGAACACATGATCGGTCGACGTGTAGAAAACATGAGAGGAATCTTCATCATAGGCTTCATACTTTGTTGGGTTGGGACAGCCGGTGGTGTGTATGTTGGTGTAACTGTTTACCCATGGGCATATCCGTTACCAAGTGGATTATATGCTCTCTCAGTATTAACAGTCATTGAAGCGCTAGGATTCTTCTGGATAATGAAAATCTCACGAGAAAGATTAGGTTACGCCTAAACTTTATTTTTTATTGATTATTTTTTATTAATTTTCAAGACGAGAGCTATTTTAGATCATTAGAATAATCTTATTATTTATTTGAAATATTTTATTAAACATATTTTTAAAAAATTTTTTAAAATCTATCAAATTTATGACCTGCATCAAATAAGAATTTCAAAATAAAATTTTATATAGAACCTTTAGGAGACATTTGGTAATGGTCTGGCTTAGACGCACTACACACTACCTATTCATAGTTGTAGTTGCTGTAAATAGCACACTATTGACAATCAACGCAGGAGACTACATATTCTATACTGATTGGGCGTGGACCTCATTCGTAGTATTCTCAATATCCCAATCAACAATGCTTGTAGTTGGTGCAATCTATTACATGCTGTTCACAGGTGTACCAGGAACTGCAACCTATTATGCAACAATCATGACTATCTATACATGGGTGGCCAAAGGAGCTTGGTTTGCGCTAGGATATCCATACGACTTCATCGTAGTACCTGTTTGGATACCTTCAGCAATGCTGTTAGATTTGACATATTGGGCAACGAGAAGGAATAAACATGCTGCCATCATAATTGGCGGAACATTAGTTGGACTTTCACTGCCAATATTTAATATGATCAATCTACTGCTGATTAGAGATCCGTTAGAAATGGCATTCAAGTATCCTCGTCCGACATTGCCTCCATACATGACACCAATCGAACCTCAGGTCGGTAAGTTCTACAATAGTCCCGTCGCGCTAGGATCGGGAGCTGGGGCAGTGCTAAGTGTTCCAATAGCTGCACTAGGTGCTAAACTGAATACTTGGACATATAGATGGATGGCAGCCTGGAGTAAGTGGGATTAGAACCACATCCTTTTTATTTTTCTTTTTTTTATTTAGGCTTTAAATTTACGTCGACTAATTATAATTCATTTTTGATAAAAGCAAGAGTCAATACAATTACTCTTAGTGCAAAGTATAAGTTCTAGCTAGCTTAATTTTATATTTGCAAGATGTCCACCGAGAAGAATTCATCTGAAGAAAGTGTTACATGCGAAATTTGTGGAATTGCAATTGAAGCATGCACGTGCTCTTGTCCATATTGTGGAGAACGTGATTCATGTGAGTGCTGTTTATATGATGCTGCAACTGGTGGCGGATAATGAATTCATATTTTATATAACTATAAAGTGAATAATAGATTGGAGAAGAATGTAATTCATTGTCTTTTTCAGATAATGCAAATTCTATATCTTGGTTGATTGGTGGACCACAAGGAAGCGGTGTTGATTCAGCTGCTAATATATTTGCAAAAACGTGCGCAAAAGAAGGTTTCCATATCTTTGGGAAGAGGGAGTTTTATTCTAACATTAAAGGAGAGCATAGTTATTTTACAATAAGAATTTCAGAGAAACCTGTAAATTCACACTTGGAAGATGTAAATATGCTTGTGTCATTCGATGCTGAAACCGTTTTCAGACATGCAGACAAAGTATCACCCAACGGTGTGATAATATATGATTCATCTCTTGCTGAAACAGATTTAGACGAGGTACCCACAATTGATTTCGAAGCAAATAAGAGAATAGGCAAATTATTACAGGATTCCGGACTGTCTCAAAAATTAAACGGAATGCTTGATCTAGCAAGATCGAGAGGTTGTACAGTATATGGGCTGCCATATTATGAAATGATAGAAGCAGTAGGAAGGAATTTAGACGATCCTAAACTAAGTAAACTTTCGAGAGTAGTTAATGTCATGGCAATATCAGCATCCCTCTCACTACTTGGTATCAAAAAAGATATGTTGATTAGTGCTATCAAGGACGTTTTTGGATCAAAGCCAAAACTACTTTCTAGTAACATCGAAGCAGCAGAACATGCTTACTCTTATATAAATACAAAATTTGATGCCAAGAATATAAAATGCAAAATAACACCTAAGGCTGTTCTAAAAGATTATGTCTTAATTTCAGGCAGTCAAGCTGCGGCAATTGGTAAAATACTTGGGGGATGTAGACTTCAAACTTATTATCCGATTACACCAGCAAGTGATGAGAGTGAATTCTTAGAATCGAATCAAATCATTAATCAAGTTGATGGTAAACGTGGGTCTATAATTGTGGTGCAAACCGAAGATGAAATTGCAGCAATTACGATGGCAATTGGTGCAGCCTTGACAGGAGTCAGAACAGCTACTGCAACCTCTGGTCCTGGATTTTCGTTGATGGCTGAAGCACTAGGTTGGGCTGGAATGAATGAGGTTCCGTTGGTAGTTACAATGTACCAAAGGGCCGGACCTTCAACGGGGTTGCCCACTCGACACGAACAAGGTGATCTCTTGTTTACAATAAACGCAGGACATGGTGACTTTCCAAAAATCGTACTAGCTTCTGGAGACATTGAGGAGGCCTTTTACGATTCCATCAAGGTATTTAATTTTGCAGAACTTTATCAATTACCAGTAATTCATCTTCTCGATAAGGCAATTAGTAGTAGCATTCAAACATCCAAAAGATTTAGCAATGAGCTCAAAATTGAAAGGGGAAGATTCAAGCGCGATATTGACAAAGATCCGAGTCCTGGCACAGCGGGTCACTTTCGAAGATTTAAACTGGAAGATTCTCCTATATCTACTAGAGTGCCACTTGGAACAGAAAATGCAATATTTTGGAATACTGGTGATGAACATACGGAGGAAGGTCACATCTCAGAGGATCCCGAGAATAGGAACAAAATGATGGACAAGAGAATGAAAAAGCTAGAGCTTGCATTAGAAAATATAGCTGAAGATGATAAGGCGGCGTGTTATAATTTTGATTCTAATACTAAGAATGTTGTTATCAGCTGGGGATCTACAAAGGGGGCAATTTTAGAAGCCTTAGAAAAATTGACAGAAGAAGGAAGCAAATTAGGATTTATTCAGGTTCGATTACTCCACCCATTTCCTACTGGAACTATTAAAAAATTTTTGACTAATGCAAGATTAATTATAGATGTAGAAATGAATTATTCATCACAGTTAGGATCACTGGTACAACAATATACTGGTAGAGAAATTGACTTTAAAATAGTAAAATACAATGGAAGACCAATGTCCACAACTGAAATTTATATTGCACTAAAGGCTATATTATCTGGTACCAATGAAAGGAGGATTGTATTAGATGGCGGAACTTAAACTAGCTGACTACAAAACAACTGTACATAATGACTGGTGTCCAGGTTGTGGGGATTTTGGTATATTAAACGCAATCCAAATGGCATTGAGTGAAATGCAAATACCAAGACATAAAGCAGTTATTTTTTCGGGAATTGGCTGTTCAGGAAAAACACCCCATTTCATAAATGTGTATGGTATACACACTTTGCACGGAAGAGTTTTACCATTTGCACAAGGTGCAAAAATTGCCAATCCAGATCTTGAAATTATAGCTGTTGGAGGTGATGGTGATGGTCTTGGTATAGGAGCAGGACACTTTGTTGGGGCAGGAAGGAAAAACGTTGACATTCCGTATCTTATATTTAACAACGAAGTTTATGGATTAACCAAGGGACAGGCCTCCCCTACCCTGAGGTTAGGAGAAAAAACGAAATCACTTGTAACTCCCAATACTAGCAACTCAGTAAATCCTATAGCGTTAGCTTTAGTCTCAGGCTTTACCTTTATCGCACGTTCATATTCATATGATGTCAAACATCTCAAAGATACAATAAAGAGGGCCATAACACATAAGGGTCTCGCCTTCGTTGATGTTCTTCAACCTTGTCCGACTTACGATGATATACATACTAGGGAGTGGTTTCAGGGAAAGAATAAACCGGGCTCTGAGAAGCTAATACCTAGAATTTATAAAATCGAAGAATCTGGATATGACGGCATTATACATGATGAATCTGAAGTTAATAAAAAGATGTCAAAGATATTAGAATTTTCAAGCGAATGGGGAGATAGGATCCCTATTGGTATCTTTTATCAGAACGAGTTAGTTCCTTCTTTTCATGAAAGGATAGCCCAAAATATTAATGATTACTTTGAGAGGCCCCCTTCTCATCAGGAAATATCGGACGCCGAGAAAAAACCTACTGCAAGAATTGATAAAATTTTAGATAAACTTCAGATAAACGATTAAAAAATATGAATTTCGTTCAAGTTCCTTGCTTGCATTTTTTCTGTACAAGATAAATTAGATTCTAGGTCATGATTATCTATTAAATTTATATATTATAAAATATATCTGCTAATATGTTGCACACAAAAACTTTAGTTGCTTTAGGCATAGTTGCAGCTTTTTTCTTCTTGACCGGAGTTCAAGTGTTCTCATATGCACAGTCAAATGAGTCAGCATCTCAGAATAGAGAGCAGGCTAAACAAACTGAAGGTACGGAAGAACAAGCTAGGACATCAGCAGAAGAACAAGCTCTAGCAGGAACACCAGAAGTAACTAACTTGACAAATGGAACAATGGCTAATGCAACAGGCGTTGGAAATATGACTGGAAATATCTCTGGCTGAATGGTTTTGCGATGCTTGTTTCCAGAAACATAAAAGCGAATTAGACAAACGATTAAAAAATATAGAAAATAGGTCTTAAAATTAGTTAAAGTAAAATAAGGATTAAAATCAGTTCCATTTGCAGTTATTTGCACTAACATAACATTTAGAATAACGTAAGGCTTAAAAAAGACAATATAGCAACTGATGGAAACGCGGTTGAATGATGAACAAGAAACAACCAAGTCCACCAGTTGCCTGTGTTTAGGGATCTATAATTGGTGGATTCTTATATATAAGGAAATTGAATAGTGAAAAAAATGCATTCTATTTCATCTTTTGAGGAAATTTCTTACTTAATTGCTTGTAATGTTAGAATATAATTGACATAAGGATTACATGACTTAAGAGTGGTCTACAAGCCATAGTGCCTGCAACGTTGTACAATCGAGGAATAGAGAGCATTTCACCAATCTTCCTGTCTTGCTTGGTCGGGCGAAGAAAAACATCACATCATTCGTAAGTAAATAAAAAAAATTTTAAACTAGGTTAATTACCTAGTTGCCTTCGTTACCCTTATTTTTGCCGTTGTCAGTAGCGTTGTTAGAGCCACTTGATGACTTTTCAGACGATCCGCTGGACGATTTATTTTCTTTCGGCATAAAGTCCTTTAACGGCTGGCACGATTGCTTTCCTTCTTTCATGGACGCACAAAGTTGCACATCCTGTATTTTAGTATTATTTGGCACTTCTGCTGTTACTGGTACCTTCGTTGGACTTCCGCCTTCACCCTGCGCAATATTTACATCCACAGAAATAGTCTTATTTTCTTGACCTTGTTTTGCTTTCTCTCCACCCTTTGCTTTTAGAGTGAAATTTAATGGAACCTCAATCTGTGACTGAGATGATGACTGGTTTCCTGTTTGTTCGAACTGTGCTAAACTCATCATTGGATACGCGATCGCCAATGAAAGAGCAAATGTTGCTACCAGAATTGGTGTTATTATATTCATTACTTGCAGCTAGAACTTTAATCCTTATAACTGTTAAGTGAAATGAACTAGTTTTACATGCAATAAAGACGCTAGATTGTTCTATTAACCAAACCAGTGGCCCCACCTAGGGCCCACTAGAATGAATATGTAGTTTAACTTGGTGGCGCTTGCACCATAATAATTCAACAACTTATGAAAAACTTTAAGCCTGACGCGAGAAAATAAGATTAGTAAACACTGATGAGCCAATGAAAGAAATACAATAATTAGTTATCACGAGATAAAGTCAAGCCAAATACAATTATCATTAATGAAACAAAACACATAATTCGAACAAGACAAGATAGATAGCACTGAAAGAAAAATGATACCACCGAACACGATGGACGCCATTAAGAACTTGTATGAATCTAACATAGATGTGGAATTCATAGCTATGCAGGTTGACTTGGACATTCCGACAGTTATTTCCGTTCTGAAAGAACTTGGAATCTACCGGGAAAAGTGATAATTTTTGATGACCAATAAATTATAATAAAGTTAAACACTGATGGCCTTAAATTGATTGCTACTAGACAGGAGCTAAGCGGCCCATCAGGAGTTTTGCATTGCTGCGGGGTTGATTTGTACAATATTGTACCCAACAAATTATAAAAAAGTTCAATAAATGTAATTTAATTATGCAGATGATAACTCAATTCGTTTTTGCTTTTGGCCGAAGTAATGGGAGAATTTGATACATCACCACGCCTACAAGGGCAATCCCTGCTATTATAACAATTATCGACAACACGCTACTGGGTCCTTGCATGATATCAAATTAACAACCTATTATAAAAATCTTTAAACTGGTAACAGTCTATTTGATTAGAATCTGCAATAGAGTAACGATACTTAGCAATTGATGTGTTTGACACCCAGGCTGTTTAATGAACAAGATACAACCGAGTCTCATCAGTTGGCATTTTTTAGGATTAAGTTATAGTAATGGGTTCAACAAATTATATAACTCGTGAGGTAGAAAGTGACAAGATTTACGAACATCTGAAGTTGGATTTCTAATTTTATCTTAATAATTTAGGAATTTCGGTCGGTTCTCTTAACCCAAATTAACCGTTCTATATGAATTTACGATGCATTAAGATATTTGTGGGCTCATACGGAATCAATCTTCAGATCAAGCCTACTAGGATGATTCCATTTCTCATCATGGTTCATTTTTTAATTTCACACTTGTACTAAAGCCTTTTTATAATAACGTAGCGATGATAATGCACTGCATTAAGGAACGATTCATCCAGATGGGCCCGTGGTCAATTACGGCTCTCTACCGTCTCACTGGGCCCATCAATCTGTTATGCTCTAGAATTTATTTTATCCCTCGTCTTCTGGCACAATCTATATAGTAGTTACCCTGGTAATGTACAATTTCAAAAAGACTTAGTTTGAAAGGTTACCAAATTTATAATCAGTTTTCATCTTTTGGTAGATTATATATTCGAGCGGCTAGATTTGTTAAGGCTTCATTTAACTTTTCCAAATCACCTTGATTTAATTTTAAATTTTGAGTATCATACGTAGTGGAGCCAATCAAGTAATCATAGTCAGACCATGCTCTTTCTGTATTTGGATCATTCTTGTCTTTTTTCATTTTTAAAGCATTTTGTTTTGCTTGTAATAATCCCAGAGCCGCTAAAGACAATCTTTTCAAAGTTTCATGTGGTAATTTAATTTCTAATCGTAACAGGTTGTGTTTGTTTTTTTTGTCGATTCGGCCTTCTTCATCAGTTCTAGTTAAATTTTCATAAAAAATAATTTTCGCGTTATCGTATCCTAATTCTAGAACTGCGTTATCGGCGTATACTGAATCATAATCTAGCGATTGTTCAAATTTAGACATGTCTTGTTCATTTCTACCAATACAGATAAAGGTGTAACTATTTCAACGCAGTACGTCCTCAGCTTCAATTCACTTCAATTCAAAAAGCATCATCATATGATAATAGATTTTCGACTAGTTTTACTATATATAAAAGTAGGTTAACATCTGATTAACTATCTTTGGCTGGTATATTGAGTGTAATATTGGCATTAACATTATTTTTTATACATTATGGAAAGATTAAGCTGGCCATAAACTGTCAAATTGGTAATCGATGGGTGGTGGCATCACATTTAAATTGCCTAAATAATGATTCCTCAATTACATCGACCAAACCGATGGGGAACATATTCTGGATAGGCTTAATCGCTTATCCAGAATAATTATTAAAATTTAACCACTAAATCTACAATGAATCACTTGGATTTATTATCAAGTTGCTTGATAAATTCTGCAAATTTTTGTTTTGGTATAACAGCGCCACAAGCTTTCTCATGTCCCCCGCCACTTCCAGAGAGCTCCGAGGATAAGTTGTTAACAATTCTTCCAAGGTGAACTTTGCATTCATTTGATCCCCTGATGGAGATTATACAGGATTCAATTTCCTTCTTAATCTTATACACAAGTGCAACTGGTTTTCCAGAGATACCAAGCACAAAATTGACCACCATGCTAGACGGTAATTCAGAATTAATCTGAACATAAGCTAAATTCTTTTTTAAATTTATTGAATTTTCAATATTCGTTACTACTGATAAGACTTTCTTTGCATGTTTTTCAGCCTTTAGGAATCCGCCTTCTATATCGTGTGGATATTTGCCTAGAGATAAATCATCTACAATTGTCATTAGAAAATCATTATCATGTTGGCTTGAAGAAATCATGTAAGATAAAGCTGTGGCTTCAAGCATCAAAAACTGTCTATCGAATCTGGATACCAAATTTGATGCAATAGGTCTTGTTTCCAGATAATCCGTCATCGCTGCTGCAGCGGCAATAAAAGCTGAATGGGAACTGAGTTTTCTTTTGTATTTGTTGTAAATATGTATACTTGTGCACTCGTCAGTTCCATGCATTAGTTTTACTCCAATACTTTTTAAATCTGATAAAATTTTTTTATCCAAATCATGATGATCAATATAGCTAACCTGGCATTTTGCCTCAATCAGTTCCTTTAATATATTGACAAATTCATTTTCATTTTTTTTGCTTAGTCCTAAATCACATATAAATAAATTATCTATCTTAATGTTGCTTTCATAACTACTTGATACCATACTACGTAATGTTTTGATCATATTTGCGTAATCAACAAGAATTACCGTATTAACGTCAAGGGCAGTTTTGATAAGAGCAGCAGAAGAGATACCATCGACATCTTCTTTGTGCGATATACAAATTTTATTCTTCATAGACCAAGTATTTCTGAAAAGTGAATATTTTAAGTGTACCTATTTCAGGTTATTTCAAATTATGATCGGACATAATACAATCTTTCAAATTCCATTTTTAAATCTAAAAATAAATTTAAAGTTTTTATCAAGCGAACGTTTATATCTAAATTAGACAAGAATTTGTAGGAACGCAATCATATAGGCGGCGTCGTAGATGATTTTTGGTCAGTTGGCCATTTCATGATTCATCGACCTCCAGTTGCGCTCATAATATGGAGATTCGATAACAAATTGAATCTGACATGGTTACACAATATGCACAATAACTTGATTGTCCGACCGTACTAATTTTAATAAATTATGGATCGACTCCGGTTGATCCTGCCGGACCCGACTGCTATCAGAGTGAGATTAAGCCATGCGAGTCAACGTAGCAATACGTGGCACACGGCTCAGTAACACGTAGTCAACATAACCAAAGGACGTGGA
>Ga0310899_10000015_pt1 | contig 25615 bp, 15 predicted proteins | sample C8D4metaG_FD_203909 | JGI IMG/M metagenome (GOLD analysis project Ga0310899, IMG submission 203909) | Lab incubated soil microbial communities from West Virginia University Organic Research Farm, Morgantown, WV, United States - C8D4 | ecosystem: Environmental > Terrestrial > Soil > Agricultural... | reverse complement strand
CCCTGGCTCACCGACGCGCACTGGGCGCCACTGGCGCTGCAGGACTACGGTGACCAGCCGATCGTCAGTAGCCGCGAACGTGCGGTCTGCCTCGTCGGCGCGAACCTCGCGTTCCGACGGCGAGTGTTCGATGTCGTCGGCGTGTTCACGCCCTCGCTCGGCAGAGTGAAGGACGGAATCGGGTCCACGGAAGATCACGATATGCAGTTGCGGGCGTGGAAAGCCGGTATGCGTGGTCTCTACGATCCCGCGCTCCGCGCCGAGGCGGATGTCACCCCGGACCGCCTGACCCCCAGTTATCACCGCCGCTGGCACCGCGGACACGGCCGACACTGCGCGATGATGCGGCTGCGCGAGCTGGTGCCCGCCGACCTCGGACCGCTGAAAGAGCCCGACGACCTGATCTTACTGTTCGGCTCGCCGGCGTTTCTATATTCGAATCTGCTGCGAACCGGGTACAATTGGATCCGCGCGGTGGTTCTCCGCCGAGACCCACGATTCTACTTTCATCAGTTCCACCACGAGTGGAGCTACATCCGAACAAGCTTAACCATCTTTTCGAGACAGAGCGCGCGTAGCGCTCCTGCCGAGCTCGTTCACTTCAGTCGCGCCTATTTGCGAAAGAGACTGTCGGCTCGACTCAAGCATTGCGGTGCCTGAACAGGACTTGCTTTTGCACAATTCGCGGCATCAAGGACTGGTCCAATAGGTTACGGACGCAGTCGACGGACGGAGATTCGTACTTAGTGGCAAACCAGTTCATGACTATGGCAAATCAGGCACTCAATTCAAAACGTTGGAAGGTTGTCCCCCTCGCGCTGGCGATCATTTTCTCCTTTGTGGGGATACGGACGACCTCTGCGCAGGAGAGAATCTACTTCTCCTCACACGAAAACGCTGAAGCGCAAATCGTCTCTCGCATCAACGCAGAAACGGTCCGGCTGGATATCGGGATGTGGCTGCTCAACGACGGAGCGATTACGACGGCCATCATTAACCGTCATCTGGCCCATGTACCCGTTAGAGTGCTTGGCGACCGCGCGAGCATCTTCGAGAGCGATCCCAACACCCGCGCCTCGTTCGAACGTCTGGCGAATGCGGGCGTTCCGATCCGGCTCCGCTACAACCCCCGATCATTTCCGGAGATCATGCACTGGAAGTGCGGCATCTTTGTCGGCCAGGGCGAAGCAAGCCTCGGATCTGGCAACTGGACGAGTTTCGAGCTCAAGCCCACCAGCGCGACGAATTTCAAGGATGAGTCGGTGATGATCACCGACGACCCGGCTATCGTGCAGGCGTTGATGACGAAGTTCGATCAGTTCTGGGCCGACACGACGTATTTCATGGATTGGCCGGACGCGTATAAGCGCGAAACCGGAGTGACCTGGACGGGGACGTCGCCGATGACGGTCGATCGCACACGGCTGGTCGTCCCCGATTACCCAACCACCAATCTCGTCTGGGGGCAGGGGATCGGAAGTCATTCACCCGATGGACTGAACATCATCCCCACGATGATCAACGAGATCAACCTCGAGAACACGGCAATCGATATGGTGAGCTACCGCCTGACGGTGCCGACGGTCACTGACGCGCTCATTAATAAAAAGAAGGCGGGCGTACCGGTGCGCGTGTTCATTGAACCAACTCAGTATCGCAACGAGGGGTTTCCGGAATACTGGCTCGTCGGCAATGAGGCCGACAAATTGTGGGTAGCGGGCATCCCGATCAAGATCCGCACGCACGACGGCATCACCCACATGAAGACGCTGATTACCTCGAGGGCCGCGCTCCTCGCCTCGTCGAACTACACGAAGAACTGGCAGCGGGACCACAACTACTACATCACGGCGGCGGAAAAACCAACGCTCTACATGTCCATGAAGGATGAGTTCGAGCGGATGTGGAACGACACGGTCAACTACGAAGATTTCTATCCGTTGAAGCCTCGCACCGCCACGCTCGTCGCGCCCGCGACCGGAGCCGTCGACGTGTCGACGCTGCCGAAACTTGAATGGAAGCAGACGCCATGGGCAGTCACGTTCGACGTGTATCTCGGAACTAGTACGACCAACATGGCGAAGGTGGCCCGCGTCAACGCGGTGCTCAACGAGAATCCGCCGGCGAAGTACTCGTATACCGTGACCCAGGCGCTGCAGCCCTCGACGAAGTACTTCTGGAAAGTAGTATCGCGGACGTTTGCCACCGACCTCGACCCGACGCTCATTTCGACGTCCTCAACGTTTTCGTTCACCACCGGCGCCGGCACCGGCGGCGGCGGCGGCTCCGGTCCGTACACAGGCTCGCCAGTGGCGCTGCCGGGCACGATCCAGGCCGAGAACTTCGACAAGGGCGGAAGCGGCGTCGCCTACAACGACACGACATCGTCGAACCAGGGCGGTCAGTACAGAACCTCAGAGGCCGTCGACATCGAGGCAACCTCGGACACGGGCGGCGGCTACGACATCGGCTGGACGGCGCCGGGCGAGTGGCTGAACTACACCGTGAATGTCGCGACCGCGGGCACCTACACGATCGAAGCGCGTGTGGCCGCTTCAGGCGCCGGTGGCACGTTCCATATCGAAGCGAACGGCGTCGATAAGACGGGCCCAATGACCATTCCCAACACAGGCGGATGGCAGTCGTGGACCACGATTTCGAAGTCCGACGTCAGTCTCGGCGCCGGTTCCCAGATATGGCGCCTGGTGATCGACAGTACCGGCACCGTCGTTGGCAATATCAACTACATCAAAGTCTCGTCAAGCGGTGGCGGCGGTCCTGTGACCTCGACACCCTATGGAGGAACCCCGGCAGCAGTGCCCGGCCTGATCCAAGCTGAGAACTTCGACGAAGGAGGGTCTGGCGTTGCGTACGCCGACATTTCCCCGACGAACGACGGCGGAAAATATCGGACGAATGTGAGCGTGGACATTGAGAGCACGACTGATGTTGGCGGCGGCTACGACGTCGGATGGGCCCGCGCGGGCGAGTGGCTGAACTACACAGTCGATGTGTCAACTGCAGGCACCTACGATCTCGATATCCGTGTCGCCTCGCCCAACGTCGGTGGAACCTTCCATATTGAGGTCAACGGTGTTGACAAGACCGGACCGATTTCAATGCCAAGCACCGGCGGCTGGCAGACCTGGCGGACCATCCGGGTGTCCGGCGTGACCCTGAATGCCGGAACCCAGGTCTGGCGAGTCGTTATCGACACGAACAGTTCGACGGGAGGCTCGGCCGGGAATCTCAACTGGCTGCAGGCAACACTGCGATAGCGTCGTTCACATGCGCGGGTGGAGCCTGCCGCTCTTCAGTGCAGCTCCACCCGTCTTTTCACTGAGTTCGATCCGCAGATGAAGCGTCCTGCTTGGAACCTGCTCACCGGGACGCTAACCCGCTACGCGCTGCTGTTCGTCAACATCGCGATCGGCATCTTTCTGATGCCGTTCACGATGCATCATCTGGGCAAGGCACAGTACGGCCTCTGGATGCTAGTCGCATCCATGACGGCTTATCTGCAGTTGCTGGATCTCGGGTACGGCAACGGTCTTGTGCGTCAGGTGACCCAGGCAGATACACGCGGCGACGATGAGGGCATGAACGCCGCCCTCAGCACGTTCCTCTTTGTCTACCTCGGCATAGGAGCCGTCGCGCTCGGGGCGGTCGTGCTCTTCGCGTCCTTTGCACTGCCGCGATTCCCCAACCTGTCTGCCGACGAAGTCAGAACGGCGCAGCTCGTCCTATTGATTGTCGGTGCGCGTGCGGCCATCGCATTTCCAATGAGCGTTTTCGGGGCTGTCACGACGGCGCGGCAGCGTTTCGCATTGACCGGTTCGATTGCCATCGTCGTGGCGCTCGCCCAGGGAGGGGCGACATACCTGCTCCTGCGCGCCGGATATGGGCTCGTCCCCCTGGTCAGCGTGACAACGCTGATCGCGATCGCCAGTTATGGCGCCTACATTGCCGCGGCACTCGCGACCTTTCCGGGCCTGCGACTGTCTTTTCGCCGCTTCAGTCTCGTGCAGGCGCGCGAGGTCACGAGCTTCAGCCTCTATCTCTTTCTCATCAGCCTGGCGATTCAGTTCGGGTACAACATCGATAATCTCATCATCGCGGCTTTCGCCGGTACCAGCGCCGTTGCCGTCTATGCGGTCGCGTTCAGACTCGCCGACTATCAGCGCCAACTGTGCAATCAGTTCAACGGGTTACTCTTCCCCGTGGTCGTTCGGTTCAGCGCCGCTGACGAAGTCGACTCGCTGCGGGCCACGCTCGTCGACGGCACTCGAATCGCGCTCGGATTGATAGTCGGGGTCACGCTCTGTCTTGTGTCATTCGGCGATCGACTTGTGTCCGCATGGATGGGGCCCGGCTTCTCAGAGAGTCTTCCGGCGCTTTACGTGCTGGCGGCCGCGGGAATCGTGCTGGTCGCCGCCGGTCCGCTCGGCAACCTGCTGCTGGCTCGAGGCCGGCATCGCGTCGTCGCGTTCTCGTGCCTGGGCGAAGCCATGCTGAACGTGGTGTTGAGCATCTGGTCGGTTCGACATTACGGCATCATCGGCGCCGCGGCAGGGACCGCCGTTTCCGTCACCATCTCGAACGTGCTGGTGCAGATGCCCGCCGCCTGTCGTTTACTCGACATGCCTATCGGCGCGTTCCTGCGACGCGTATCCACGCCTGCCTTGATTGCGCTGGGGCCTGGCGTCGCGGCATCCTGGCTACTCAGAACCGCCGCGGCGCCATCCACTTTCGTCGACATCGTCATCGCCGGAGCGATCGTCGGGCTGGTTTACCTCGCGGCGTTTGTCGGCCTCGGCCTTCATAGTCGCGATCGCCGCCGCTACTTCGGGCGTATCCGGAACCTCGGCGCGCAACCAGTCGCGCCCGTCGTTGTTCCCTGACCGGCGAACAGCTCACCTCGACACACAGGCTAGCGCGTGAAGGTCACCCCGGTGCTGACCGACACGCCACTCGACCCAATGGCCGCGACGGCCGCCACGTATGTTCCCACGGGCAGATTACTGAAGAACGTCGGCAGACTCACGGTGATCTCGCCGTTGGTAGCGGGCGTGGGCTTGCCCAGATTGACCCGGGCAATCGTCGTCGCGGTGTTCGGGTTTGCTCCGTTGGCAAAGATTCGCAACTCGTAGCTCGTGACGAGCGTCGCGTGGTCCGCTGACTTCTGGAACACCACGCCAGTCGGAGGGCTGACGGCCGCGGCGGCAGTGATCGTCGCCGCCGCCGTCGTCGCGCTCGCGCCATCGCCGTCGTACGCGATCGCAGCAACGGAGTAGGTGCCGGCCGACACTCCTGTCCAGTTGAATGAGTAGGGAGCTGCCGTATCCGTATTGAGCAGTGTCGTGCCGGAATAGAACTCCACCCGCGTCACACCTTTGTCGTCGGTCGCCGTTGCGGCGATTGTCATACTGGCGGGTGCGGTGTACGACGTGCCGTTGGCCGGTGAAGTCAGGCTGACGGCGGGCGGTTGGTTCGTGGGTGTTGCGGCGCAGCGATCGATCGACGCTTGATCGACGACGACGCCGTCGGTGCGAACCGCCTCCACCGTCATCACACAACCCGTGCCTGCTGTGACACGTGTGTAGTGGTTGATGGACGCCGACGCCGCTGTCCATGCAGACGTGCCGACCGGATAGAGAGCAGCGCCGCCTCCGCCGGTTACTACATATGTGACCGGACTGCCCGTCGTCACGAATTCGCGCCACGGCTTCGATCGTTCGTAATCGTGATCGTGGGCGTTCAACACCAAGTTCACGCCGTGCCGCTCGAAGAGTGGCGCAAAGGCCTGACGAACGTCGAGGCTCGAGCCATGTTCCGACCCCGAGCTGTACGGCGGCCGGTGGAAATACACGACTTTCCACGGCTGCGTCGTCGCGGCGAGATCGGCATCCAGCCACGCGAGCTGAGCCTGCCGTCGAGCCGTGTCGATGAACGCGTGCTCGGTGTCGAGCGCGACGAAATGCACCGGACCGTAATCGAAGCTGTAAAACCGTTCGGCGTTGTCGGGATACTTTGTCGTCGCTCCCTCTTCCGGCAGCACGAACACGTCGCGATAGGCTTGGGCAAAGCCGATCTCGTCGTCATGATTGCCGATTGACGGATACAGCGGACGCGACCGCATCCACGAATACACCCCGAACAACCAGTTGTCGTATTGCGTGTAGCTCGGCCCGCCGACCATGTTGGCGCTGCCATAAGCGACATCGCCAGTATGGAGCGAGAGATCGAACGTGTCGGCCGCCATCCGCGCGGCGAGCTGAGTCTGTGCGGTCGATCCTACGCCGCTGTCCCCGAACGCGATGAACCGAACGGTGCCCGTGCCGTAACGCGGCGCGGTCGTGAAGGCATCGTGACCGGAGGTCGCGTCGACGCCGCCCATGACAACGTCGTATGTGTACGGCGTTGCAGCTGACAATCCCGTCAGGCGCGCCTCGTACTGCGTGAAGTCGTACGAAAGTCCAGTCTGAGAGCCGGGAAATGTCTGCGCCTGTGCGGTCACCGACGTCGTGGATCCGCCCGCAGGCGCGTAGCGAATCTGCCCGGTCCCGGGACTTCGAGTCGTCCACACGACGATCGCGCTGGTGTCGGTGACCTGCTGGAGATACGGACCGCGCAGGATCCCAAGGTCGCTCGGTGCCGCGACGCGAATCCAATTGAAGTTTCCGACGGCGCCCGTCGAACCGTTCGTGTCCATCACCAGGCGGATGGTCTGCGAACCCGCACTCAACGTGACACCCGTCTTCTTGATCGTTGTCCAGGTCTGCCAGCCGCCAGTGTTTGTAACCGTCAACGCTCCGGTCTTGTCGACGCCGTTCACTTCGATGTGGAATCTGCCGCCTGCGCCGCCTGATGCGACGCGCACGTCCAAGTCATACGGCCCAGCCGTCGCGACGGTGACTGAATAGTTCAGCCACTCTCCAGCAGAGGTCCAGCCAACGTAGTACCCTCCGCCCGTGTCGACGGCAGTCTGGATATCGACATCTGTTGATCGATATTTTCCGCCGGCGTTCCCGGTCGTGGTGTCCACGTAGGCGATGCCACGCGCTCCTTCATCAAAGTTCTCTGCCTCGATCGTTCCAGGCAACGACACGCGGGTGCCGCCGTACGGCGAGCCCCCTGGCGCGCCCACCCGCATGTAGTTGATGTTGCCGACAGCGCCGGTGGCGCCGTTGCTGTCCATCACGAGGCGCCACGACTGAACGCCTCCCGGCAGACTGACGCCTGGCTTGCGAATCGTCGTCCATGTCTGCCAGGCGCCGGTATTCGGGATCGGCAGCGGACCAGTCACGTCAGTCCCGTTCACCTCGAGGTGGAGGGTTCCTCCCGCCCCTGCCGACGCAACGCGCAAGTCGAGATCGTACGACCCTGCCGTCGCAACATTGACCGTGTATTTCAACCACTCGCCAGCGGACGTCCAACCGACATCGTATCCACCGCCAGAGTCGGAGGCGGCTTCGATATCGACGCCAGTATTTCGATACTGACCCCCGGCATTCGCGCTCGTGTTGTCGGCGTATGCCTGACCAGCGTTACCTTCGTCAAAGTTCTCTGCCTGGATGGTGCCTGGCAGCGCCGCGGGGGTTCCCCCGAACGGCGACGTCGATGACGCCGAGGCGGCAGTCGCCCGCAGGTAGTTGAAGTTCCCGACCGCCGTCGGCGATCCGTTTGTATCCATCACGAGCCGCCAGACGTGCTGGCCGGCAGCGAGCGTGACGCCGGTTTTAGTCACGTTTCTCCACGTCTGCCAGCCGCCGGTATTCGGTACACTCAGAGTGCCGGTCTTGTTGACGCCGTCCACTTCCAGATGAAAGGCCCCGCCGGTATAGGGGGAAGCGACGCGGAACTCGATGTCATACGTTCCCGCTGCCGCGACATCAACTGTGTAGTTGAGCCACTCGCCGGCGGAGACCCAGCCAACGTCATAGCCTCCGCCGCTGTCGGACGACAACTCAATGTCAACGTCGGTGGCGCGGTATTGCCCTCCGGAGTTGCCGGCGCTGGTGTCGCGATACGCCACGCCGTTCGCGCCGTCGTCAAAATCTTCGGCCTGGATCGTCCCTGGCACAGATGGATCGGCCGCCATCGCGTATGCAGATGGAACAGCAAGCCGTCCTCGCGCTATCGGATTACGGGCTGGTGTTACTCCGTTGAACAGAACGGCGAACGTCAGTGTAAAACCCGCCGTACACCACGACCGACGACTGAAGAATTGATGAGGCATAGATCTTCCGACTCAGTCCGCGAGAGCGGACGGTGCTCCGCGTTCGAAACAAATCACTGCGAAAACTGAGCGAATTGGAAGCGCGTGCAGGGATGAAACGCTAACGCGGGTAACTGTCCCGTTGTCATCGTCGTATCGGACGCGCGATCGCGTGCGATGCGAGTGCCAAGAATGTACCGTTTCGACCTCTACATTTACTTGTGAGATCGCAGCTTGATGCGTGAGCTCCACGAGCCCAGGATGCGGCACGCTCTTCGCATCTGCCTGTATCAGGCCCGACCGCGAACGGGAAAAGATCGGGGATTTGTGAGACAGAGTTCTGGGGTTGGGAAACGAATTGCGTGCGTCGCCGCGATGAGCGCCGCGGTCCTTGCGTTCATCCTGTTCGCCCCTCCCCCCGCGAACGGCGATCCCGTCGGCCTGCAGTGGCCGCAGCCACAGGGCAAGGGCAGCACCGTCGTCATCACCTACAGTTATGCGAATCTGTTCGACGGAACGTTCCTGCTAATCACGCCGAGGGAGTTGCGCGCAGCGACGGAAGAGGCTCTCGGCGTGTGGGCCAGCTACGCGCCTTTGCATTTCGTCGAGAGACCGGACTCGGGACCCGGCATGTCGGATCTGCCGTACGCAGCCGACGGCTATCCGCAAATCCGCTTTGGTCAGCACGATTCTGCCGAAGTCGCGCACGCCTTCTATCCCGGAGCAGATGGCCTGGCAGGTGATGTGCACTTCGCTTCCGACGTGCCGTGGACCATCGGGGACGGCCTCTGGAACTATCTCGAGGCGGCCACGCACGAATTGGGTCATGCCTTGGGCTTGGTGCACGAACTGGATGAAATCGCGGTGATGAACCCTTCGTATCCGTCGCGTCGCTTCGACGGACTCGGGAGCGCCCATCTCTACGCCGCCGACATTCGGCACCTTCAAGAAATCTATGGTGCCGGGATCGGATCGGTGCAGCCGCTCGATGCGACACCAGAGCCAGGCACATTCTTCCTGGCCCTAACAGGAGTCGCCGCCCTCGCGGAGTACCGACGCCGTCATGGACAGGCCTGTAGACACAGTGACTGAGGTCTAGTGTCCCGGGGCGGGTCGATCGTCAGCCACGAATCCCGACAAACGATGCGAACGGGTGGACGGCTTTCGCAAGCCGCGGCCGCGCGTCCAGAAACCGCCCAACCGCGATCTTGAAGCGCGGACTGTGCGACGCGGGTGGCTGCACGAACGTGTAGTCGTGCGTATTCCGCAGCGTCTCTGGCAGCGTCGCGGTCAAGGTATCGGTGAACGCGGCATCGAGTTCGGCAGCAAGTTCTGTCAACCCGAGCATGTTCGCCATCTCCACCGACTGATTGAGCGGCGACCGGATGTAGTCGCGCCGCTTCTCGCCATTACCGCAATACAACACCCCGAAGTCGAGGTGATCTTCGAGTTCGTTCGCCAGCCGGATGACCAGCACTTCACGCTCGATTGGTGTCAACGTCTGAACCCGCTCACGAATCTTCGGAATCGTGTTCTTGTTCCAGTCGAATCGCGTGTAGCGCGCGACCAATTCCTCCACGTCCGGTCCTACCGCCTGCCGCACTCGTTCGCGTCTGGAGGTGGTGATCCCACTGATTCCATCGCCGAAATCGCCAAATACGTATGCTGCGTGCAGCAGCCCTGCCGTGACGACCTTTGGCGATTGTCTAATCGAGGCGAGGATGCTTGCGGTCCCGACGAGGTGGGCGAGCAGAGGCTTTCCCGAACCGCGAAACGAGGCGGGAGACAGGTGCATCGCCAGATCGTACCCGGCGCGCACCATCGCCAGATCCTGCTCCGTCGCACCAAGGCGTCGCAACTGAGAGTACAACTGCAAGTTCGTTTGAGCGTAAGCTTCGCGCACGGTATTTTCCCCACTTCGACCGCAGTCATCATGCGGCTTGGGGAACCCTCCAGCCCGGCTTTTTGCATACCGCGTACCGAGCGGCATCCGCTTCCTCTTCGTCCAATCGGCGCCTGTGGGCGCTCCGTTGTCGAAGAGCCCGCGCGCGAGGTGGAATTCGATTGCCCAATAGAGCTAAAGAATGTCTCTCCCGCACCGCGAGACAGTTGGCCAGACTATCTGACGGCTGCACTCACGTCGGAATGTTTCTTACCGGCGGCCGTCCAGAAGTCGAGAAGAGGCCGCGGCTGCGGCGTCTCGCTTCCCATGAAGAACACAATATTTGGAGTGGAACAGCTGTCGGTTCCCGACAGGGACTTGAAGTCGCTCTGGGCCAGCGAGCGAAGGAGGCACGTGATCGGCGTCACCCGGGTATCGTAGCCCCGCTCGATCGACGGTGAGTGTACGGCGAAAAGCGTCGAGAACATGTCCGCATAATCCGAGGCGCTGGGCGCGACCTTCGCGACGGTGGTGGGATCGACGAGGCTGATGCGCGAACCGTGATCGCCCTGTACGATGATGATAGCGTCCTGACGGAGCGAGGGCGGAATCGCTGCGATGAGCGCGTCGACTTTCTTCTGAGCGCACAACACTTGTTGGAAATAGCCGCGATACCGCTCTGCGCGGCCCTCCGGAACATTCATGATTCCGCCAGGAACATCGGCGCGATCGTAATCGTTCCGATTGAGAAATGTGCTGGTCCGGGGTTGCTCACAATTGGCGTTGTACGCGTACGGATAATGCGGCAGCAGGAAATGGGCGAACACAAACGTGCCACGCTGCGCCTTCGAGAGTTCGTCAGCGACCGCATCAAACATCGGCATCGTCCCGACCGAAGCAGCTGTTCCCTGCTCCCAATTCCACTTCGGCATGGGAATGTGCGCGCGCTGGAGCCGCAACCGGGTCGTTTGATACTTCTCTTTCGTGCGCGAGTACGCTTCTGACTGTCCGAGGAACGTTCCGCCGATAATTGCGAGCTTGGTCGTGACCGGAACATTCAGACGCGGCAGCATGTCGAGTGAGCTTGTCGAATAGGTCCGACACGTCGCCGGGCCGTTGTCCGGACACAAATCAATAAAGCTCGATTGGTAGACGTGCACGTTGTAGCCGACGCGGGCCATCCGGTCGAAATAATCGTTGCGTGCCAGGTGGTAGTTGTTGTCGGACGAATCAGCGGACATGAGATCCGGCGCGAAGTGCGTCGGAGACAGATTCAGTAGCTCGGGAATCGACCACATTGTTTTCGGATACTCGCTGTACGCTTTTCCGAACAGCCGAAACCCTCGATCGATGTAGAAGTCCTGGAACTGCTGCTTGAATCCTTCCGGCGCAAGATCCATCGGAACCCCTTCGGGACCGATGTACTCGTCCATCATCAGATGCACGACTAATGGAAGATCGGACCGTTCCGACGGCGCGCCGCCGGCGATCGACGCTGTGTCGGGCGACGCGGCCTGCGACCGTGACGGCACGAACGAGAGCGCCAGCATGGTGGCCATCATCAGCGACACGATCCGCGCGGCATGACGTCGCAACAACCACAACACAACGGACAGTGCAATGAATGCGAGTCCAAGCCGCTTCAGTCCCGGCTCGCGCGCCTGGATGTCGATGAAGAACGTCAGCAACCCGGCGAGCACAACGACCGTCAACGCGGGTGACAAGACCGACACTGCGCCGAGCAGCAGCGCGACGGCAACAATCGCCACCACGGCGAGGATTACCTCCGGGTTGGTGACCGCAAGCCGGTTGAATTGCAGGTAACTGGCGAAAGGCGTAATGAGCAACAGGAAAGGCGCAATCGATGCGCGCAGGATCCTCCTGAGGCCGGAGAGCTGGAGAGTCATGGTCAAATCTTCGTACGTTTCCTATCCCTGCCGCCGACGGTCCGCTGTGTTCAGCGAATCTCCGACGCGCTGTCGTGTTGAACGTTCTTTCGTGTGAAGAACGTCTTCATCCGATCCCAATAGAGCCTAACCGTCGCGAGCAGTGCCACAACCCCGCCCATCAGGAGCTGGATCGCCATGCTGCCGGTTCCCGGATCGAGATAGGCCTGCAGACCACCCGATAAATGCGAGACGAAAAGAAACATTGCGACAAAGAGCGCCACGTTGATCACACGCATGTGCTGCCTCCACCTTTACAGGTCTTTCCTGTCTGAAACATCCGGGTGACGCCTCGCAAGAACTCTGCCGCAGGCAGTATCAGGAAAGGTGGTGCGAGTAGGTGAACTCAGTGGCTTTTGCGGCTCAGCCTCTCTTTTGCATAGCTGGACGTTGTAGCGCGTGCCGCGGCTGATGAGTATCCGCGCGCACATTCTGGGAAATCAGATGGCTCTTTTGGGAAGCCTGACGGAACAGACGAGGATGCCATGACCGAGCTCGCCACTCCCTCCGCGCCGACGCGGCTGAACAATGACACGCGACCGTCTTCGCTTCGCCCGCACCCTGCGTCGTTTCGTGACCCGTCGGGATTCATCTTCACGCGCGACGGCAACGTCTACCGCCAGATCAATCCGGCTGCCCGAACCGATTACGAACGCCTGGTCAGCTCTGGTCTGTACGAAGCGCTGGTGAAAACTGGCGACCTCGTGAGACACGAGGAAGTGGACCCTTCCTTGTCTCCGGATGGCCGGGCCTTTCGTGTGATTCGGCCCGACCGCGTCAGCTTTATCTCGTATCCGTATGAGTGGTGCTTCAGCCAGTTGAAAGACGCCGCGCTTCTGACCTTGAGGCTTCAGAAAGTCGCGATGGCGCACGGCATGGGCTTGAAGGATGCGACACCCTACAACGTCGCGTTCTCGAATGGACGGCCGGTCTGGATCGATACCCTGTCGTTCGAGGCATTGAAACCAGAGCCGTGGGTGGCGTATGCGCAATTCTGCCAGATGTTCCTCGCGCCGCTGGCACTCATGAGCAAGGTGGACATTCGATTACAGCAACTGCTCAAGTCCTCGATCGACGGAGTGCCGCTTGATCTCGCCAGTCGTCTGCTCCCCGCGAGCTCGCGACTGCGTCCAGGTTTGCTGATGCATGTCCACCTCCACGCGGCAGCCCAACGACGACTCGCCACGACCAACGGGTCGACGCTCGCGAACCGCTCCTCCAAACCTTTCAGCCGGAGCGCGCTCACCGGCCTCCTTGACAACCTTACGCGAACCGTGGAACGGCTCGAGTGGGCGGGCGCTCGAACGACATGGGGCAACTATTACGAAGCAACGAACTACACCAACGCTGCCTTCGCTCACAAGCGGCGCATCGTCGAGTCCGCGTTCGACCGCCTTCTGCCTGCCACCGTGTGGGATCTCGGGGCCAACGATGGAACGTTCAGTCGTATAGCGAGCACCCGGGGAGTCCCGACAATTGCGTTCGACATCGATCCCGTGGCGGTGGAGCGAAACTATCAGCAGGCAGTGCGAGAAGGCGATCGCATGATCCTTCCGCTTCTCCTTGATCTGACGAACCCGAGCGGCAAGTACGGATGGGCAAACGAGGAGCGTGATGCTCTGGCCGACCGTGGTCCCGCCGATCTCGCCCTGGTCCTCGCACTGGTCCACCATCTCGCGATCGGACATAACGTGCCGCTGGAGCGTATCGCCGATTATCTCGGGCGACTCGCGCGTGCTCTGGTGATTGAATTCGTGCCGAAGGCTGATTCGCAGGTTCAGCGTCTGCTTGCGTCACGCGTCGATATTTTCGAGAACTACACGCAAGATGGATTCGAGCGCGCGTTCGCGACGGTGTTCAACATCGATCAAGCCGTACCAGTGCAGGACTCGGTACGAACCATTTACGTCATGCGGCGACGTTCCTAATCGGGGCTTCGATCTGGATTTGGAAGTGGCGCCGTACACGACAACGCCCCCGGGCGCCATCGCGCCGGGGGCGTTGTCCCCTAACTGACCGATCTGCTGTTAGCGGACGGTGAAATCGGCGAGGACCGCAGAATGATCGGACTGTGACGATGACTTTACCCAGCATGCGGTCGGCGTCAGGCGCGTTTCGTCTGTGAACGACCGGAATATGTAGTCGAAGCGCACGTTCCCCTTCGTGTAGCCGTTCTGAACCGTCCCGCTCACCATCTCCCACGTATCGCTGTACTCCGTCTCCATCGTCTGGATCCACGATTCACCCCACCAGGAGTTGAAGTCTCCCGCCGCGATCCGCGGTCCGGAGAACTGGCGCGCCCAGGACATGAACGCCGACAGCTCCCGTGTGCGCTTCCCGGTGTCGGAGTAATCGAGATGAACGGCGAAGACATTCACGCGCACGCCGCCTACGTCGATCAAGGCTCGCGCAAAGCCTCGGCCTTCGACGTTCAGCTTCGATGACGCGACAATCGGATATCGGCTCAGGATCAGCACTCCTTCACTGCTCGTTGCGGTGGCATTGTGCGGCGACCACACGGAGTACCATGTCTGACCGGTGAGCTGTTGCAGGCGCTGAGCATACGTGACCGGCATGTTCTCGCCGTAGGTCGACGCCTCCTCTAGGGCGACGACGTCAGGATTTTGGCCGGCAATCACCTGCGCCTGTCCAGCAGGGGTGCCGCCGACGTCAGTGCCACCGAAATTGATATTCCATGTCATCACGCGCAGCTTGCCGCCGCCTGAAGTTGGAGTCGGAGTCGGAGTTGGCGTTGGCGTGACGGTCGTTGCGCCTGTGTCAAACCGGACGGCTGAAAGATTCCCGATGGCTCCTGTCGCGCCATTGCTGTCGAAGACGATGCGCATCGTCTGGACGCCCGCCGAGAGAGACACTGTCGCCTGCAAGTCCCGGTATGTCTGCCAGCCGCCCGTGTTGGGGACTCGCATCGGGCCCGTTTTGTCGGTTCCGTTGAATTCAATGTGGAATGTTCCGCCGGTACCTGAGGAAGCTACTCGCGCGGTTGCAGTGTAGGTGCCCGACGCCCCCACATTCACGGTGTACTTCAACCACTCGCCGGCACCGGTCCAGGCAACCGCATATCCGCCGCTGCTGGTCGACTGAATGTCGACGTCCGTCGAGCGGTAGACGCCACCAGCATTGCCCGCCGAGAGATCGTAGTACGCGACGTTCTGGCCTCCGCTGTCGAAGTCCTCGGCCTGGATCCAGCCGGGAATCGCCCGCGCGACGCCGCCGAACGCGCTGCTCGTCGCGCTTGACCCTGCGGAAGCAGAAGTCGTCGTCGACGTCGAGGACACCGAAATTGAGTTCACGTTGAACGAGCCGGAATCGAAGGTGAGCCGCATCGACTGCGTGCCTGCCGCGAGCGTCACACTCTTGCGGATCGTCCTCCACGCCTGCCAGCCACCGGTGTTAGGCACGGAGAGGGTGCCGGTTTCGTTCACGCCATTGAAGTGCACGTAAACGCTGCCCCCGGTCGCCGACGCGACGCGAAGATCGAGGTTGTAGGTCCCCGCTGCCGCAACGTCGACCGTGTAGTTCAACCATTCGCCAGACGCTGTCCAGCCGACGTCGTACCCGCCTTCCGAGCAAGATTCGATGTCAACATCGGTCGACCGGTACTTGCCACCTGTGTTACCGGTGGTCGTGTCGCGATACGCGGAGCCATTCCCGCCCGCATCGAAGTCCTCAGCTTGAATGGTTCCCGGAAGTGCTTTCGTTTGCGCAGCCGCCTGCGGCACGGTCCCGAACAGAAGTGTGGCTGCGGCACATGCCGCAGCGGTCCAAGATTGAAAGCGGCCAGTCAGATGTTTGCGGGAAATGTGGCTACAGGGATTCACACGTACGCTCATCTGACCTCCATGTCAGCAGACCGACAAATCTTTTTTGGGTATTAGCTCAAGCAGGCTCCGAGAGCCGTCGGCGTCGGCTCGCGCCTGGCGCGTGTTGGGCTGAGGAGCACCAACCAAGACGGCACTCGTTTAAACCCGAGGGTCTAGAGAGCACGCTGTAGAGCGTGCTCGACCCGGCGCAAAGTGTCTGCCAATTCGAAAATGGCTGTGAATGCTATGCGAACAGTCGAAAACGCTGAGAAATGACGCATTTCGACCATTTACGGACACATGGTTTTGAAACATTTACACGTCAACCCACGATGCTTCGCGGCAATCGCAAATTCACTTAATGAATTTATCAATTGATTGATCGGGTAACAGAAAACAGCTCAGTTGTGTTTCGATTCCCGCTCAAAAACATGAGGGGTGAGCACAGCCGATATTGATGAATCTGTATTGTTTGAGAACGCACGACTCAACTGGTGGATCTCTTGCATCGATTGCGCAGGAGATTACATCGTCGTGCGGATTATTACGTTGTTGCGGAAGAGGCGTCACTGCGAACGATGCGTGCCGGTCAGTTCGTGCTGAGCCGTGCCCTGACACGCGTCGCGAGGATGGATGCGACCGAATTCTGGTTTCGCACACAGGAGCACGCCCGAACGGTTGCGGAGGGACTCGCGCACTCCTCGCGATCACGCGCATGGAAACGAGACCGCCTGAAGTCCCTGCTGTTGCCAGCTTCACCCGAGTTGCGCGAGGCACGACGAGCTCTGGAGCACCACGACTGGCGATCGGCCGCCCTTTCACTTCGAACGCACTTTCTACATCGCGCGCCCCGATTCCTCATCGATCCACGATCGCGTCATTCGGTCACCGCCGCGATCCTCGAACAATTCCCCGAAGCGGCAGAGGATGCTGCACGACGGGGCGACCGGCTGCTCGAAGGCTATCGAGATCTCCTGGGCTACCGCGATTTGCGCGTTGGTTCTGGTTCCGAGGTGGACTGGCACTTCGATCCGGTGCACAGAGTCGGAGCTCCTCTCAAGTTCTGGTCACGGATTCCGTATCTCGACCCGCGTTTCGGCGACCACAAAATCATCTGGGAATTGAATCGTCACCAGCATTGGCTGGCCCTGGGGCGTGCGGCATGGCTGACGGGGGACGGCCGCTATGCGAACGGATTTCGCGCGGAGTTTGCCAGCTGGGTTGCCGCCAATCCTCCACGTACCGGCATTAATTGGTCGAGCATGCTCGAACTTGGATTCCGAGCCATCTCGTGGTTATGGAGCACGCATTTCTTCGTCGCGTTCGAGGACGATTCCGACGGAACCTGGCTGGTTGATCTGCTGATTTCGCTCGACTCACAGCTCAACCATATCAACCGGCATCTTTCGAGGTATTTCAGTCCGAACACCCACCTTCTCGGCGAAGGACTCGCGCTTTACATCGCCGGGCGAGTGCTGCCTGAACTGACCCGGGCGGCATCATGGGCAGACACCGGCCGCGAGATCCTGCGAGCAGAGCGCAAGCGCCAGGTGAACTCGGATGGCGGACATGCAGAACTCTCCGCGCACTACCATCGTTACGCGCTGGATTTCTACCTTTTTGCGCTTGCCATCGCACGCCGAACGAACGACTCGTGCGCCAGCGAGTTTGCCGAAGTGACGTCGCGCCTCGCGACTTTCTGTCGGGCGATCGTTGGCGACAACGGGTTACTCCCAACCATTGGCGATGATGACGGTGGGATGCTCTTCCCAATCTGTGGTCGCGCACCGGCCGACGTACGGGATTCGCTGGCCGTCGCTGCCGCTTTACTCGATCGACCGGATCTTGCCATGGGGCCCCCTGCTGAGGAGGCGCTCTGGATGCTCGGTGGCGACAGCCGTCGGCTGAAAACGCGCGATGTGCCTCGCTCGCTGCCCTCGCGGCTGTTTCCCGACACGGGATATGCCGTGTTGCGGTCGCCCGATGCGCAAACAATCTTTGATATCGGCCATCACGGCTTCCTCAATGGCGGCCATGCGCATGCCGATGCGCTGTCGCTTGTCATGACGGTTGAGGGCAAGCCGTTTCTTGTCGACCCCGGGACGTGCGCGTACACGATTGACACCGAGCGTCGCAATCTCTTTCGCTCGACGGCGATGCACAATACCGTCACCGTCGACGACCGTTCGCAATCCATCCCGGGCTCGCCGTTCCATTGGAAGTCCGCTGCTAATGCCACCATCCGTCTTTGGAGCTCCGGCGAGCAGTTCGATGTCGTCGAAGCAGAGCACGACGGATATCTCCCCGACGTCCACCGACGGGCCGTCATCAGAGACGGCTCCGGTCTTTGGCTGATTGCGGATCACGTCTTCGGTGATGGCGACCACAAGGTGGATATCAGATGGCATCTCGATCGCGCCTGGCGCCTGACGCAGATGACGAACAACGTCGTGAGCATTGAGCACTGGGATGGCACTGTTGCGCGCATCGCGTCCACCGGGACGCGCACGCACATCGAGCGCGGAGAACTCAGTTGGCGTGCGCCGGTATACGGTCAGCACCTTCCCGCGCTCACCGCGACCGTCAGCCACAGCGGCCGCACCCCACTATCCGTTGTTACCGTTATCGCCGCCGGCCTGGTCGCGAAAACCGAGAAACTGTCGCTGCAGTCGCTGGATGTGACACTGGATGGCGCAGATCAGCATCATCGGATCGGGGTTATGGGCACGTTGGATAGCGGCACGTTCGTCGCTCTTTTCGCCACGGCCACGTGCCACCCCGACCAACCTCGAGCGGTGCAACGGATCGAAGTCTGTGGAAATGAATTCCACACTGACGCGCAAATTGCCGTGCTCCGCCTGTCAGCGACATCAGAGCCGATCAGCCTGACTCTGATTGGCGCCACGCGCGCTGGGTGGAACGGCCCACACGCCTTCGGCTTTGGTCCTGCTACCTCGGCGGCGGACTTGCATCTTGATCGCACCGCGATGTTGAGACTCAGCCGTAGCACGCCGCAGGCGCAGGCCCGGAAAGACAGAGAACGAGTCATATGTGTGGAATAGCAGGCTTCGCGAACTCGCACGTCCGTCGCGAATGGAACGCGGACAGCGATGCCGCTGGAAACGATCACGCGACCCTTGGTCGTATGTGCGAGGCGATTCGCCACCGCGGCCCGGACGACGAGGGACGGCGACTCATGCCCGGCGTCGCGCTCGGCATGCGTCGGCTGTCGATCATTGACCTGGCGACCGGTCACCAGCCGATTCATAACGAAGACCAATCGGTTTGGATCGTGTTCAACGGTGAGATTTATAACTACGCCGAACTGCGCGCGGAATTGATCGCTCGCGGGCATCGCTTCTACACCAACAGCGACACGGAAACGATCGTTCACGCCTACGAAGAGTGGGGCGAGGCGGGTTTCGCCCGTCTCCGCGGTATGTTCGGGATTGCTTTGTGGGATAGTCGGGACGGATCGCTATGGCTCGCGAGAGACCGCGTCGGAATCAAACCGCTTCATTACACGGTCGTCGGAGAGCGCCTGTACTTTGCCTCGGAAATCAAGTCGATCCTGGCGGCTGGCGGAATCAATCCGACAATTGATTTCGCGGCGCTCGATCACTATCTCTCCTTCCTGTATACCCCTCGCGACGCGTCGATTTTTACAGGCATTCACAAGCTGCCGCCCGGTCACCTCCTCCAGTGGCACGCTGGCCGCGTGCGCATCATCCCTTATTGGGAGATGCCGTCGGAACAACGCCGCCCGGCATCCGAGCAAGAGGCAGCCGAGCGCCTAAGCGACGTGCTGCGCGATGCCGTCCGCTCGCATCTAATGAGCGAAGTCCCGCTGGGAGCGTTTCTGTCGGGCGGCGTCGACTCCAGCGTCGTCGTCGGGCTGATGGCGGAAGCGTCGACCCGGCCGGTGCGGACGTTTTCCATCGGCTTCGACGATCCCGGTTACGACGAACTCGAACATGCCCGCCTGGTGGCGCGGCATTTCGCGACCGATCACCACGAGTTTGTGGTCAAGCCCGACGCGCTTGCGATCATCGACGACTTGATCGCGCATTTCGACGAGCCGTTCGGAGATTCATCAGCAATTCCAACGTGGTACGTCTCCGAAATTGCCAGACGGCATGTCACCGTTGTCCTCTCCGGCGATGGCGGCGATGAGCTCTTCGGCGGATACGAACGATATTCGCCGCATCCGCGAATTGCCGCGTTCGATCGCTATGCGCCGCCGGCGAGTCGCAAGCTCGCATCCCTGGTATGGCCGCTACTGCCGCATGGCGCAACCGGCAAGAATTTTCTGCGCCGGGTCGCGCGCGACGATCGCGGTCGTTATCTCGATCAGATCGGCTACTTTCAACCCGACGAAAAACGGGCATTGTTGAGCGACGACGTCCTGCGCGAAATCGGAACTGCGGACGCTGAAGCGCGGCTTGGACATCGCTTCGCGCGTTTCAGCCACCTGCCGTGGGCCGCGCAGATGATGCATTTCGACTTTGAAACGTATTTGCCGGAAGACATTCTGACCAAGGTCGATCGGATGAGCATGGCGCACTCGATCGAATCGCGGGTACCGCTCCTCGACAACAACGTGGTCGATTTTGCCGCGACATTGCCGGCCGATTTGAAAATCAAAAACGGGCGCAAGAAACATGTCCTGAAGGAAGCCGCGGCAAATCTTCTGCCGTCGCAGATCTTGAATCGGCGCAAACAGGGATTCGCGGTGCCGGTTGGAGGATGGTTCAGGGGTGATCTCCGCGAATTCTTTTCCGACGTGTTGCTGTCGCAGCGCGCCCGCCAACGCGGTTACTTCAATAGCAGGTTCGTCGATCGAATCGTTCGCGAACACATGACGGGTCGGCGCGATCACACGCTCCGGTTGTGGGCGTTAGTGGTGTTCGAACTGTGGCACCGTCAGTATCTCGATCCAGCGTCGACCGTCTACTCGCCAGCTTTGGCGCCGCCCATCTCGGTTGCCTCGTGACCTCTCGATGACTCCGCTTCCCCTCGCCATCTTCGTCGACCGATTCATTCCCGGCGGCACACAACGTCAGTTGATCGAGCTGCTGCGGCGAATCGATCGACATCGCTTCCGCGTGCACCCTGTCTGTTTTCACAGCGATGGACCTTGGACTGGCCGCGTCGCTGAATTGGGCGATGCGATTACCAGTTTTCCGATTCACGGATTTCGGCGGCCCGAGACCGGGCGACAGCTTCTGCGATTCGCCCAGTGGTGTCGCCGCAACCGCATCGCTGTGCTGCACTCGTGGGAAATCTATTCCAATGTCTTTGCTTTACCGGGAGCGGCGCTGGCGGGTGTGCCACTGCGCATCGGAAGCCGTCGCGGACTCGGCGGTCCTCCGGCTGTTCGTCGTCTGCAGAACCTGGCATGCCGGACGGCGCACCGGATGGTCGCGAACTCGCGCGCGGCAGCCGAACAACTCATCTCCCAGGGAATACGAGCCCACCGCATCGACATTGTTCCCAACGGGATCGATCTGACACTTTTTCCCCAACGCAACCTGTGGCGCCCGGCCCGGCGCATCACGATGGTTGCGTGCCTGCGTGCAGGCAAGCGAATCGATGTCCTCATTGCCGCGGCTCCTCGAATTCTCGCGCGCCATCCCGACATTGAAATCCAGATCGTGGGAGATGGTCCCTGTCGAGAAAAGTTGGTCGCACTGGCGAGGTCGACTGGCGTCTCGCCGCACGTCCAGTTCATGGGACACCGCGATGACGTGCCGGCGATTCTGACGGCATCGGATCTTTTCGTACTCCCGTCGGCGTCGGAGGCATCACCCAATGTGGTGCTTGAAGCGATGGCCGCGGGGCTCCCGGTCGTCGCGTCGAGAGTTGGCGGCATTCCAGAGATCGTCGATGACGGCGTCACCGGCCATCTCGTGCCACCGTCGGATCCGGACGCACTGGCGGCCGCTATCCTTGACGTGCTGGATCACCCGAATCGGGGAGCGGCCTTTGGTCAGGCTGGACGAAGGCGAATCGCGCGCGAGTATTCGTTTGACCGCATGGTGGCGCAATTCGAATCGTTGTACCTGACCGGATCAACCAGCCCGGTAGCCGCCGCGCGCAAGTCGTCAGGACCGAATCAATGTCCGGCATGAAGACGATCGTCAAGAACGCGCTCATGAAGTCGTTTCTCGCCTCCGGCGTACCGGCTGCCCGGAATCGAGTCGCGACCTACATGGGTCACGGGCGACTCACGGTCCTGACCTATCACCAGGTGAAGGAACCGGCCAACGACGGTTCTTCCGTCACGCCGAAAGCATTCCACGAGCAGATGCACTATTTGCGGCAACACTACGAGGTGGTGCGTCTCGAAGATGGCGTCAAGCGGCTGGCGCGGCGGCGCGCCGCCGAACGTCTGATCGCGATCACATTCGACGACGGATATCTCGACAATGCGACTGCGGCCGCACCGATCATGCACAGCGTCGGACTGACCGCGACGTTCTTCGTCTCTACCGACATGATCGGATCGACACAACCCTTTCCCCACGATGTGGAGCGAAGGCGTGCGCCACAGCCGCACATGACATGGAATGATCTGCGCCACCTCGTCACGCTCGGGTTCGATATTGGCTCTCACACATGTAGCCATGCCGATATGGGCACGATTCCGTCCGAGCAGGCGCACCGCGAGCTGCGGCTCTCGAAAGAACGTCTTGAAGCGGAATTACACCAGCCGGTCCGACTGTTCGCGTTTCCTTACGGTGGTCGTCGCAACATGCGTCCGGAGACGATCGATGCTGCTCGGCGTGAGTACGACGTCTGTTGCTCGGCCTATGGCGGACACAACACAACGCCCGTCGATCCGGCCGACATCCGGCGAATTGTGATTTCTTCCGGCGTGAGTTTTCTGGCGTTTCGGGCAGTGCTCGAAGGCTGGCCGATGATCCGCCTGGCCAATCCCCGGCCTGCCGCTCCGTCGATGATCACGGCCGTTCCGGCTCGTTGATCGTCGACTCGGTAGTCACCGATAACGCTCGCAACTCTCACGCGGCACGACGGCGAACTGAGGGGTCGTCGGCGCTGACTCTGCCATGCGGCGGTACAAAGCGACCCAGCGTTCGCGCACGCGCGTCCATCGATATTCTTCGCACGTCTGCCGCGCGTTGGCTGCCAGTTGCCGCGCCTGCTGCGGGTCGTCGAGAAGTCGGATCACTCGCTCCGCCGCTGCGGTTGCGTCGCCGCAGGGCACCAGATAGCCGTGGAGGCCATCGGTCAGGATCGTCGGTACTCCTCCCGCGGCGGTCGAAACAACGACGCAGCCGCTGGCGAACGCCTCGAGCACGGACGTCGGCATGTTGTCGATCTCTGGGGTCTGCAGATAGATGTCGGCCTCGGCGTAATACCGCCATATCTCGGAGGGCGAAACGGCACCGGCAAAGTGCACGTGTCGGAGTCCGCGTGTCTCCACTTCGCGACGAAGCCCTTCCGTCTGCGACCCCGCGCCGACGAGGGTTAAGGTTGCGTGCGGGAATCGCGCCTGGACGATTTCAAACGCTCTCAGCACGCAGCCGACGTTGTAGATCGGTTCGAAATTGCGCGTGCAGAGCAAGCGGGGACCGAAATCTCTGCGGATGCGAAACTTGAACAGGTCGTGATCGACGATGTTGGGAATGATTTCAGCCGCAATCCGAAACCGTGCGAAGACTTCCTGAAGAAATGCCGACGGAACGACGTTCGCGTTGACGCGGCGCAGAACCACACGTGCGATTCGGGATCGCTTCAGGTGATCGGGAGCCTCGCCGCTTCGGTAATTGAGGACAACCGGTTTGCGCAAGAGCCGCGCAATTAGGACCGCCGGCGCCGGCGCCAGCAGAAACGACAGGTACGACGCGGAGAACACGTGAACGACATCAACATGACGCAATCTCTTCAGAAGCATCGGCCAGTAGGTGATCTGCGTCACAAGGGTGCGTACGAACTTGACCTCCAGCAATCGCTGGCAGACCGGCGGGAGCGGATTGATCGGAACAAGCTCCGCCTCGATTTCCGGATCGGACTCCCAGGCCTTCAACAGCCGATCTGCTTGGACGGCTTGTCCTCCGAGGATGCGTAGCGTTGGTGCGACTAACGCAATTTTCAATCGCGCCGGCATGTGCCCGCTGAGCTGTGCAAGTGTCGCACCACCCGCCGTGCGGTGCCGATTACGGGCCCGCGGCCCCGAATTCCTTGACCTGGACCGCAGACAAGCGACTTCCTCAAAGTGGTAACGGGCGCCTCATGATCAGAAGCTCGGAACCTCAGCCATCGTGGTGATTGCGCTCGAGGCGAACACCCTGGTAAGTACCCTCGGAAAATTCCGTCACAACGCAGGTGGCACCTCCCTTGCTGAGATGCGATCCGTGAGCCGCCGCGTCATCACGTTACATTCTCCACCACCGTCCCACTCGAAGTTCGCCGTACTCCCGCCGTACCGTGAACCGTTGGTGGTCCGCGATCGCAACGAAACCCGCCGTCGGTTCGCGCCGGGCCTCTCGCACGGGTCAATCACGAAGCTGCGTCGCGACCGCATCGAGTGCTCCGAACGGCTCTCCCGCAAGAGCTAGCGCGGCCATGTGCGGCATCGCAGGCATTGTCTCCTCCGATCGTCTCGACCCAGAGGATCGCGATCGCGTTGTGCGCATGCGCGACATCATCGCGCATCGCGGGCCAGATGATGCGGGCCTGTTTGCCGACCAACAGGCGGCGCTCGGTCATCGCCGTCTGAGCATCGTCGACCTGGCCGCCGGACACCAACCGATCTCGAACGAGGCCGACACCGCCTGGATTGTCTTCAACGGCGAAATCTACAACCACGCGTCGGTGCGCGAGCGGCTTGAATCAGCCGGCCATTGTTACAAGACACGCTCCGATACGGAAACGATCCTTCACGCCTACGAGCAGTGGGGGGACGACGCGGTCGACCATTTGCGGGGAATGTTCGCGTTTGCAATCTGGGATACCTCGCGGCGGCGGCTTCTACTGGCGCGCGATCGCCTCGGCGTGAAGCCGCTGTATTGGGCGCTCGCCGGCGACCGTCTGCTCTTCGGCTCGGAAATCAAGGCCATTCTCGAAAGCGGTTTGATTCGAGCCGAAGCGAACGAGGAGGCGTTGCCCGAACTCCTCGGCACCCGATATCTGTCAGGGACCGAGACGTTGTTCAGGGGTATTCATCGTCTGCAGCCCGGCCACATGCTGACGTTCGAGAGCGGACAGATCTCGATTCGCCGTTATTGGGACATTCCATCCGGACGACGAGCTGAAGAATCCGCTCGACTGTCGAGCACGGCCGTCGTGCGCCGCTTCCGCGAGCTACTGGAAGAAGCGGTTCGCATCCGGCTGATGGCGGACGTGCCGCTGGGAATGTTCCTGTCCGGAGGTCTCGACAGCAGTGCGATTGCCGCGCTGATGGCGAGGATGATTGATCGTCCACTGCAGACATTCTCCGTCGCGTTCAAGCAGCGCGCGTTCAGTGAGCTCGATTACGCGCGTCAGGTCGCCCGGGCGATCAAGGCCGACGCGCATGAGATTGTGATCGACGATCAGGACTTCTTCGGGGCGCTGCCGCAACTGATCTGGCACGAGGACGAACCGATCGCTCACCCGTCGAGCATTCCGCTGTATTTCGTCAGTGCGCTGGCGCGCGACCACGTGAAGGTCGTCCTTACCGGCGAAGGAAGCGATGAGCTCCTCGCAGGCTACGGCAAATATCCACGCGCCATTGCCAACTGGC
>Ga0310899_10000012_pt1 | contig 26214 bp, 14 predicted proteins | sample C8D4metaG_FD_203909 | JGI IMG/M metagenome (GOLD analysis project Ga0310899, IMG submission 203909) | Lab incubated soil microbial communities from West Virginia University Organic Research Farm, Morgantown, WV, United States - C8D4 | ecosystem: Environmental > Terrestrial > Soil > Agricultural... | reverse complement strand
GATCTTCGGTCCGGTCGTATCGGTGATCCCCTGCCGATCGCTCGAAGACGCGATCGACATCGGTAACGGCGTCGAGTATGGGCTGTCGGCATCGATCTACACCCAGGACATCAACCGCGCGTTCACTGCCATGCGCGATCTCTACACCGGGATCTTCTACGTCAACGCCCCGACGATTGGTGCCGAGGTGCACCTGCCATTCGGGGGCACGAAGAACACCGGCAATGGTCACCGCGAAGCCGGCACGGCGGCGCTCGACGTGTTCTCGGAGTGGAAGTCGATCTATATCGATTTCAGCGGGAAGCTCCAAAGGGCCCAGATCGACGTCGAGCCCGTCTAGATGTGCTAAAGTGAACTGCTCCCGCAAGTTACGAGTGCGCTGAGTGCTCTATCTGTCTCTTGGTCTCGGCTACATCGTTGCCTACGTAGCGATCGGCTGGCTTCTTCGCGGCCACGCGCTGGCGCTGTCGATTTTTGGCGATATCGGGCTGCTGATTCCGCCGCTCGCGGTCTGCGCTGTCATCCTGCGGCGCCGTCGCTCGTGGCAGGGATGTCATCGCCTGTTCTGGGATGCCGTCGCCATCGGCATGGCGCTCTGGATCATCGGCCACCTCGGGTGGGCGTTCGAAGATCTCGTGCTCAAGCAGCAGTCATGGCTGCGCTGGCATACGGTCTTCAGCCTGTGCGGTGGCATTGGTCCGTTGATTGCGCTGTTCGCCCGCCCCCATCGCGGGGTGCGCTCGGAAGCCGTTAGCAGTGTCGGCGTCGTCCTTGCGAGCTACGGTCTGCTTGCCGTTTTCATCTACTCGTACTTTGTTCTGATTCCTGGAATCACGCCAGGCGTTCCGGGGCCGCAGGTTGCGCTGCTGAAGCTGGTCCAGCTCAATCGTGCGCTGTTGTTCCTGGCGTTCGCGGCAGCGATGATCGTTGCGCGTCGTACTCCGTGGCGCAATGCCTATCGCTGGCTGGCGATTGGAACAGGCGTCGGGTTCTTTCTGCGCATCTTGACCAGCCTGGCCATCGTCCGCGGCTCCTATCAAAGCGGCACCGTGTACGATCTCGCGTGGTTCGTTCCGTTTCTCTGTTACGCGGCCGCAGCGCTCGCAGCCCCCGCGTCACCGGCAGAGTCCGAAGTGATCGAAGCGCCATCGGCGCCGCTTCACGTCCTTGTTTCGGCAGTGCCAGTGTTTCTGATCCCGCTGACTGGATATGGCGCTCTGTACCTACAGCCGCTGGGTCCCGCCGACGATTCGTTCCGTGCGCTGCTGACGAGCGTCATGACCGTCGCCGGGCTCGGGCTGTTGACGCTTCGGCTCGCGGCGCAGGGAGGGGAACTCGAGCGTGCCGGCGCGCGCATGCGGCTGCTTGCCGCCGCGACGGAGCAAACCGGCGATCTGATTTTGATCACGCGCGCCGACGGCAGGTTCGAGCACGCCAACGATGCGTTTGTTCGCGCCCTCGGCTATTCCCGCGAACAACTGGCGCGACTCGACTACGTCGATCTGCTCGAACGCGGATTCGACAGCATTGGCGTGCACATCGCGTCGGCGATTCGCGAGAAAGGCATTTGGCGCGGTACGGTGGTGCGGAAACGCCGCGATGGCACGACGTTCCCCGCATCCTGCACCGTCGTCGGACTGCGCGATCCGGCGGGATCGATCACACACTACGTCGACGTCGAACGCGACACGACCGACGAGCTGAAGCTTCGCGATCAGCTGGTGCACAGCGAACGATTGTCGGCGATTGGTGAGCTGGTCGCCGGTGTGGCGCACGAAATCAACAATCCGCTGCAAACCATCGTGGGATCGGTCGAGCTGATGATGGAGGAACGAAACACTCCGTCAGTGCAGCGGGACCTCGAAGTCGTGCGGCGGGAGGCGGCGCGAGCGGGACAGATCGTCCGCAATCTGCTGTCGTTCGTGCGCCGTAGCGCTCCGAACCGGCGGCCGATCGATCTGAACGATGTGGTTCGGGCGATCGTGCAGCTGCGCGAGTACCATCTCCAGCAGAACAACGTTGCGCTGCTCGTCGACATGCATCCGGGACCGCTGGCGGCACTGGCCAATCGCGAGGAGATTCAGCAGATCGTGCTGAATCTCGTGCTCAATTCAGAGCAGGCGTTCGAAGCTGCGGGGCACGGCACCCGAATCAGGATTCGCAGCTTCACCGATGGCGATCGCCACGTGATCGAAGTCAGCGATGATGGCCCTGGCATTGGTCCGGACATTCGCGGGCGAATCTTCGAGCCCTTCTTCACAACCAAGGATGTCGGTCAGGGGACCGGGCTTGGGCTGTCGATCTCGCACGGCATCGCCGCCGCCCACGGCGGGTCACTCGAGCTCTGTCAATCGGCGGAGCGCGGCGCCTGCTTCCGCCTGACGCTGCCGGTGCACGCCGAGGGGCTGAAGAGCGTGCCGCGGCCGACGGCGGTTGCGTAGATCGCGAGCCCTCACTCTTTCTTTCTGGCGGCAATGTCTTCTTTGAGTTTCGGATTTACCCGAAACCCTGCTTTCTCCGCAGCCTTCACCTCGGCCTCGGCCTCCGTCGCACGCCCGGTGATGAGATAGACCACGGCGAGGTTGCTGTGCGCCTCGCCGAAGGTCGGATTCACCTCGATCGCCGCCTTGTATTCCTTTTCCGCGTTCGCGAGATCGTTCAGGCGGAAATACGCGCTGCCGATCGCCATCGAGACACCGGCAGGCACTGGTGGAGGGGTCGCGCCGGCGCGGCGGCTCTTCCGGCTCTCGAGCTGCTGGATCTGTTCGCGAATCTGATCGATCGTTTGTTGAGCGTTCGGATTCTGTCCAGTGAGCCGCGTCAGATTGCGTTCGTTGTCCTTGAGCGCCTGGATTTGATCGCGCAGCCGGCGATCGGACTCGGTACCGGCAAGCGCTTCCGCGGCGGTTGCCTTCTGAAAGGCATCACGCGATGCGAGGTAGGCCTTCAGCGCCTCCGGGTACCGCCTGGTCTTCATGTAGACCTGCCCAAGGCCGTAAAACGCGGCGTCATACAGTGGGTCGATTGCCACTGCCGCCTTGAATTCCGTCTCGGCGACATCGTATTTTTCGCTGACCAGCGACTCCATGCCACGCTTGAAGTGCTGTGACGCCGCAGTCTGTTCGCGCTCGGACAGCTGCCATGCACGGAGCGAAGAACTACTGACAAGAGCAATCATCAGAAACAGCAGCGACCGCTTCACGATGATCGGCATCATTGACCCCTCCCGCGAAGGTATTCGCGAACCTTAGGTTGATTCGGATCGAGTTGCAACGATTTCTGAAAGCTGGTTCGAGCAGCCGCGCTATTCCCTGCGCACAGTTCGGCGAGACCCTGCGAGGCATACACGGCGGCGTTATTCGGCGTCAGCCGTGCAGCCTGACGGAAGTCGTCGACCGCTCCGGCGCATTCGCCCCGTTCGACTCGGTATCGCCCTCTGAATAACCACACGTCGGGCTCATTCGGCTTGGCGGCAGCCGCCTGGTTCAAGAGCGAGATGCTTCGATCGACCTGACCGTTTCGCTGATATCCGATCGCGCGGCCGATCAGGTACTTCGTGCCTTCCGGCAGTCCATTGGCGAACGCACGGACCAGGAGGGCGTCCGACTTATCCAGCGACTCGCCACGCGCCCACAACAAGTCGCTCAAATTCCACAGCGCCGATGCAAGGTTCGGGTCGACCGAAATCGCTGTATCGAACGTGTCGATCGCTTCCTTTTGCTTCCCGTGCTGTTTCAACAGCAGCCCTTCGTTGTTCAGCGATCCGGCCGTGCGGCTTCCGAACGCGCGCCCTTTTCCTTCGCTCGCGCCGATATAGCCAAGCGCACGGAGCTTGGCGACCGTATCTTCATCGACGCGCGAGTCGCTACTGGCCGATGTCGCTGCCGCCGGCTTTGCCGGGGTATACACCGCTCGGTAGTCCACTGGCTCAGTGGATGACGGCGTCGCCGGCGTGCCAGGCAGTGGCGGACCAGCAATGTCGCGGGCCGGAGGCAGTCCTGCCAGGGCGAGCAGCGTCGCGGCCACCTGATCCACCTTTCCTGAGCCTGCATGTCCTGCTGACGGCTGGATACCGGGGCCCCAAACGAGATAAACGCCGTTCTCGGCGTGCCACTTCGCCGCCGTCGTATTCGCGGCGCTCGAGAGCGTCGTCGGCCGTCCCTCACCCCACAGGAAGCCATGGTCGGACGCGAGCATAATCGTGCTGCCGGTTTTTTGCGCGAGCGCCACGTATCGCGCGAGGAGCTGATCGATGAGCGCGAAGTATCGTTCAGCCACATCCTTGTAGTGGTTGTAGTCCGCCTCTGACACGGACGATTGTCGGGGCGGCGCATAGGGTGCGAACACATGCCCGATGCTGTCGGTGCCTTGAATATAGAGCAGAAGCACATCCGGGTTTTCGCGCGAGTACCAGTCGCGCCCAAGTTCGTCGTAGACCTTGGTTTCGATCAGGATTCGTCGCAGCGCGCTCACTGGATGCGCGTATGGATCAGTGACTGCGACTGCTTGCGCGTATTCGGCCTCGGTCAGCCACGGAAGAATGGCTTTCACCGCTTCGTAGCCGACGTCGTCCTGCGCACGCTTCAACCCGTCGCGCGCCCATGACTCCATTGATGCGGGATGGACGACTCCGGGCGGCGGTGACGTTTCGCTGAACAGAAATGTGAAGAGGCGATCCGACACCATCAGCCCGTTGACTGATTCAGCCGGATAGGTGGCCCAGTAGCCCAGGGCACCGACCTTCTTCCCACCAGCGGTTGCCATGTTCCACACCGCTGGGACCTTCCGTTCGTCGCTCGTGATCGGTTCGCGCTGCTGACTGGTCGGATTGACTCGCAGGAAATCCAGGATCCGATGCTCCAGCGGACTCACACCGGTCATCATCGTCGTCCAGATCAACGGCGAGAGCGGCGGTGAAATCGTCTTGACTGTTCCGCTCGATCCTTCCGACACCAGTTTTGCCAGCGTCGGCATCACGCCGCGCGAGACATATTGATCAAGCAGCGACCAGTCGGCGCCGTCGAGGCCGATGAAGATCACGCGCTTGCCAGCGGTAGTCTTCGATGCGATCTGAGGCGCTGCCGAAACTGGTGACGACGTTGGCGCCGGCGTTTGCGATTCGCGAGAGCGGCAGCTAATTGTCGCAATTGCCGCGATGCAGACCAAGTAGAAAGGCGTTTCGATCCATCGGCGCGAGCGAAGGAGCGAGCGCTGGTTGGCGCTGGGGGTGGGGCCCCAGCGCAAAGTAAGAAAAGCTATCAGAAATGCGCCGATGCGCATGGGGCAATCATAGCGTGCAAAAAAAGAGAGGGCCCTGTTGCCGGGACCCTCTCACGTCAAACCGAAGCAGCGGAAAGCCCGCTACCGGTTAAAGCCTTTCCGTGTTCATCCGTGTTCTTCCGTGGCTTAGAACTCGAACCGAACACCGACACGAAGGCTGAACGGCTGAGTAAACAGGACACCCTTCTTCAGGTAATCCGGGTTTGGCGCCGTCGCCCGTGGATCGTTGATTTTGAACGACGGGATCAGGTTGTTCCCGGTCGTCGTGATCCCGTTGTCGCCGTTGCAGTTGGCTTCAGGAATGCCCGCGCATCCACCATGCTCCGCGAGATTGTAGCGCTCGTCGAGAGCCGTGATTGCCTGACGATTGAACACGTTGAAGATGTCGGCCTGAAGGACCAAACGCCTCGGACCCGAAATCCTGATCGGATAGCGTGCCTGCAGATCGGTTTCCCAATCCTTCGGACCGCGACCGGCCGAGCCTCTCGGAACGAGGTAGTATTCCCAGTTCTGGTACGCGAAGGAGTAACCGTAGGCATTCAACGGCAGGCCCGAGTACAGGTGCGTCGACAGACCGAGGTTCAGACCCGTCAGCCCACCCTTCGAGAACTCGTAGCTGCCATCGAGTTTCAAACTGAACAGACGATCGTTGCTCAACTTCCCGTCCGCGTTCACCAGGAAGTCGGCATAGTCGAACGCCGAGTTGATGTTCGGATCCAGCTGGCCGGTCGACACCTGATAGGTGCCGTCGTAGTTGCCTTCCAGCTTGCTGAAAACCGCACTCGCCAGAAACTGCCAGTTATTCGAGAAGCGCTTCCGGGCGTTCACTTCGAACGCGTTGTTCGTTCGCTTGGCCTTCGGTGCAGCCGCGGTGGAGTGGCCGTCGTAGAAGCCCATTTCCGTTCCGACGCCAGTCCCGGGATTGGCAATGAAGTATTCGCCTGCCTCCGGAATGAGGAAGTCTTCAATAACCCGTCCCAGCTCACGGTGACCGTACTTGGCGCCGACGACAAAGTTGCGACCGAGATCGTATTCAAACCCGGCGAGCCACTCCTCGATGTACTGGCCTTTGAGGTCCGGATCGACCGGCGTCACGCTGCCGCCATTCAACGCCTGCGGCCGCGGTGCCGCTGGATCCTGCAGAATGTTGGCCGCGCTTGGACTGAAGTTGTAGCAGAAGCAGGACACCTCGCCGCCGAACGAGCGAATGTTGATGTCCATGGGGATGCTCTCGTAGAACCGACCCCAGTTTGCATACAGCTTGCTGCGATTGTTCCGCGCGACATCCCAGACGAACCCGATGCGCGGCGCCCAGTTGTCGGTCAGCTTGAACGCCGACACGTTGTCGCGATCGCGAACGTTCTGTCCTTCCCATCGGATCCCGGCGTTGACGGTCAGCCCCGCACCGGCTTTCCAGGAATCCTGCGCGTAGAACGACGTGTTCAACGAGTCGGGCTCGGACGTGAGCGGCAGCGCGATCTGCCACGTCGCACCGTTGCTGCGATCGTAGCCCGGCGCGCGATCGTTGATGTAGTAACGATGGCGGTAGTAGGTGACCCCGCCTGTGACCAGCTTGTAGATTCGCTGGCCGGCCCCACCGTTGTAGTTGTTGTTCACTGCCTTGACGTGCTCAGTGTCAAAGCCGACCTTCACATCGTGCGCACCGAGGTAACTGGACGCATCCACCTTATACACGTCCCGTTTGAAATCCTGATCCTGGAAGAATCCAAAGCCGCCTGAGGTCGCCGTTGGTGTAACGGTCTGATCGATCAGCTGAGCGATGTCCCGGCCCGCTCCACTCCACGTGTCGCTCTCGTTGTGACGCGCGATCAGCCCGTTCAGGAGGAAGCGGCTGCCAAAGACGCCAGCGTACTTTCCGACGAAGTCAGTGCCGCCGAACTCACGAACACCCTTCCAGGTCGTCTCCGGGCCGGCAATCGTGAAGATCGCCCCATCTCGAGTCGAAGGATCGCCCATGACCGTGCCGTTCAGAGTCTGTCCTTCGGCGATGCGATAGGTAAGCTTGGCCGCAAACAAGTCGCGATCGATCGAGGTGGGGACTTCGCTATTGATAGCAGGACTTCCCGGCGAGGCCAGCGCCCGAATGACGGTGGTGTTGCGATTCTCGTTCGTCCGGTTGTAGGCACCGAAGAACCACAGGCGATCCCTGAAGAATGGTCCACCGAGTTCACCACCAAAGTCGCTGCGGCTGTCGATATCGGTGACCGTTGTCGTCCATGCCGGACGCTTGTCGCGCGTGTCGTCATCGGCCTGCAGGAATCCCCCCTCGGTATTGACGAACCCGGATCCCCGAAGGGTGTTACTGCCGCTCTTGGTGACGACGTTGAGGACTCCGCCGGTCATGCGTCCGTATTCGGCCGGGAGACCACCCGTCTTCACTTCGACTTCCTGCACGAAGTCAAAGTTGAGCGTCTTGCCCTTGTCACCAACTTCGACGCCTGTGGTATTGAGGCCGTCGATGATGTACTGGTTCTCCGCGCCGGTTGATCCGTAGACGACCGTGCCGACGGTGTCTTCCGTCGTGCCCGGCGCAACGCGCGCGACGGCGTAGAAGTCGCGCCGCAGAGGAATGCGCTCGAACAGATCGGCGCCGGCGTTGACGCCGGTCACAGTCGATGTCGTATCAATCGTCGAGCTCACGGCCGTGACGGTGACAGACTCGGTCACACTGGCAAGCTGCAGCGTAACTGGCAGCGTCACGGTCTTATCGAGACCGACATCGACGTTGGGTTGTTCGGCCGTTTTGAAACTGGCCAGTTCCACTTTGACGGTGTAGCGTCCCGGCGGCAGGCTGAGGAAGCGGTAGTTCCCTTCAGAGTCGGTGACCTGCGTCTGAACACCCTGCAGATTTGGACTGGACACCGTTACAGTCGCCCCCGGGAGCGCGGCTCCCTGAGCGTCTAGAACCTGTCCGAGAATCCGCCCCGTCGTCTGGGCCTGGGCCCCTGTGGCTGGGACGAGTAGGAGCGCGGCTGCCACGAGCAACAGCGCACTCGCTCTGCGTTTAAACATTGTCTGCATCCTCCTGGCGATGCCTTTCGAAAAGGAGAACCAGCTCTGCCATTGCGCAGAGGGCTGGGATGAATCTCAATACCAAGATCGATACCAAATTTGTGATGGTCTAAGTTTTAAAACATCAGGCTGTTATCAGCCACTTCCAATTGGCGGTTCGTCACACTTCCAAAGATTTGTGTTTGAAATCCAAACGAACGGACACGTTATCGGTACCAGTACTTGGATCTGAGCCTTTATCGCACATGTTTCTGTGACGAAATGCGCAGATTCGGGGGCTCGCTAGTCGGCAGGTAAGATACGAGCGCATGCTTTCAACGACGGCGATCCTGCTCGGACTCCAGCTGGTCGCGATACAGCATCCCGCCACCGCGGCCTACCGTGGAAGCGCACAACTGCCGGGGTCGGTTGACTCGTTTTCGCGGGCGATTGGTCTCGATGCCGGTAACCCGTCGACGCTGCTGCTTCGCACAATCAGGCTCACGCACGGCCGGTCCGACACACGGGCACAGCGAGCGCACGAGGCGATGGCGCGGTTTCTCGACACGGCCGAGGCCGGTGACGATCGTGTTCCTCTGCCGCTGAGTCCTGAGCTGTGGACCGACGTCATTCTCCAGAAGCGAATCGATCAACGCATGCTGATCGCGGCGATTCTGCGGGATCGAAGTGCCGCGCTTCTGTATTACGGACTGTGTGCGCTCGACGACGACACGCTGCAATGGATTGCGGCGAACCGCAGCGCGCTCGTTCACATTCGAAAGTATCCGGAGGTCTTTGCCGCCTTTGGCCGCAGCCTTCACATTCGTGATGGACGCATCATCATCGGCGGCGGAACAGATGCGGAGGTGTTGTGGCGATCGGCCATCGGCATTGATCCCGCGCGCCCTGATGCATTCATTGAACGCGTGATTGCCGGTGATGGCCGGCTCGCATTTCTGTACGACGTCCTTACGCACCTCGATGATGCGCATCGACGCTTTGCCCTCGGACTGCAATTCTCGGGCGCCTCGCGTGAAGCGCGGCTGCGATCATTGTTTACGGTTTTCGCGACAGCTGCTCCTGAATGGAGAGTGGCCGAGCGCCCGTTTGCGAGACCGCCGCTCGATGGAGCGATTCTGCTTTCGACGATCGGGGTCACCGCGAGCGGTCGCCCGGTGCCGCCGCTGACCAGACGTCTGTGGGATCGAGTCTTTCGCGCTGATGATTTGAACGACGTTGTGTACGAAGAAATCTCGGATGCAGAAGTGCGAGCAGTAACTGGTTCCCTGGTCCTGGATGCGCCGTGGCTGGCCGACCGGATTCTGCGCGTACCCTACGCCATCGGTCGGCGTCGCCTCGATACATTGCTGTTTGCCCAGCGCGTGTTTCACGCCATCTCGGAACCGGAGTCGGCTGATGTGGCCACCGCGCTGCGAGGATACCTGTCGTTTCCGGCGCTGATGATCGCGCTCGAGCGGATCGGGATTGCCGATCCTCATATTTATGTCCGAGCCGCCCAACATGCGGCGCGTCTGAACTCCATTCAACCGGTGTCCGAGCGGCGGATGGCGATCGCGGAATTTCAATCGGCGGTTGCGCTGATCGTGCGCATGAACCAGGTCCACGCGATCGCGCCCGCGCGCGCGGTCTCGCTCATAACGTCGTTGACCGATCTCGAGATTTCATCGCGAGTGCCCTACGGTTTGGTCTTTGTGAACTGGGTGCGCGAGAAGTTTCTCGTCGACCTTCCTCAGCGTGAGACGTTGGAGGAGTCTCTTGTCGCGGCGGTCGCGGGTCTTCCCAGAGACGCGCGCGAGTTTCCGATTATCGAGTGGGAGGGGAAGCGATATGTTGTCAATCCGGCGGCTGCCGAATTCACGCGGATCCGCGCCATCCGACAGGTGCAACATGACCCGACGCTCGATAGCGCGCTGTCGCCTGAGCACCCGCAGCGGCTCGCTGATGCGCTCGTGTCCATCGTGTATGCGATTCATCTTGGAGATCCGGACGCCGCCGCTGTCACCGCGAGCAACGTTGCGCTGCGCCATGATTTCGGTTTGCCGGTGTCATCCTCTGCCGGACCGTCCGATGCATGGCGTCTTCCTATCGAGCGTTTCGACGGCAAAGAAGCGTGGCGCATTCGCGGATCGCTCCTCGGCCTGGAGGCAGCTCTTTCGAGGTTGGTGCTGCGCCGCGTCGATCGCACGGCGATGCCCGGAGAGCCCATGCTCGGATCGCAGGATCTCCAAACGGTCATGCTGACGGCGGCGCTTTCCAGCCCGCCGGATACGTCCGGCGTTTCGCGCGATGCCATCACCGCGGCGCTCGCGCGCGGACGGACACGCGTCGTAGCACTCGCGGCGGATCGATCGAGATTCGATGATGTTGCGGATGCGGCCGGCTTGAGTGAGTGGCGCAGGCAGGCCTTGGCGTGGAGCCTCGAGCAGCGCCGCGACGTGCTCCCGACTTTCTCGTTGGTCGAACTGTTTTGGCTTGGCACGTCTGCCGGCGATGCCCCGAATGTGCTGGACGGATGGGGGGCTGCAACCCTGCGCTTGACGGGGTGTCTCTGTCTTCAAATGCCACACCCTTCGCCATGGGAGGACTTTGCCGGATATGCGACGGAGGTGCTCGCAACCCGAGGCGCGGACGTGCCGCTGAAGATCGCAGAGGTCCTCGCGACGTTGAAATTACCCGCCAGTCTCGCTCCCGCCCTGGAAGGTTTCGTGACCCAGGACGTCATTGACCACGCCCGGCTCGCATACCCTGACGACTGGGAGGCATTCAGCCGGGCGGTGATTGAGCTTCCGCTGGATCGAATTGTTGACTATGTCGCGGCGCTCACGGTTTCTGGGCCGCTGGTGGAAATAAAATAGCGCGTGCGGCCCGAGCGAGGCGCGAAGTCGCCGAGCGCGCGTGGGGGTGGGGTTTCCCTGATCCCGTTTCAGACAGAGGGCGCGACTCTTTGCAACTGTTTAGATATGCCGTCGTCGTTGTTCTGAGCGCCCTTCTGCAGGCGCAGCAACCGCCGCAGCTACGGATTACCGCGCCGACCGAGGCGACGTATCTCGCCGGCGAGGTCCTGCTGCGCGCGACGGTCGAACCGGCGTCGGCCGTTATCGACGTCGCCTTCTTTGCCGACGGCACGAAGGTCTGCACTGTGACGACCCCCCCGTTCGAGTGTCAATGGGATGCCGGTGCCCGCATCAAGTCTCATCAAATTCGGGCCGTCGCCACACTCAAGAACGGCGAACGGCTGGCGCAGGCGGTCTCGACGCGCAATCTGGAGTACGTCGAGAACGTCGATGTCGATGTCGTTCGTCTCACGGTGGTGGTGACCGACGATCGCGGGCGTTTCGTTCCGGGATTGACGCAGAAAGATTTCCAGGTCAGCGAGGATGGCGTCGCGCAGAAGATTTCAGCGTTCTCCGACGAGCGAACGCCGCTGGAGCTCGTCACGGCCATCGACGTCAGCAGCAGCGTCACCGAGGCGTTGCCTGGCATGAAGACAGCGGCCACGCGTTTTCTCGGCGGACTCGAGCCGACCGATCAATCGACGGTTCTCGGATTCAACGACAGTATCTACACGCTGGCGCGACGATCGACCGATCAAGTGGTTCGCGAGCGCGCGATCGGGCGGCTCAGGGCGTGGGGTGGTACCGCACTCTACGATGCCATCGTTCACTCCATCGACGTCCTGGACCGTCAGACCGGCCGCCGTACGATCGTGCTCTTCACTGATGGCGAGGATCAGAACAGCCACGCGCCGATGGCAACCGCGATCGCCCAGGTCGAAGCCAGCGACGCGATGATTTACGTCGTCGGTCAGGGGCGCGCGGTTCACTCGAAGGATCTGCAGAAGCTGCTCCAGCGGGTCACGACGACGAGCGGAGGACGCGCGTTTTTCTCGACCAGCCCGCAGAAACTCGATGAGGCGTTCGGCGAGATCCTCGACGATTTACATCATCAGTACTCGATCAGCTATCCGGCACCCGACGATCAGCGCGACGGCAAGTGGCACAGCATCACGATCAAGGCCGGCGGCGGGAAGTACAAGGTTCGGGCGCGGCAGGGATACCGGATGGTGAGGAAGAACTAGCAGAGCTACGACGTTGATTGTTAGTGAGGCGTATGAAATCACTCACACTTTCGGTGTTGCTATTGGCCGCCGCGATGATGGTGGCTGCCCAAGATCCAGCGCTCCCTTCTCAGCAGCCGCAGCAACCGCAAACGTTTCGCTCCGCGGTTGACCTGGTCCCCGTCGACGTCAACGTCATCGATCGGAACGGCCGGCCGATTGGTGATCTCACGGTACAAGATTTCTCCCTCAAGGTTGACGGCAAAACGCGGCGGATTGCGAGTGCGCAGTTCATCGCCGTGACACGCGGTATCGAGCGTGCGCCGAAAGAGCCGGAGAGCTTCAGCTCGAATCCTCCGTCCACCGGCGCGCGGCTGATCATGCTCGTCGTCGATCAGGGGAACATTGGTGCCTCCCGCGGCAAATACGCGATTGATGCGGCGAGTCGATTCATCGGGCGCCTGAGTCCTGACGATCGGGTCGGGCTCATCACCATCCCCGGTGCGGGACCGCAGATCGATTTCACCGCCAACCACGCGCTCGTCAACACGGCGTTGAAATTGATCGTCGGCACGTCCGACGATGGCGAACACCAGAACAGTCAGATCGGATTGACCGAAGCGATCGCGCTCCAGCGCGGGAATCGGCAGATCATTCAGGAGATCCTCGACCGCGAGTGCACAGGTCTGACGGCCGGGACGCTCGCCGACTGCCGCTCAGCACTGGAAGGTCAGGCCCGCAGTGTCTACATCGACTTGAAAGGGCGTGCGCGCGACACGGAACTGTCGCTCCGTCAGGTGATGGAGCGGCTCGCACGCACTGCGACGCCGAAAACGGTCGTCCTGATCTCCGAGGGCATTCTCCTCGATTCGCGCGACCTTGGGGAGATCTCATGGATGGGGCCGCTCGCCTCCCGCGGCCAGGTCACGCTTTACGTGCTCCAGTTGGAACCGCCAGCCTTCAACGCCTCGAACGCACAGAGTTCGCCGACCCGCGCCGCCGATATTCAGTTCGCACACGAGGGTCTCGGATTCCTCGCTGGAGCGGCGCGGGGCGCGGTCTTTCCCGTCATCAGCGGCGCCGACGCCGCCTTCAACCGTCTCACGACCGAATTGTCCGGGTATTACCTTCTGAGTTTTGAACCGGAACCCGGTGATCGCGACACCAAGACTCACAAAATCAAGATCGAGGTGCCAGGGCGCAAAGACGTCACCGTCCGGGCGCGCAACGAATTCAGTGTCGACGTGCCGCGCGTGCTCACCACCGAGCAGCAGCTGGCGGAAGCGCTCGCGGCGCCGCTGCTGGCCACAGATATCGGGCTGAAAATCGCGTCGTACGCCTTCACCGAAAACGACAGCAACAGAATCCGCGTCGTGCTCGCCGCCGAGATCGACCGGTCGCAGAACACCGGTCGAAAGCTGGCGCTCGGGTATACCGTCGTCGACGCGCGCGATCAGGTGATCTCGGCGCAGGTCGAACCCGAAGTGACCGGAGGGATGCGCCCGGAAACCCAAACCCAGGTTTACCTCGGGGCGATCACGGCGTCGCCGGGCACCTACCGTGTGAAGCTCGCGGTCGTCGACGACGCGGGAAAACGAGGCAGTGTCGAGCATACGATCCAGGCCCGTTTGACCAACGCCGGGCAATTACACGTGACCGATCTCCTTCTCGGCGAAGAAGGTGGGAGCAGTGGAAGTCTGATTCCAACCGTGACGGCGAACTTGAAAGGTGACCTGCTGCACGGATACCTCGAGGTCCACTCGGAGGCGCCTGAGGTTCTGCGCAGCGCCAGCGTCGAACTCGAAGTGGCCAGTGCTCCCGACGCGCGAGCGATCGAGAGCGCCGCCGCGCGCATGGTCGATCAGCCTGCATCGCCGGCGCGACGAGCCGCCGAGGGCGTTGTGCCGATCGCCCTCTTGCCCGCAGGAGACTATGTGGCTCGCGCCGTGGTCACGGTCGCAGGCCAGCGCGTCGGCCATGTATCGCGTCCATTCCGCATCGTCCGTCCCGCGACGACAACGGCCGCGGCGTCGTCAACGACTGTCGGCGGGGTCAAAACAACGATTCCATTCACCTCAAAGATCGAGTCATTCGAGCGGACGTCGGTTTTGACACCGCAGGTGGTCGGGTTTTTTGTCGATCGGATGAACATCGGGCGCGGTGGGTCGCCGACACCACCTGCAGCGGTGACTGCGGCGCGCGATGGTAAGTTCGACGAGGCGTCGGCAGCCGCCAGGGCGGGCGGCAGCAGTCAGCTGGCGGCGGTCTTTTTCGACGGGCTCGCACGATACTCCCGCGGCGATCTCGAAGGCGCGGCCGCGCGATTTCGCGAGACGATCAAACTGGAGTCCGATTTTCTTCCCGCCGCGTTCTATCTCGGTGCCTGCTACGCGGCAGGCGGAAAGGATCGCGACGCGACCGGCGCGTGGCAGATGTCGCTCATCACGGAAAGTGAGGCGCCATTCATCTACACGCTCCTCGCTGATGCGTTCATCCGCCTCGGGGAGCCGAATCCGGCCATCGATATTCTGAAGGAGGCCGCCAGTCTCTGGCCCGACAATGAGCAGGTTCAACTGCGGCTCGGAACCGTCTACGCACGCTCATCGAGGCCGGTCGAGGCGGTCCAGGCGTTTGATCCATACCTCGCCAGGCATCCCGAGGATCACGAACACCTGTTCATCGCGCTCCGCTCGATCTATGAAGCGCGTTCGACCGGGCAGTCGATCGGAACGGTCGAAGAGGATCGGAAACGTTTCGAGCGGTATGCCGCGGCCTATACCGCGGCGGGCGGAACACAGCAGGCGATGGTCGAACAGTGGAGGCGGTTTGTGAATAGGTAATCGGGTGCCAAGGGTGCCAAGGGTGCCTGGTGTGCCAAGGGTGCCTGGTGTGCCAAGGGTGCCTGGTGTGCCAAGGGTGCCTGGTGTGCCAAGGGTGCCTGGTGTGCCAAGGGTGCCTGGTGTGCCATGAGTGCCGAGTCGAGTGTGCACCCGCGGCACTCGTTCTGGCGCCCTTGGCACTTTCTTGCACCCTAGGCACCCCTGGCACCCTAGGCACCCCCTGGCACCCTAGGCACCCTTGGCACCCCTGGCACCCCTGGCACCCTTGATATTCCTCTCCCTCAGCGGTGAGATCTTCGCGAGCTGACCGAAATCCCGATCATGATGGAGCACTTCGAGCTGGTGTCGCAGTGCACATGCGGCGATGACGCAGTCTACGCCCGATCGAATCGTGAAGCCTGCTCGCCGTGCCGTTCGATAGAGATCGACCGCCTCAAAATACATATCGGGCGGCACCGGCGACTCGACGATCGGCATCGCGAGCATCGACTCGCGTGCCCGGATGAAGGCCGCTTCGGAATTGAATCCCTGCAGCACTTCCTGGATTACCGGCAGACAGGTGACGATCTCATCGAAATCGACAAGCGACTCGAGCTGTACGCTCGGCGACGTCCGGAAGATCTCGATCCACACCGACGTGTCAACGAGCACCACGGCGTCGCGGTCGATACACCGCTTTGTCTTCCCGCATGATCGATAAGTCCCCCTGCCACAGCCCTGAACCCGCCAACTGCAAGATCTGCCGAGCCTTGGCCCGCTGCACCATTTCGCGCAAGGCCCGTTCAACGGTGCGGGAGTAGGTGCGCTCGCCGCTCACCTTTGTGGCCTCTTCCAACAAATCCCCATCAAGCACAAGATTTGTACGTCTCATACACATCAAGTGTATCGTACTCTGGGCATCCTGGCACTTCGGGGCACTCGTCCGGCGCACAAAAAAAGCCCGCCGGGCAGATCGCCCGGCGGGCTTCGAAAAAAGCGAACCCTTTGCTTAGAAGGTGATCTTCGCCTGTACCCGGATCTGACGACGAGACTGGAAGACGTTCGGCGTCGTGTAGAACGGGTTCGGCACCAGGTTGCCGCCGCTCGCGACATATGACGCGGCGATCTGGTCGACGTTGTAGCCGCCCGGCTGATAGAGAACAGGCGCCGGCTGCGCAATGTTGATGTTGCCCGAGCCTCCAGCGGTCGTCGCGTACTTCTGCGGACCATAGAGACTCAAGTTGTAGTAGCTCATCCACGTGTCCTGATCGAACACGTTGTCGATGTTCGCGTTCAGCTGGATACGGCTGCTGCCAACGAGCTTGAACTCCTGGGCGACGTTCAGATCGAGCTGCGACATCGACGGCGAGCGGCCGAGGTCATTACGCCCGTTGACGAACACCGGGTAGCCGGTGAATCGCACAACGGTCGTCTGCGGGACGCCGCTCTCGATGAACCAGTTGGCGCCGAGAATCGTGCCCCACTTGAAGTCGTATGCCCCGTTCAGTTTGAACACGCTCGGACGATCGGTCGGCAGCGGTCCGTATACCGGCTTGCCGTTCGAGCCGTAGCTCATGATCGTGTTGTCGTAGTAGCGATTCACGTTCGGGCTGGTGCGGCCGTTTTCGTCCGCGCTGGCGAGACCCGAGTAGTTGCCGTAGAGGCGGCTATACAGATAGCTCGCCGACCCGTTCCATCGGTTCGAGAAACGCTTGTTCAGGCGGATCTCGAAGCTGTCGTAATCGCGCTTCGGCTTCGGCGTCGGGAAGCCCGGATACTTCGGCTCCATGGTCTCCGCGAAGTTCTCGCCCGGGTTTCCGATAAGGTAGTCCTCAACGCCGTTCACGTAGATGCCGGTGTCTTCGATCGTCCTCATCATCCACTTGTGAACGTAGCGGATACCCACCGACAGCGTCGGCCGGAGCTCGTGATCCAGTCCGCCCGTCAGCTCGCCGGTCTTCACCGGCTTGAGGCTCGGATCGATACCCGTCATGCCCGGACGGTCGAAGTAATCCTCGAACAGCTCGTCGGTCTGGTTCGAACTGTGCCGGAGGTCGTAGCCGTTGCCCGGGCCGATGTAGGTGCCGGGGCAGCCCGTTGTTCCTTCACCGCACTGGATGCTGCTGTAGTCCGCGGTGTCGAGCGTCCAGAAATACTGGACCCAGTGGTCGCCGCCGAACGAGCCGCGCGCCAGTTCCAGCTTGGTGATGTCGTAGAACCAGCCGTAGCTGCCGTACGCCTTCCACTTGCCGTCACCCTTCACGTCATACGCGAAACCGGCGCGCGGCGCGATCTTGTCCTTGAAGCCGAACGTGATGTCGAGCGCGTCCGGGAACTGCGCCTGGTCCTTGTACGACGGAATGTGCTCGTTTTCCGTACGGACGCCGTAGTTGACGGTCAGGCGGGATGAGATTTCCCAGCCGTCCTGCACCCAGAACGAATAGTTGTTCGAGTGCACTTTACCCACTGTGCCGGGCTGCTCGAGAACGTAATAGCCGTACCGTCCCGACGAGACTTTGTTCGTGTCGGGATTCGTATAGTTCTGTCCCCATTGCAGCGTGATGTTGGGCTTGGTGTTACCGGTCAACACGTCGTTGCCGAATCGCTCGAAGCGCATTCCCGTCTTGATCGTGTGATTGCCGGCGAACGACTTGTACCAAGTCGTATTCCCGTTGAAGAAGTAGCGGTTGAAGATGTTCCGCTCGGTTCCCGCCGTCGAGATGTTATCGACGAAACCGTTCGGCTGCTGGAACTGGGTCGGCACGGTCGGGAATCCCGCGGCCGTCATCACCGTGTCGCTGTTGGAATTGCCGAAGATGTGACGCGTCTGGTTGCCGCGGAATTCGGGTGGCGTGGTGTTGTCGATCCGGTAGGAGCCGCCGGCCAGGTTGACGAAGAATTTCGACGTCACCACCCAGTCAACGTTCCCTGAGTACGTGTCATTCAATGAGTTGCCGCCCTGCTTCACCCACCGACTGTCGAACCCAGCCTGATTGATCGTGCCGTCCGCATTCTTGTCGAACGTGCTCGTCGTCATGCCGAGACTGGGCACGCCGGCCGGATAGAACGCGTTGGCAGGCATCGGCAGCGCGTTGTCGGGCTGAAGGCCGGGCGCCGTGCCGCGATTGGCATTGCGCTGGTTCGAGCCGGCGAACCTCACGCGCATGCTCTTCGAAACCTGCGACGTGATGTTGTAGTTGTAATACTTCGAGTCGTTCCACCAGTCGAAGTGATACTGCTTCTGTGCCGGATCGGTGTAGAACCGCGCGTCGCGGCCCATGGTGTTCTTGGTGTAGCCGATGCCGCCGTAGAACCACACCTTGTCCCGGAACAGTGGCCCACCGATGTCTGCCAGCGGGCTCCAGTACGTCCAGTCGTCGTCGCGGGTCACCAGGTTCTTCTCGGTGACCGCGGCGTTGAATGGATTGAAGCGCGCCGACACGCGGCGGTCGCCCTGCATGCCTTCGTTCTGATAATAGGTGCCGCCCTGTCCGTGGAACTGATTGCTGCCGGACTTGGTGAGCACGTTGACCACGCCGCCGGTGGCGCCGCCGAACTCGGCGTTGTATCCGGACGATTTCACCTGCACTTCATTGACGAAGTCGAGGAGCATCGTTTTCCCCGACCGACCGTCCTGAAGATTGGTGGTGTCGATGCCGTCGATGATCCAGCGATTCTCCGAACCCGACGCGCCGTCGATCTGGATGCCGCCCGACTTCGATTCATCCTGCGCGCCTGGTGCGGTGCGCAGAATCGACTGAAAGTCGCGCCCCTTCGGCATGCGCTCGATCGTCTCGCGCTGAATCGACGCGAACGTCGCATTCTGCTTGACGTCGATGAGCGGTGACTCACCCGTGACGGTGACTGATTCGGAGACTCCCGCGAGCTTCAGAACCAGGTCGACGGTGAGCTGTTTGCCAAGCGTCACGAGTGCATCGCTGACCTTGGCCGGCACAAAACTCTGAAGTGAGGCGCTGACCTCGTAGTTTCCTGGCGGCAGGGCCGGGAACCGGTAAGCGCCGCTGGCATCGGTCGTCGCTGTGCTGACGCCAACTGCCGACGGACTGCGCGCCTCGACGGTCACGCCGGGAAGCACCGCTCCCGACGAGTCCTTGACGACGCCCTGGATGGAGCCGGTCTGCTCCTGCGCTACGGCCGGCAGCGCAAGCAGCAGGACGGCGAACAGCGCCGCACATGTGCGTAGTAAACGCATTGCTGAATCATCCTCCTGATAACAACGAACAAGGCCAGCGATCGAGAGCTCCGGGGAGTCCTACGTCCGTCCTGGCAGGAAAAGGCCGGAATGCATTCCGACCCACAGCCCAACCCAAGCACGTCGTGTGCCCTGTTGGGCTCGCGAAATATATCACTGTACGCAACGTTTTACGGCTGTCACACCGCATTTCGTCACACAAATCCGCGATTTTGAATCCAACGGGATGGATCGTGGGACGAAGCGGTCCGCGACGCAGTATTCCTGAATTCAGCAATTGCTTGATAGTGTTGCGGCTATGCCGCTTCCCGATGTCTTCATTGTGGGCGCTGCCCGCACACCGATCGGCCGGTACGGCGGGGCCTTTCGGAATACCCATCCGGCGGAACTTGGGGCAGTTGCCACACGGGCCGCGCTCGATCGGGCAGGCGTCGACCCGACGGCGATCGAAGAGGCAATCTTCGGCCACGCGCGGCAGGCAGGGTCGGGGCCGAATCCAGCGCGTCAGGTGGTGAGGCGCGCCGGGCTGCCGGAGTCCGTGCCGGCGCAAACCATCAACAAAGCATGCGCATCCGGAATGCAGGCGATCGCCAACGCGGCGCAGTCGATCATGCTTGGCGAATTGGAGGTCGCCGTCGCGGGCGGCATCGAGTCCATGAGTCGCATGCCATACCTGATCGACTCCGAGGATGCACGCTGGGGACGTCGCATGGGCAACTTCGCGCTGGTCGATGCGATGTATCGCGACGGCTTCACCTGTTCGCTTTGCGGGATGATCATGGGTGAGACGGCGGAAGTGTTGGCGCGCGATTACCAGATCACGCGTGAGGCATCTGACGCGTATGCCGTGGAAACACAGCGTCGCGCGGCAGCAGCGATCGCGGAAGGACGTTTTCGCGACGAGATCGCGCCGGTGGACGTGACCGATCCCAAAGGGCGGACGACGAAGATCGACTCGGACGAGCATCCGCGACCCGACACGACGTTGGAATCGCTCAAGAAGCTCGGACCAGTTTTTCCAAAGGTCGAAGGGCAGCCGGGGATCATCACCGCGGGCACCTCGTCTGGCATCACTGATGGCGGCGCCGCCGTCGTGCTGACGAGCGGGTCGCGCGCTCAGGCGCTCGGCCTCGAGCCGCTCGCGCGGATCATCGGATGGGCATCTGCCGGCGTTGATCCCCGAATGATGGGGATCGGTCCGGTGCCAGCGATGCGAAAGCTGTTTCAGCGGACAGGATTGAAGCTGGCGGATTTCGATCTGGTTGAATTGAATGAGGCGTTCGCGCCGCAGGTGCTCGCGGTCTTGCGTGATGAACCGATTCCAGCGGAGAAGCTGAACGTCAACGGCGGCGCCATCGCGCTCGGGCATCCCATCGGCTGCACCGGCACCCGTATCGTCGTCACCTTGTTATATGAGATGCGCCGCCGCAGCGCGCGCCGAGGTCTCGCGACACTGTGCGTCAGCGGGGGAATGGGCATGGCGCTGGCTCTGGAATCGCTGTGATGTCGATTCCAGCTTCCAGCTTCCAGCTTCCAGCTTCCAGCTTCCAGCTTCCAGCTTCCAGCTGGAGTGTTCTCGAAAAGTCTGGAGCTGGGAGCTGGCGACTGGGAGCTGGCAGCTGGCAGCTGGGAGCTTGGAGCTAAGACCGTGAAATTCGCCATCATCCCAGGCGACGGCATCGGCAAAGAGGTCACTGCTGAAGCCGTAAAGGTGATCGAAGCTGTCGGTCAGAAGTTCGGCCGCACGTTTGAACTCGAGCATCTGCCGTGGAGCGCGGATGACTTCCTTCAGACCGGCGTCACGATTCCACCTGACGGGTACGACACGCTGCGGAGCTTTGACGCGATCTTCATCGGCGCCCTCGGCGATCCACGCGTGCCGGACAATCGCCACGCGCGTGACATTTTGCTTGGCACACGGTTCGAGCTCGATCTCTACGTCAACTATCGCCCGGTCAAGCTCCTGGACGAGCGGCTCTGTCCGTTAAAGGGGCGCCGCCCACAGGACGTCGACTTCGTCGTCTTTCGCGAGAACACTGAAGGCGTGTACGTCGGGATTGGCGGCCGATTCAAGGCCGGAACCGACGACGAGGTCGCCACGCAGGAGGAAATCAACACCTATCGAGGGGTGCATCGCATCATTCGCTACGCGTTCGAGTTCGCGACATCGCGCGGATTGTCGAAGGTCTGTATGGCCGACAAGAGCAACGCCATGCCGCACGGCCACGCACTGTGGCAGCGGGTGTTCAAGGAAGTTGCGGCCGGGTACCCGGGGATAGAGGCGTCGCACTATTACATCGATGCATTGGCGATGTATATGGTGCTCGACCCGGCACAGTTTCAGGTCATCGTGACGAACAACCTGTTCGGCGACATCATTACTGATCTCGCGGCGACGTTTCAGGGCGGTCTGGGAATGGCGGCGTCGGGAAACATACATCCTGGGAAGACGTCGATGTTCGAACCAGTGCATGGGTCCGCGCCCAAGTTCGCGGGAAAGAACATCGCGAATCCGATCGGTGCGATCTTGTCAGCGGGGTTGATGCTGGAGAATCTGGGACTCCGCGACGAGGCCGCAGCAATTGACCGCGCCGTGCTCGCGACGGTCACCGCTCGTGAGGCAACACCCGACATCGGCGGCAACCTCGGGACGCGCGAAACAGGCACGGCGATCGCCAACCGAGTGGCGAGTGATGATTTGTGACTCCGCCTCATACAATGTTGACTAAGTAGCAAGTCGCTACGATCTTGCGGCCCGAGCTTAGGCGAGGGCTGGTAGGCGCTGGGGGTGGGCCCCAGCGCAAAGTGAGAAATGCAGACAGACATCTTTATTGTTGGTGGTGCTCGCACGCCCATGGCGGACTACACGGGCAAACTGAAGGATTTCTCCGCCCTCGACCTGGGTGCGATCGCCGCGAGCGCGGCGATGGAGCGCACGCACGTCGCGCCGGCAGTCGTCGATCATGTCGTCTTCGGCAACGTTCTGCAGACGAGCGCTGACGCGGTCTATGGCGCGCGGCACGTCGGGCTCAAGGCTGGACTGCCGATCGAGGTCCCGGCGCTGACGGTCAATCGCCTCTGCGGGTCCGGTATCCAGGCAGCCATCAGCGGCGGACAAATGATCCGGCTTGGCGAAGCGGATGTCGTGCTCACTGGCGGCATGGAGAGCATGAGCCAGGCGCCGCATGTGATCCGGGGGCTGCGCAGCGGCTTGCGGCTCGGACAGGGTCAGCTCGAGGACACGTTATGGTCAGCGCTGCTCGACACGCATTGCGGCTGCACAATGGCCGCGACCGCCGAGAACTGTGCTGCGAAGTACGGTGTCTCGCGCCAGGAGCAGGATGGCTACGCCTTGAGGAGCCAGCGGCTCGCCGCTGCGGCATGGAACGCTGGCCGATTCGACGACGAAGTGGTCGCGGTCGAAATCAAGTCGCGTAAGGGGGTCGAAGCATTCGCACGCGACGATCACATGCGGCCGGACTCGACGCTCGAGGGACTGGCAAAACTGCCGGCGGCGTTCAGCAAGAACGGGTGCGTGACCGCGGGAAACGCCTCAGGGATCGTCGACGGCGGTGCCGCGCTCCTGCTTGCGTCGGACGCAGGCGTCAAGGCGCACGGCTTGAAACCTCTTGCGAAGCTCACACACTGGGCAACCGTTGGCGTCGATCCGACGCTGATGGGAATGGGTCCCGTACCGGCGACGCGCCGCGTCCTCGAGCGCGCAGGGTTGTCGCTATCGGAGATCGATCTCATCGAGGTCAACGAGGCATTCGCGGCTCAGTACCTTTCCGTGGAAAAGGAACTGGGCCTCGATCGCGACCGGGTCAACGTCAACGGAGGTGCGATCGCCCTCGGCCATCCGCTGGGGATGACCGGCACGCGCTTGCTCCTGACGCTGACGCTCGAACTACGGCGGCGTGGCCTCAAGCGCGGCCTCGCAACAGCCTGTATCGGCGGCGGCCAGGGGATAGCCGCGGTGGTTGAGACTGTTTAATCATCAGCAAACCAAAAACTGACACTATGACAATAAAGACAGTAGGCGTCCTCGGTTGCGGCCTCATGGGAGCCGGCATCGCGCAGGTCTCGGCGGCGGCGGGTTACAAGACCATCGTCCGCGAAGTCGAAGATTCACTCGTAAAGAAAGGTATGGGGCGCGTCGAGAAGTTTCTTGCCGGCGGCGTCGAAAAAGGGAAGGTGACGGCTCAGGATAAAGAGCGCACGCTTGGCAATCTGTCGGGCACGACGAAACTCGAGGATCTCGCGCCGTGCGACCTCATCGTCGAAGCGATCATCGAGAATGTCGACGAGAAGGCAAAAACCTACGCCGCACTCGACGGCATTGTCGGCAACGCAACGATCTTCTGTTCGAACACGTCGTCGTTGTGCATCACTGAACTGGCGTCGCGAACGAAACGCCCGGATCGATTTGCCGGCCTGCACTTCTTCAACCCGGTGCCGATCATGAAGCTGGTCGAGGTCATCCGCGGGCTTACCACCAGTGACGACGCCTACGATACCGTGTTCGCCTTTGCGAAGTCGCTCGGGAAGGAACCGATCACGGCGCCAGACAAGCCCGGTTTCATCGTCAATCGCCTGTTGGTCCCGTATCTGCTCGATGCGATTCGTTCGTACGAGCATGGCCTCGGCACGCTCGAGGATATCGACAAGGGCATGCAGCTCGGGTGTGGATATCCGATGGGGCCGTTTACGCTGCTCGACTTCGTCGGCCTCGACACGACGTATTACATCGCCAACATCATGTTCGACGAATACCGCGAGCCGGCATACGCCCCTCCGCCGCTGTTGAAGCGGATGGTGCTCGCCGGCCGCCTGGGCCGGAAATCCGGGCAGGGTTTCTACAAGTATTCATGACCGGGAACCCGCGTCAGCGCCTGTTGGTCTTCATCGTGGCCTACAATGCCGAGAAGACGATTCAGCAGACGCTTGGCCGAATCCCCGCCCGGCTGCTGCACGATTACGACGTCGAAGTGCTCGTCATCGACGACAGTTCGACCGACCAGACATTCGATCAGGGGGAAGTCCTCCGTCGCGATCAAACGCTTCCATTCACCCTGTCGGTCCTCTTCAATCCTGAGAATCAGGGCTACGGGGGTAACCAGAAGATCGGATTCCACTACGCGATTCAGTACGGCTTCGATTTCGTCGCCTTGATTCACGGCGACGGCCAGTACGCGCCGGAATGCTTACCGGAGCTGATCGAACCGCTGGCAACCGGGCAGGCGGATGCGGTGTTTGGTTCGCGCATGATGCGGAAAGGAGATGCGCGGCGTGGCGGCATGCCGCTCTACAAATTCATCGGCAACCGTATCCTGACCTGGACACAGAACCGGCTGCTCGGCGCGCACTTGACCGAATGGCACTCCGGATACCGGCTCTATTCCGCGTCCGCGCTGCGGCGAATTCCGTTTCATCGCAACAGCAACGTTTTCCACTTTGACACGGAGATCATCATTCAGCTGCTGCTTGCCGGGCTGCGCATTCGTGAGATTCCGATTCCGACCTATTACGGCGACGAGATTTCGCGGGTGAACGGAATCGTGTACGCGAAAGATGCGGTCATGGCGTGCGTCAAAGCCCGCGCCCAGGAGCTCTCGATTTTCTACGATCGAAAATTCGACTGCCGCCCTGCGGGTGCGGCTGAAAGCCCGTACACGGCGAAGCTCGATTTCGAGAGTCCGCACACGCTGGCAAGAGATCGCATCACACCCAATGCTCGAGTACTCGACATTGGCTGTGCCGGCGGTTACCTCGGTGATGCCTTACGGACTCGTGGCTGTCACACGACCGGGATCGATGCCGTGCCGCTCGGTCAGACCCACTCCGTCGATGCGTTCTATCTGCACGATTTGAACGAGCGCCCCTTTCCGCTCGATCTCGAACACTTCGACTACGCGATCATGCTCGATGTGATCGAGCATCTCGGCTCTCCTGAGAACTTCGTCGACGACTTTCTCGCTGCGGCGTCGCGCAATCGCGACCTGAAACTGGCTGTCAGCACCGGCAACGTGGCCTTCATCATCGTCCGCCTGATGCTCCTGCTTGGTCAGTTCAACTACGGCAAGCGCGGAATTCTTGATCTGACCCACACGCGCCTGTTCACGTTTGCCACGTTCCGGCGACTCTTCGAGCAATCGGGTTTTGAGGTCCTCGAGATGCGCGGCGTGCCAGCGCCGTTTCCACTTGCAGTCGGCAACGGCCTGCTCGGCCGGTTCTTGATCGCAGTCAACAAAGCCCTGATGGCCGTCAGCAGGTCCCTGTTTGCCTATCAGATCTTCGCAGTCGTTCGACCCAAACCGACGCTGACGTCACTGCTCGAACGCGCGCAGCGTGAGTCGGGAGCGCGTGCCGCGTCTTTGACCGGCGCGCCTGGCAGTGCGCCGCCTGCCGAGATCAAGTCCGTCACTTCTGTACACTGATTCAGACGGACTGCCCGAGTGGCCGCCAAGAAACCCAGATCGCCATCCCGCAAACCACAGGACCCTGCATTGGCACCGCGTCTTTCGAACGCAGTGTCGACATGGCTCGTCGTCGTGGTGTTGATTGCAGCTACCGTCTGGGCCTACTCAACGAGCTTTGCCGGCGTGTTCGTGATGGACGACAAGTTCGCCATCGCGGACAACCCGAACATCAAGGCATTGTGGCCGCTCACAACATCGATGTCGGCGCCTGAGGAATCGCCCGTTTCCGGCCGTCCGATCGCCAGCCTGACGTTGGCGATTAACTACGCGCTGGCGCCTGAAGAGGTGAGGGATGTCTTATCGCCAGGCGGGCCTTCCGCCCCGCCGGAACTG
>Ga0310899_10000004_pt1 | contig 38569 bp, 62 predicted proteins | sample C8D4metaG_FD_203909 | JGI IMG/M metagenome (GOLD analysis project Ga0310899, IMG submission 203909) | Lab incubated soil microbial communities from West Virginia University Organic Research Farm, Morgantown, WV, United States - C8D4 | ecosystem: Environmental > Terrestrial > Soil > Agricultural... | reverse complement strand
ACCTGAGCGGCGCCAACCTGAGCGACGCCAACCTGAGCGGCGCCAACCTGCGCGACGCCAACCTGCGCGACGCCAACCTGCGCGACGCCTACCTGAGCGACGCCTATCTGCGCGACGCCTATCTGCGCGACGCCAACCTGAGCGGCGCCAACCTGAGCGGCGCCAACCTGAGCGACGCCAACCTGAGCGGCGCCAACCTGAGCGACGCCAACCTGAGCGGCGCCAACCTGAGCGGCGCCAACCTGAGCGGCGCCAAGGATGCTGATTTGGCCATTGCAGCGACCCGCATCCTCCCGGAGGGTTCGCTGATCGGCTGGAAGAAATGCAATAACAACGTGATCGTGAAGCTGCGCATTCCTGAAGAAGCGAAACGCTCGCATGCCTTCGGCCGCAAGTGCCGAGCAGAGTTCGCCGACGTGCTGGAGATCATCGGCGCAGAAGTCGCTATCAGCCGTCACGACGACAAGACGGAATACCGTGTCGGCCAGCGCGTCAAGCCGAATTCGTTCAGCGAGGACTGGCAAGAGGAATGCGCACCAGGCATCCACTTCTTCATCACCAAGGCCGAGGCTGAAGCCTACTGATCTACCGAAGGAAACGCCATGAGCCCCGAACTCGCAATGAGGCTGAGCATGCTTGCGCAACGACACGAGACCGAATCGGAGATCTGCAACATCAAGGATCGCGACTGGCATGCGCGTGCCGCAGCCGACATCCGTGCCGCCATCGTGAGCGCAGACGACGCCACGAAGAACATGCTGATCCTGCGCGCGCACAAGGCGAAGGATCGGCGGTTCAGCGGCGAGGCGATCACGGGGTTTGATCAACTGGAGGGGCAATCATGAATCCGCACCGCATTCTCGCCGTCCTGTGCCTCGTGCTGGTCGGCATCGGGCTTGGCATGTGCGCGCACGCCGAGCCGCTGACCGTCGGGCTGCATGTCCACTCGGTGCACGTGCCGGCGAAGGAGAGCGACTCGAATCAGAACTGGGGTCTGTATGTGCGCACCGAGACGGGCCTGACGATCGGCATGTACCGCAGCACGATCCGCAGGAATGCGCCGTACATCGGGCAGACATTCAGCCTCTACGGGCCTGTCAACTTGACGCTCGGGGTCATCGGCTCGTATCAGCGCAAGAACGGTGAGGGCTGGTCGCGGGGCTACTTCGGCCCGCTGTCCGCCCTGTCCATCGCGTCGCCTGTGCAAGTGATGGGCGTCACGCCTCGGCTCACGCTGGTGCCGGGTCACTTGGTGAAATCGCGGACCGTACTGCACCTGAGTATGGAGGCGAGGTTCTGATGGGTCGACCGACTGATATGGCTCCGGAGCTGACGGCGACTCGCCTGCGGGAGCTTCTGTCGTACAACAAGGAAACCGGCCAATTCACGCGGTTGGTCAGGGCCGGGCACTGCCACCCGGGCGACTTAGCAGGATCCATCAAGAAAAGTGGTTACGTGCAGATCTCGGTGGATGCACGCGACTACTGGGCGCATCGGCTCGCTTTCCTGTGGGTCAACGGCGAATGGCCATCGGATCAGGTTGATCACATCGACACCAATCCGTCGAACAACGCATGGTTGAACCTGAGGGGCGTGAACCAGAGTGTGAACCTCCAGAACAGGCGCTCAGCGCAAGCCAACAACGCCTCTGGATTCCTCGGCGTGACGCTGATTCCCGGAAGGGTTCGGGCTCGCTACATGGCGCAGATCACAACAGCCGGCAAGAAAAAGTGCCTCGGCTATTTCGCTACCGCAGATGCGGCGCACGCCGCATACATCGCAGCCAAGCGGCTGCTTCACGAAGGATGCACGATATGAACCATTTCGATTACCGCCTCCCCCCCCCAGGAGGCCGCATGAATCCGCTGGATCGCGCCGACGCCGACACCGAGCGCAACCGCCTGCAGCGCGAGCGAATCGAGGTGCTTCGGGATGCTCTGAAGATCGAGCTACTGGCGGCGATGGCGAACGGCGAGGGCAAGCTGCGCGCGTTCAGCCTGCCGCATCCCGATGGCCGCGCAGACTTGGTCGAGCTGTCGCTGATCGACAGCCTGCACGACCTGCTGGACGCGCCGGACGGTGCGCTGTGGCGGGCGCTGGTCAACGTCCTCCAGCACTCCGAATGCAGCGAGGTCGCATCGTGGCGCCTGCTGGCCGCGTCGCAGTACGCGGAACGGGCGGAGGACATCGCAACCATGGAGGAGCAATGAGCGAACGCACGTACCCCTACGACGGCTGGGTTCTGCTGCCGTCCTTCAAGCTGAAGAAGGTCACCTTCGTGAAGAACTACGGCTCATGGTCTGGTGATCATGGCGACATCACGGACGCCGGCAAGTACTACATGCTCAGCGCAATCCACGCGACCCGAAGCGACGCCATCACCGCAGGCCACAACCAACTCAACCTGCAAAAGGTGCGGCTCGACAAGCAACTGGCCGTGATGCAGAAGCGCCGCGCCGAACTCGTGAAGGCTGAAGCATGACCCCCGCCCCCGCAGCCGACGAAGCCCGCCACGCGCGCCACCGGGACGAGGTGAACGGCACGAAGCCTGGCTTCTGGCGGGCGCTGTGGGATTGGCTGTGTGCGCCAACACCTTGGGAGGATTGAATGGACAACCTGCATTTCCGCATCTGGGTCGCCAATACCGTACACGACGTGTCGGGAATGTGGCCCTATGAATGGCGCGGAATGGAACGCAAGCGTCCGCTCACTTACTCGGAGAACCCAGATTCTCCTTGTCAAGTGGGTGCAGCACAAAATTCCACAGGCCGATTGCGAGCGAATCTGCGCCTCGTATCGAACGCGAGTGCTCACCAACATTCGCCCAACTGAAAACGCCCCTGACACTCTCTAAATCGGCTGTTTGCTCTTGCTTCGCAGGCGCAAAAGCCTTCACGGCGCTTCAGCTCTGCAGCGGACCTCTCACAGAAATCCGGAAGGAACCCATGACCGACATCGCAACGATTCAACACGACCGCTCGAAGTTCCTCGGCGGCAGCGATGCCGCTGCCGTGATGGGGCTGAGTCCTTGGGCAACGCCCGTCGAATTGTGGCTCGAGAAGACCGGCCGCAAGTCCAAGCCGCTGCCAGACGCTGCGCAGCTGAAGCGCTTCGACCGCGGCCACCGTCTGGAGCCGTTCATTCGCGACATGGTGATCGACAAGCTCCGCGCCGATGGCATGGAGGTCGAACTGCTGGACTGCAACGCGCGCTACATCGACAGCGAGCACGGCTTCCTGTCCTGCGAGATCGACTTCGAGCTGCGGCTTACCGGCAAGCTGATGATCGGCTTCAACATGGTCGAGTTCGCCGGCGAGCACGTGAACGCAGACGCCAAGAGCGTCACCGGCTTCGCGCGCAAGAAGTGGGGCACCGAGAACACCGAGGACGTGCCGATCGAGTACGCGGCCCAGTTCATGCACGGGCTGATGGTCACCGGCCGGCGCTACTGCCTGGTCGCGGCGCTGCGCAGCTTCGACGATGTCGACATCTACTGGACGGTGCGCGACGACGAGACGATCGCCGGCATGCGGCCTCGGCTGGTCGACTTCTGGATCAATCACGTCGTGGCCGACGTGCCGCCGGACCCGATGGTGTTCGATGACATCAAGGCACTTTTCCCGACTGACGATGGCACGGCGGTCGAAGCCACGCCCGAGATTGCGGGAAAGGTCGACGCGCTGGCCGCGCTGAAATCCGAGATCAAGACCCTCGTCGAGAAGGCCGAAGACCTGCAGTTCACCATCGGCGAGTTCATCAGCCCGCATTCCATCCTGACCAGCGGCGGCAAGGAAATTGCCACGTGGAAGAAGCAGAGCGCGAGCCGCCTGGATGGGAAAGCCCTTGCCGAGGCAGAACCCGAAATCGCCGCCAAGTTCACCGTTTACACAACCACGCGCGTCATGCGCTTGAAGAAGAAAGGCCCCTGACCCCATGTCCTCCAACGCACTCAAGGCCGCCGTGACCGGCCGCAAAGAAGAAACCCCCCTGGCGAAGTTCTCCGGCTTCATGGACAAGCTGAAGCCGCAGCTCGCGCTGGCGCTACCGAAGCACATGAACGCCGACCGCATGGCGCGGCTCGCGCTGACCGCCTTCAGCACCACGCCGGCGCTGCAGCAGTGCTCACCGCAGAGCATCGCCGGCTCCATCATGACGGCCGCGCAGCTGGGCCTGGAGCCCGGCATCAACGGCCAGGGCTACCTGATCCCGTACAAGCAGACTTGCACCTTCGTGCCGGGCTGGAAGGGCCTTGTCGACCTGGTCGCGCGCAGCGGCCGGGCCACGGTCTGGACGGGCGTCGTGTACCCGGGCGACAAGTTCGAGTACCAGCTGGGCGATTCGCCGTTCTGCCGGCACGTTCCGGGCGACGGCGAGGGCGGCGACCAGTTCACGCACGTGTATGCCATCGGCCGGGTGCGCGATGCGAGCATGGCCGTCATCGAGGTCTGGACGCGCGCCAAGGTCGCGAAGCACCTGAAGCAGTACAACAAGGTCGGCGGCCGGCACTACGCCAACGAGAGCGAGAACAACTTCGAGATGTACGCCCGCAAGGTAGCGCTGCTGCAGGTGCTCAAGTACATGCCGGCCAGCATCGAGCTCGCGAACGCGATCGACGTTTCGCACGCGGCCGAGTCCGGCAAGGGCGCGATCATCGAAGGCGACATGGTGCGCGTTGTCGACGAGGAGACGGGCGAGATCACCGAAGGCGGCGGCAAGACCTACGCCCAGTTCGCCGACGAGATCAACAACGCCACCGCGCAAGAGCCGGCCGCCTTCGTGCTGGACGAAGCGCAGGAAGTGCTGCCTCCCGATCAGTACAAAGACCTGCTGAAGGTCTTCGACAAGCGCTGGCCCAATGCCTGATCTCCGCATTCGGCGCAGAGCGTGGCGTCGAGTGGTCGGAGCCTGAGTAAAAAGTCCTTGCTGTGTAGTACGTTCTGTACTACCATACTCGAATGGAAAAACGCGACAACCCGAGATCAATCCGCATCCCCACACCCGAGTGGGAGAAGCTGAAGCGGCTTGGCATGCAATGGCTCATTCGCCAGATTCGGCGAGCGAGAGAACATCAACATGGCCCGAAGGCCTAAGCAACGGAGAGAACATGGCGAAGCCCGAAGAGCTTGAAGCACTGGCAAACCGCATCGACCACGAGGAGCTGTGGCGCTGGGCCGGCATGGACCAAGACAAGATGACGCCGGAGCAGAAGGATCGCCTATGGGCTGGCATTCATCTGCGTCGCTACGCACACGACCGCGGCAACATGCTTGAGCAGCTGAAGGAAGGCGCGATGTATATGCGCGGCATGCGACTGGAGCGCGCCAACCGAGGCACCGATCAGCGAGGCTGTGGCGACAACGCATGGCATTCAGCCTGCAATGCAGAAGGAGATCGACTGCGCACCGCGACGCCACCGGGCGAACAGCCTGAATGGCCGCGAATGATGTATGCGGCCATGAAGATCAGCGACGAGGTTCCGCGCATGGTGCTGCTGTTCCAGTACGAGCGCGAGCGCGGCATGCCGGATTCTTACAAGATGTGCGGACATGATCCGCGGCCGGCGACGAAACTTGTCGACAATCATCTGAGGTGTGCGCTCGGACAGGAATGCCGCAAGTGCCCGCACCTCGCGGCGATCGACCGCAGCGAACGCATGACACCCGAGGCGAAGGACGAAGCGAAGGCATGGACCTGCGCGACGCACTTCCTGCTCGAATCGAAGCCGGATGTGTTCTTTGAGCAGATCCTGTACGACAAGAGCGATGACGCATTCAATGCTCGGCTGGTCGAGAGCTTCGCGCAGGAATACGACGACGGGAGTCTTGACGACAACCGCTGACCCAAGATCACCCGCTGTCCGTGAAGCCACGTGAGCGCTCCATCTTCCCGGGGAATCGGGGTGAGGGGACGGAGCGCAATAGCCCCGGTTGCGCGGGGGACGGCGACCTACTACCTGAGGACCACCACCATGAGCACCCGCACTCTTGAAGAACGCATCGACGCATTCGATGAAGACTACCTCGACTTCGACGGCATCGAATCGCCTCGCCACCGCTGCGCCGACCTGTGCGCATTCCTCATGCTGGCCGATCTGCTGCCCGACCTCTCGGGAGACATCATCACCGCGTCGGAGCATGACGAGTTCTACCTCGGCGTCGACTGCGACAAGTTGAATGAGGTCGTGACAGACGATCAGCTGCGCGACCTCGTGCGATGCGGCATCCGGTACAGCGCCGAGTTCGACTGCCTGTGCATGTTCTCCTGACCACCAAGGAATGACCACCATGAGCACAACCGAAGCCCGCGCGCAGTACAGCACTATCATCGTGGCACTGTCCGATCTGGTGATGCTGCAGCAGACCGACAGGCAGTGCGACGACGACGTTCTGCCGCGCGATCCCGTGATGCAGAAGGTGCTGACAATCCGCCAGGCGGCTGACGAACTCCTCCGCGCTGCTCTTGCAGCCGCAGCACCCCCAACGCTGGACAGCATCGAGCAGTACCGCATGCAGATGGCCAGCATCAGCACGGCGGCAAGCGGCTACTGGAAAGAGGGTGACAGCATCCACCCCGACTACGACACCCTTGCGCTGCGTGATGTGGCGAAGCTGTATGCCAAGTACGACGAACTTTTCAGGGCAGCCGCAGCACCCAGCCCGGCAGCAGGCCCGCTTGGAATCTTCGAGCAGCGTGCGCTGATGGAAAACCCGGCATGTCTCCTCGCGCTTGCCGATCATCACGATGTGATGCAGGACCAGAGCGATGCGATGGGGGCCGAGACCGCTGGGGATGCTGTGCGATCCAAGGAACTGCGCGAGCTGGCTCGTTCGATCGTCGCAAAAGACCCAGAGGTGTGGCCTCGCGAAATGCTGAGCGAACTCGGGTTCGTTGTGACGGAACTCGCCGCTCCCGGCGCCCACCCCGCACCCGCTGCGCAGCCGGTGGCGATCCCGCAGGGCTGGAGGCTGGTGCCGGCGGAGCCGACACTGGAAATGATGGCAGCCTGCGGATACGCCGGAGAAGCGGCGCATGCGCGGATTGCATGTGTCCGTGACTGGCGCGCCATGCTTGCCGCAGCACCCGCCGCCCCGATGCTCAACGGCCTGACCGCATCGGAGACGGATGGGTGGCCGGAGATGCCGCCCAACAAAGGCCAGTCGCCGATTCTATTCGAGGACGGCTATGCCGAAGGCTGGGCGCGGTGCCTGCAGGAGTGCCAGAAGGTCGCCACCTTGACTGCAGCCGAGACGGAGAGCGCATTCGAGTTGCGGTGCGCAAACTGCGGAAAGCTGCACGTCAATGGCGAGGGATGGATCGGTGGCGACTACCCGGACGAAGAGGCTTTCTGCTCCGAGGCGTGCAGAGGCCAGCATGACGAACTTGGGTGCCCCTCCGAAGGGCCGCACAGCGGCTTCAGGCATCCGGTTGAGACTGCTGACCTGCTTGCGCTCCGTGCCGCATCGGAGACGGCCCAGACGGCATCGGTTGCGACTGATGACGACCAGCCCGAATACACCGACTCGGAGTTCGGGTTTCTCGCCGAGAAGCTGAACGAGGTCGCTGACGAACGTAAGCAGGTTGAGGTGCCGGCCGAGCCGAGCGCCGAACCGCCAGAACACGATGCCTCGAAGCCGGATGAACAGCAGGGCCTGTATCGGAAGTTCGACGTGCGACGCACGGACGGCAGCTCGGAGCCGGGCGGCAAGCACCACGACTGCCGATACTTCGTTCTCGACGTGGGTCACGACAGGCACGCCGCGGTGGCGCTGACCGCTTACGCCGACGCTGTCGAAGCCACCCACCCCGTGCTCGCGAACGACATGCGAGCAGAGTTCAGTCTCGCCACCACTCCCGCCCGGGATGCGGAGCTGAGCGATGAGAAGGATGCACAAATTAAGCGGCAGGCCGAATTCATCGAGGGGCTCCAGTCCGAAGTCTCGGAATGGAAGGCACTGGCAGGAAACATGGACGTGGCCGCATACCCGCTGCACAGGTTGCTGCAGGAATGCGATGAGCAAGACGACGGCTTGATTGCCGTAGAGGTTGTGCGCCGGCTTGCCAGCGAGGCTTACGCCAAGGCGCATGCCGCTCGCGGCGCCATCCTGGCCGCAGCTCAGGAGAAACTCAATGGCTGAGCAGCACACGCCGCTGACGCTCGCGAACGCGCCGCTCGGCACGCGAGCCCCAGCCTTCGGCGGAGGTCACTGGGAGCGCGTCGAGGGCGGCTGGAAATGGTGCACCGGCAGCACGTTCCCGTCACCCGGCGGCGATTGGGACGGCCGGCTGATCCCGCCCGCAGCCATTGCCACCACCAAGCAGGAGCCCCAATCATGAGTGATTCGTATCAAGCCACCTACGACGCTGTTCGCAGCCGCATCAGCAATGGAGACATCGGTTCTGCCGTGGCAGACGTTGCGCGAGACGCCATCGGCAACGCATGCGAACAGGTCAAGAGCGCGGCTCAGCAAGCGGCATGGGACATCGGCAACGCCATGACGGCGCCGAGCACAATCTACCGCCCTGCGCTAAGCATTGACGGCGATCAGTGGTGTGCTCTGTACGGAGAAAACCTGCAGGATGGTGTCGCAGGCTTCGGCAAGTCCCCGGCGCTCGCCATGGCGGACTTCGACAGAGCGTGGAAGGAGCCACGCTCATGAGCACTGATCCGAGAGTCGTGGAAGCGATGAGGCTACACAAGCTGGCGACACGTGCGCACCACGTGCACAAGACGCTGCAGGGCCTCGAAGAAGAGAGCGACCGAGGGCAGGAAAGCGTCGCGGCACACACGGCGCTGTTCACCTACCTCGTCGAGCAGTTCAAGCAAGCTGGCGACGACTTCGCAGCGATGAAAGCTTTCGCCGAGAACGGGGCCGCCGAAATCTCCTGCCTCACCACCTCCCTTGCCGAGCGCGAGAACACCGTAGACCGGCTGGAGACGGAAGTGGCACGACTCGCTGCTGAGCTGGAGGAGGCGAGGAAGGATGCGGGGCGTGCTAGATCGATGCACCCCGAGGCGGTCAAATACGTCGTACTTTCCAGTATCGGAGGCGAGCTGATTTCTCAGGCTGACGTAGATATGCGCGTTCTCAATGAAATCTGTCGCCGAACCGGCGATGGCATGCAGTCGCTTCGTCGCGTGCGGGGCGCATTGAACGAGATGTACCACTTGGCCGCAGCCATGACCAAGGAGAAGCCGTGAGCAACAGCATTCAATGGTGGAAGCCGGGCCACGTGCTCGAAGAGGCCCGTTGCACCTGGGCCGACTGGTGGGACGCGCTGTTCGGCCGCCGCGAGACGTTCGTGCGCATTGATTTGGACGGCTCCTGGTGCATCTGCGAGTTGCACGATGTGCCCGACATGCGCGATGGCGCCGAAGATGACGCCACCTACATCGTCACCGAGGTGCGCATGACCCGCCGCCAGTTCGAGCGGCTTCCTGAATTCGAGGGGTGGTGATGGGAGCCTCTGACGCCAGCGATCTCGCACGCATGCAGCGCGACACCGATTGGTACATGCCTCAGTTCGTGCGGCACGAGCTTGGCGGCTTCCAGGCCTGCGGCCCGAAGTGCGGTTGGAACGTCGGCAACCTTGCACCGCGGGAGCCGCTCCGCGAATGCCAGGAACTCGTCAACCGGCTGAACGACATGCCGAACCAGCGGGAAGCGCTGCGCATCGCGCTGGCTCACCCGTGGTTCCTGGACAAGACTGCGCTGGGCCGGCAGGGGCCGTATCAGTTCGACTGAACCGGCGCCGCAGCGGACCTGCGGCATGCAAGCCAACTGATGAGCCGGTGAAATTCCGGCGAAACGCGATGTGTGAAGTGATCAACAGCTATCATCGTGTCTTGGCGAATGCTTGTCGGGTCTACATTTTGTAAAGTAACGACCCTTCGAATTCCTTGTCGCCATTGCCACCCCGAGCGTAGAGGGGCATCCAAGCTGAAAGGCTTGGGCCATCACGCATGCTTCTTGGAACACTGCACAGCCTCTAGGCTTAGGCACAAGGGAGCAGTCGTGATGGTGATAGGTTCCGCACTACCGAAAGACTGGTGTGGCGCCAAGTCAATCCACCTAGCGTGGTGAGGCGTGCGCAGTGATGATGCGCGGTGAGTGGCTGCCGACTAGGCCACATGGAACGAGGGAGTCATGCCCCCATCAACCAAGACATGACTAGCCGGGTAGTAACCGGTGAAGGTCGAAGGCGGGATCATCTCCGCCCACCATCTTCAATTCAGCGAGTCGACGAACTCGCGGCACGCTCTGTAATCGGAGCGGAGTCTGTCGGCTTCAGCACCGATTCGCAGCAGAGCTTCTCGATTCTCGACAGGTAGCTCTCGGTCGGGACAGGCCCCAGCACCGGACGCTGGAACTGCTGCGGGGCGCACTGAGGAACTGACGCGCAGCCGGCGCAAAGCATCAGCAAGCTGGTCGCCAGTACGGATGTTCTCTGCATCGCGGTTCTCCTGAATGCGGAAGGTGTTGGCAGCGTTCTTGGCGCGCTCGGCGGAGGCTGCTGACTCAATTGCTATCCTGGCCTTCTCCTGGCTCGCGATCACCGCGGAGCTGCCATCCCTGCGGCCCTGCACGTACGACGCGCCCAGCGCCCCGCTGAGGGCTAGCACGGCGGCAAGGATGGCCCACGGGCTCACGACAGGCCAGGTGTGTAGGTGACCCGTCCGTCAGCGAAGTGCGCAGTCAGCACCTCGCGCTTACCCTTGCCGCCGGCTGCGGGGAATCCGATGTGAAGCCACGACCCCTCTTGAATCATCTGCTCGAACGGGTGCGACCAGTGCTGCAGCAGGTAGCGCGCGACGGTGAGCGGCGAGCCCATCTGCGGGCACTTGAGGTCGGCGGCCAGGCCAAGGCAGTGCTGACTGCTGAACGAGCCTCCCACCGCCCGATTGACGGCCTGCGAGCGGTATCCGCTGCTGACGAACACCGGCATGCTCAGGCAGTTCCGCAGGGACTGCAGACCAGGGATCGTGACGACGCGTAGGGCATCGAGCGCAGCCGCATCAGGCGTGTTGTCGAGCCCGAGCCGTGTCGCCGTGTCGCTGGCGAGGAATTCGGACAGCCAGAAATTCGAGGTGACGAGCTCGTCATTCATCGCGGACCCCTCATGATGCGTCGTCCGATCCCCCCGATCTCCGGCTTGCGGCGCGACTCGCGGAAGTAGGAGATCAGCATCAGGGCTGCGCCGACGCCAGCCAGCGCCCAGGCGCGCAGATTTGGCGCGTCGTCAGCCAGCACGCGCAGGCCGTTCGCCGCGATACCAAACGCCAGCAACGTCATGCCAGCTTCGAACATCAACGGGAACACGAGCCGCTTAGTGACGACAAGCCAGGCCAGCAGGGCGGCAACGGCCAGCAGGACGGCCGCGAGTACATAGGTGATCATCGCTTGCTCCAGAACCGCGAGAGAAGCTCCCCGAACGTCGTCTCTGCAACGTAACTGTAGGCCTTGCCGAGCAGGTTCGGGCCGAGCACCCCGGACATGAACCCCATCATCAGAATCCCGGCTGTCGTGTTGATCAGCATCACCTCAAGCACATACGGCATGAGGTAGTAGGCCACGGCTGCGCCCGTCAGGATCGCAAAAGCCTTCTGCTTATAGGTGGTGCCAGGCATCCATTGAAGGGAGACGATGGCGCCGATCGCGCCGACGACGCCTGGCTCCTTCGCAAGATCCGCCGCCCACTGTCCGAAGTCGCTCATGTTTTTCCCCCTGTGAACTTGTCCAGCATGGCAATGGCGATGACAGCCGCCGCAATGATCCCCAGCCAGTAGAGCTCGACGCCGCACAGCCCACTGAACAGCGGCACCTCTGGCGGGTCGCCGCCTATCGGTCGAGCCAGTCTGCACATCGATCGCTCGCCGAACTCAACCATGCCCCAGCCGATGACAGGCCATGCCAAAGGCTTTCGAGCAAGCAGCCCGCAAACAGCCAGAACAGCACAGTAGCCAGCGTTGGTGAGGATGTACTCCCACGCCTTGGCTGCTGCGATTCGTTCGTCCGGCGCATAGTGGCTTGCAATCGGATCGTTCAGGTAGTGAACTCCGTAGACCATCAGCAGCAGGACGACAGCTAGCCTCACTTTGGTTTCTCTTCACCGCTTCCGCCGCCGCCCTGCGTCGTCACACCGCCAGCACCGATGTGTGGGAAATGCTCGGCGCGCAGGTCTTCCCAGTTCGCGCACTTCTGGCACAGCTCGAGCACGTCTTCAGCGTCGAGCGAGATCGGCTCGTTGTCCGGCGGCGCAACGCAGGAGCCGCTGCCGTCCTCGTTGACCGTCAGCGTCAGGTGTCGCTCGGGGACGGTGTAGTCCTTGCCGAGGCGCGGGATCACGATGCGCTGCGGGGGAACCACGATGGAGAAGGTTTTCATGCCGGAAGCCTCGTCATTTGCACCGACCCGCTATAGGTCGGCCGGAATTTCTCGCCAGGGAACAGCCAGAATACGCCGCCCACCGGGCCTCCGGTCGCTCCGCCGCCAACGGTTGTAAAGGCATTGGCCGTGTCGGCGATCTCGATCGCGGTGACTGTACCGCCTGTCTGGATGAAAGAAATCCGCTCTGCATAGGCGCTGGTGTTCTGATAGGCGGTTCCGGAGGCCGGGGGCGTGATGGCCGCGAAGGTCTGCACTGGATTCGTCCACTCGCGACAGCTGAAGTTTGACAGAGTGGCGAGATTGACATTCCAGTTGCTCCGCAGCGTGACGCGCGCGCCGGCTGCCGGGGTGATCGAGCCGCCTGCACTGAAGTTGCTGTATTCACAGTCCCGGATTTCGCCTGAGCTTGCCGCGTCGGAGGTGACCGACTGCAGGAGTGCTCGGTCGATCACGAATAGACGAGCGCCGATGTGGTTGATCAGTTTGCCGTAGTAGCCGCCGATGAAGCCGGTCATGCGGCCGAAGTTCAGCCAGTCCTCGGTACCGTTGGCTTCGCAGCTCATGTTCTGCAGCGTGATCCCCTTGCACACGGCCGCCGTGTTGCCTCCGCGTACCGTGCATGCCTCGCCCGTTCCGGCGAGGAACAAGATGTTGTCCGCCGCGACCAGGTCAAAGCCCTGCACCGGCCCTTCCATGATTGCATTCGCGAAGATACACGCGGTGGTCGACAAGCCGCCGAACGCGCCGAGTTGCAGTCCGCGCGCCGGAATGGTGACCATGCCCGGGTCGGAGTTGATCGAGCACTCTACCTGCCGGTAGTATTCGAGCACGCCGAGCTGGATCTGATGCGAGGTGCCGCTGACCTCACGCACTCGGATCTGCCCGACAACACTGTGGGTCGTCTTCGTCGCCAGGTAGCCCACCGAACAACCGGGATTGCCGGTCAGGATGAAGTCGCCGATGAACTGGCCGTAGATGAAGCCAGCCGAACCGTCGCGGCGCATGATCGGTCCGGCGCCGGTACAGATCCACTCCGGCGTTCCGATCGACACCAGTGCGAGATCCTTGATGTCCCAGTTCGGGAACGCGCTCGCCTTGTAGCGGAAGCCAGGGAAGATGACCGCCGCCGGTCGGCCGAGGCCTGCCGCCCACGCACGTGCGGCCGTGAATACGCTGGCCAGATCGAGCGCGCACGTATTCGTCATCACGTCCTGCAGCTGGGCGTTCGACATGAAGTCGAAGATGCTCTTGGTCTCGCGCGCCTTCGCCCCGATCGTCCCGGCCATATAGGCAATATCGGATCCATATCCGACCGCGCCGGCGCCATTCAATGCCGACGCCGGGTCTGCATAGAGCGTCTTCAGGTCCGACACAGCCTGCGCAATCTGCTGCTGCAGCGCCAGGTCGTTGCTGTATGAGACTGAGCTCGGAGAGTAGTAGACGATGCGGCCCTTGCGATCACGCACCGTCAGCGAATAATCAAGGGCCGAGAAGATGTTTGCCGGCGTTCCGCCTCGCACCGGGTAGCCGTTCATGACCTTCACAGGCTGCGCAGCCGGCTGCGTGCCGGCGGCGTCCCAGTACACGATCAGCGGATTGTTCTCCGGGTTCAGGTTGGCCGAGCCATAGAACAACTCGCCATCATCGAGTGGCGAGCCGTCAGCGTCGAAGAACTGCGGGAATGGAGAGGTGGTGGCGAGCATCTTGTTCTCTCAGAAGCGCTTGTTCGTTGCGGATGGCTCGCGCAGGGCGGCCTGCACTCGAGCGCGAGTTTTTGAGTCTTTGATGTAGGAGGACGCCGCCCGCATCAGGCTCATCGCCGGCACCGGGAGGCCCGTAAGGGCACCCGTAGCCCCGGCCTCACTCAGTGCCAATAGAAGCACGCTGGCCGTGTTGCTGGTGTTCACGGCGCCTGGCGGAAGGGTCTTCACCACCTTCGCAATCTCATTCACATCGCGGACGGTCTGTGCACCCTTCTTCCCGAGGATGAAATCGAGCTTGCCGCCCTGCTCGAGAGCTTTGATCGCCTTGTCCAGGCCGGATGCAGAGAAGATCGTGCGGCCAGCGACATCGGTGCCGACGCCCTTGTTTGCCTCGTCGACCAGGTGGCGCAACGTCGCGCCCTGCAATTCGCGCCAGGCCTGCGCACCCTCTTCGCCGCCGGCCACCTGCAGCGTTCGGCGCAGCATCCCAAGGCCCTCGCGATCGCCGTTCAGGATCGTCTTGTTGAAGACATCCTCAAGCGCGACCTGGCGATCCGCTGTGCCGCGGCGCGTCTTCAGCAGCTGCGACACGATCGCGTTGTCCTCGAAGAGTTGGGAGTAGCGCTGGCGAGCCTTGCGCGCCTCCTTGTAGAGCTCGCCGCCCTTCCCTTCAGTGATCTGATCGATCACGCTCTTGATCTCGGAGCCCACGCGCACGTCGTTCGGGTCCGTGTCCTTGACGAATTTGTTCACAGCCTTGCGGATGGCCTCCGCTTGCGCCAGCGTCGCATCGCGCGCGACGAGCGAGCCATCTGCGATTGCTCCGTCTCCAATGCCTTGCACCTTCAGCTCATCGGCGATCGTGCCCAGGATCGGCGCGGACGATCGGCCGGCCCGGTTGGCGTTGAGGTACTCGGCCAGCGGCGCGAGCGACACCGGCTCCTCAAGCTCGCCCGACTTGTCAGCCACGCGGTACTTCGCGCGGTATTCGGCTTTCTTGGCCGCCGCCGCCTTCGTGAGCGCATCATTCACGGCACGCCCGGTCTCGATGTTGGATGGCGTGACTGCACCCGTCTCATCGATCATCCGTTCGAAGTTCTGCGACAGCTGGGCGTTCTGCTCGGCGAATCGGTCGCGCAACGGTGCTCCGATGTTCGAATCCTTGGCGGTCTCACCTTCGAAGCGTTGCTGTCCAAACTCCCGCGTCGCCTGGCCTTCGGTGAGTCGGATGGGAACTGGCAACTGCTCTGCGGTTGCAGCACGCTGCGCCGCAACATCGGTTCCGGCGGCGCCTGCGCTGCCTTGCGTGCCAGCAGTCGGACGCGCTTCCTCGCGGCTAAAGCCGGTCAACTGCTTGATGCGATCGACGGCAGCGCGCGAGGCTTCCGACACCGGGGCCGCAACACGCTCGCTGGCCACCGCACGTGCAGCCTGGGAGGCGTCGCCGACAGCGGCCCGCACCGGCGCGGCGGCGCGCGCGGCCATCCCGAGCTCACCCGTCAGCGGCATGACCGGCAGAACCTGCTGCATCACGTTTCCGAGCGCCTCGGCCTGGTTCTGGCCCTGCTCCGTGCGCGGGTGATAGGTCAACGAGGCGGCCATGTCGGCGGCCTCCTTCTCGACGGCATCCGCAGCTTGCGGCGTGCCGAATTCTCCGCTCAGGATTTGCCGCGCCATGCCGCGCACTGTGCCTGCCGCGGTGCCGACTGTGCCGCCCGCCACACCCGTGAGCGCGGTGAGCGCCGCTTCACCAGTCCCAACAGCACGTTGCGCCAGGGTCGGCGCAGGCGCGTCGGCGACCGGGCCGGTCAACCCGACACCGGAGTCCGGGATGCCGCTGCCGGCGCTCGTGCCAGGGATGTTCAGTGACATGCCCTGCGGCACTTTGAACGAGCCAGCCTGAACATCCTTCAGCAGTGCGGCCTGCTGCTCCGAGTTCATCAGCCGGTTGTTGAACGCGTTGACGATGTTCGCCTCCGCGCCGGACGGTGGCGAGGCGCTTGCCGCAGCCTGGTTCAGCGTCGCGCCGCGCGGCAGCATCACCTTGCCGGCGTTCACGTCCGCCTCGAAGGCATGCGCCTGCTCCGGCGACATCTGGCCGCCCTTGTACGCGGCGTACACGTTCGCGATGGCCGAGCCGGCGGGCTTCATGGCGGCCGACACGCGATCGAACGTGCTCTGGCCGCCCTGCGTCGGGTCGGCAGGCGGCAGGTCGACAGCGGTGTTGGGGGACTGATCGGAAACCGGCTGCGGCTGCGCGCCGACGACGCGCTGCACGTAGGCCTTCGTGCGCGGACCCCAGTTCGACCGATCGGTGCCACCGTGGTACTCGGCCACGGCCAAGGCTGGATCGCCCTGGTTGCGCTGCAGCGAGTCCTTGAGGAGCAGTCCGGCCACCTCGGCAGCGTTCTCCGGGCTGAGCATCGGATCAATACCCCACTTCTCCACCGCGGCCTTGCGCGTGGCCGGAATGATCTGGAACGGCGTGCGGGCACCGGCCTCGCTCACCTGGTCGGCGTTGCTGCGCTCGCCGCGCGTGACGATGCCGACGAGCAGCCCCTTCGGCAGCTCGAGCTTGGCCTCCACTCGGCCGGCGAGGTCCGACCAGAATGGATCCTTGTAGCTGTTCGGCGTCTCGGCGGCCATCACATGCCCCCGGTGACCGGCAGGACGCTCTGCAGCGGATTGGCGGGCGGCGCGGCGGGTTGCGCCGGCTGCACCGGGTTCGCGAACTGGGCATACGGACTCTTCGCGATCGTGTCGGCCGAGGTGCGCTCAGCGGTCTTGCGCTTCATGTACTCGTCGCTGAAGTTCTTGAAGGTCGTGCCAGCAGGAACCTTCACGCCGTCGATTTCCACATCGCCCTTCGCCTTGCCGAGGCTTCGCACCGCGCCGAGCCATTCACTCTTGGCGTTCTGGAGGATGGAGTCGTAGGCCTGCAGCTTCGCGACACCGCGCAGATAGGCGCCCATGGTTGCCGCGTCGGCCGTGTCCTTCGGGACGCCAGTCATCGCCGTCTCGATGTCCTTGTCGGAGGTTGAGCCGGACGCGACCTGCTTGTAGGCAGCCATGGCGGACGGCGTCACCATGCGGTTGTACTCGGCGCGGAGCCGGCTCATTTCGTTCTGGTTGCCGGTCACGCGCTTGATCCACTCGCCGGCGGTCGAGAACGCGCCATAGCCGCCGCCTTCCTTCTCCAGCTGCGCAGCCAGATCCAGCATCTTCTTCGCCGACTGATCGGCGGCCATGGCGTCGGTCGTCGCTTCGTTGACCTGCTTGGCCACGAACTCCGGCAGTTCGCCCCACTTCTGCTGCAGTTCGGTGAGTCTGAGCTGCGTTTCGGAGGTGAGCTTGTCGCGGTCCAGGCCGAGGCGCGCCGAGCGGTCCGCAACTTGGCTCTTGACGTTCGCGATGTCCCATACGTTCTTCTCGAGCGCGGTTGTTGCATCAGCACCCTTGATCTTGGCCTCGGCCTTCTTCGTCTCGAGGTCAACCGGGGCAGCGTCCTCGGCGCGCTTCTCGGCGCCGAACGATGCGAGCGTCGTCGCGGCTTCCTTGCCGTTCGGGTTGGCCGACAGAAGCGCCTGAATCAGGCCGAGCGCGAACTCTGGATGCGCCTCGATGGTCTGCGCATGCGTGCGCAGAACCTGTGATTCAGGAGTCTGGCCGCCACTCGCCTCCATGGCATCGGCGCGCTTGTTCAGCAGCTCAGCCGCGATGTCTGGCCGACCTGATTTGATCGCGGACCCCCACTGCAGCAGATCGGATGCCTGCGCCTGTTGCTGGGCCGTGTTCTTCGTCGTCCATGCGCGCGCGAGATTTTCTGCCGCAGAAGGGATCTGCGTCATCACGGCCGCATAGTCGTTCGCGGTTGCCCTCGGGTTGCTGGCCAAGCGGGACAGCAATTGCTGCTGTTGCTGTGCGGCGGCCTGTTGCCCCGCGATCGCTGCTTGCTGCTGCTGGTCGTTGCGGATCTGCGCACCGCCGGCGTAGCCCTGCAGCACCGACTGGAACGGCGTTTGAACGTCTTGGGTGTAGTCGATTGGTGAAACCATGGTCAGAACCCGTATTTGGCTGCGAGTTCAGCGTTCGAGGGACTGCTGCTGCCGCCGCCACCACCGAAGCCGCCGAGAGCGCCATAGGCGCCGATTGCATTGCCGAAGGCGTTCACATAGCCGGCCTGTGCGCGTCCTTGCGCGAGCGCGCCGCCAGCCTGCGCGGCACCCTGCTGCTGAAGCAGGTTCGAGATGCCGGAACCGGTCTGCATGCCGGCATTCCCAACCCCTGCTGCTGCGTTTTGACCCATCGCCGACAGGCCACCCAGGCGCGAATACTGATCGGTTATCAGCTGGCTCAAGAGTGCCGGGCTGAACTGTGCGAGCGCGGCCTGTGTGTTGCCGCCGCGCAGTCCTCCGGTGGCCGAGGCGTTCTGGAGGATGGCGTTGGTGCCTTGTTGCTGCAGCGCAGCGAACTGCGGCGAGTTCTGCAGCGCGGCAATGGCCGCTTGCTGGGCGCCAGTTCCATTCAGCCCTGTCAGGTCACCCTGCTGACCAAGCGCCGTGGTTCCGGTGTTGACGTAGGGTTGCAGCAGTTCACGCACCGCATCGAACTGGCGCTGTTGCTCGGCAATGCCCCTGTCGCTGGCCGCAACTTGTGCATTCGACGCATCTTGGGCCGCGTTCGCCGACTTGCGCGCCGAGTAGATTCCACCGATGACGGCCGCTCCGGCCACTGCAGCTGCTGGCATCACTCTTCCTTGTTCATGCCGAGGAGGATTTGATCGAGCAGCACTCCATCGCGGAGCAGGCTGCGCGGATTGCGGCCGTATTCGGTCATGCCGGCCTGGCGCGCGAGCCGCAGCGCCAGCACGTTGCCCTCTGGCACGCAGGTCACGATGCGGCGGCACGGCGTGTTCTCGTAAAGCCACGCGGCACACGCCTTTGCCGCCTCTACGGCTGTCGGCCCCCACGCCTCGGGCAACAGGCACGTGTGCACCTCGAAGAGCGCCAAGTTGTGCGGGTGCGCCAGGAAGAGGCCCAGGAATCTGTCTCCGTCGAACACGCCGAGGTAGCGCAGAGAGTCGGAGAGGACGATCTGCAGTGACGCCGCGGTCGGGCAGCCGTCGTCTCGGATGTGGGGGAAGATGCGCGGATGCCGCAGCGTGGCGCCGATCAACGCCTCATCGTGGATCGGTTCAATCCGAACCGCCCCTGAGTTGGGGCGCGCCTTGGTAGCGACTTCAGCGAGCATCATGCACGCCCTTTCAGGGTGATGAGCTGCTGGCGGCTCGATCTGCTCAGCTTCGCGGATTGTAGGCGCCGCGAGCGCCGGGCGACAAGTCAGACCAGCCGGGTGGCGATCAGCGCCGAAAGCGCTGCCTTGAGCGTCACTGCGGAGGCTGCCACCTCAGTCCTGAACTGCAGTTGCGCTGCGCCAGCGGTCGCGCCAGTCGCAATGATCCAGCGTCCATTGATCGGCAGATTTGCGGCGGCAGCTGCGGCTGCGCTGGTGTTGCCCCCGACAGCGCCTGCCGCGTTGTTGTAGCTGCCCTCGATCGCGGTAGCGGTGGTGTTGTGGTTGTAGCTGCCAACGATCGATGCGCCGGCCGGCAGCGTGAAGGTCAGCGCCAAGCCGGTGGTGGTGGCCGCCGACTGAAACGCCAGCAGCCCGTCGACGAGGTAGGTGGCGTTGGCGGCGAGCGTCAGCGACAGCCCCGCGGCGTTGACGAAGGCGCCAGTCGAATCAGAGACATCGCCGCCGAGTACGCTGATCAAGTCGGAGCGATCCAGAGTCACCGCGGCGCCGGCGCCACCGTCAACGAGCGATAGGCCTGGACCCACCGCGAGCACGCGCTCATTTGAGAGCGTCGGCGATGCCGCGAGAGAAACGTACGAAGGAATCTTCAGGGCGTTCGCGTCTGACTGGGCAGCGGATGCGCTTGAAGCGGCTGCGGTGGCGGTCGCTTGAGCCGCATTTGCGGAGGCCTGCGCCGCATCGGCTGAAGCCTGCGCGGCGGCAACTGCATCAGGCGTGACCGTGCCCGCCTGGCTGAGCAAATTCTCGAAGGCGACGACAAGCTCGTGATCCTTCAGGATGCGCTGCAGCTTGTCGCGCGTGATCAGGCGCGGAACCGGAGAGCTAGCCACTAGTCGCCTCGGTCATCAGGGGCTCGAGAATCATCTCCAGCCGCACCATCGGAACATGACCCTGGCTGGTGCCGCGGAACTTCTGCATGCGGTAGTTGCGGATCGTCCCCTGGTTTCGCCAGGCCACGCGCTTGTTGCGCTGCCCCTGCTTGCCGAGCTGCTTCGGGCGCTCTTGGCTCCACGTCTCGCCATCGAGCGAGTAGGAGGTCCACACCGTGGGGTCTTGCGGCAGGATACGGCCCGGGAGGCAAACGAGCTCCATGCTAAGCACGATTGCATCGTTGCCGCCGTTGTAGAGCACCATCGTGCCGAACTCCCAGCCGATCTCGGTGTTGTAGTGGTAGCTGAAGTCCGTTCGGAGCTCGCACACGACGCCATTCACAGTGGTTGGGTCGCCGGCAAACCACTGGTCATACACCCACACGAAATTGCGGGCGCGGTAGGTGCTCATGCCTATGAGGGCGCTGCTCAGCACGAACCAGACAGGCTGCCCAATCGCCTTCGTTGACATCGCATCGAAGACAAGTGTGCGGTCAGGAAGATGGATGTACAACAACTCGTGGTTCTTGAAGATGCGCGATTCGACTACCGCCGTTGAAAGCTGCGCCTCGGTGAACTGCTCCAGGATCACGTCGATCTCTCGCGTCGAGAGCTTTTCGGTATCGGCCGCAGTCATCAGGTAAACGGCAGGCGCCTCGTTGCGACCGCTCCCGACGAAAGCGAACGTGTTCAGGAACTTGGTGTAGGCATGCGTGCCAATGATGCCGCGCGGCACCTGGGCGCCCTCGACGCGCTGGAATGGGAAGTTGTCGCCGCCCACGTTCTGGAATGCCTCGATCGTGTACCGGTTGAAGGCGTAGGCTTCGTTGCGCAGTTCGTTGACGGCCAGCACCGGATCCGGATCCGCCTCCGAAGAGCCATACTTCAGAGGATTCACGGAGTACCGGTCATTCAACTCGGTCACGATCAGGTTCGTACCGTCCGTCGTCATGAAGTACCCCGAGATCCACTTCATATCGACGACGTTGCCGATATCCGGATCGGTCACATAGGTAAGCGAGGTGCCGTCCCAGTACCACAGCAGGCCAGCTGATGCGATGGCCAGCACGTCGAATGAGTAATCCATCGTGACCTGGCTTCCGACCCCAATATCGCCGAGAACAGTGGTCGTCTGATTCGCATTGATGCGGATCAGCTTCGAGCCAGACACCCGGTAATGTAGACCGTTCCAGTTGATTGCCCCGCGATCCACGCCGGCGCCGCTGGCCACGGCGCTCAGGCCCTCCGCCGGCCGCAGATAGCCCTCCGCAATGCCGGTCGACTTCGGCACCGGCATCATGTTCACCGGGTAGGAGGTGCGGAAATCAGGCGTCGAATCGACGTAGATCCCGTTCAGCAGCGGGACTTGCATGGTGCCTCAGAGCAGCGTTTCCTGGCCCGGCAACGCGGTGAACGTCACATTGGCGCCGGTGCCGGTGTTGATCTGCGTGCGCTGCTTCACCCACATGCCGGCCGGCACAATGCCGTTCAGGTTGCCGGTCACGTTCTGCACCATGGTCACGGTGAGCCCGAGCGTCTGCGTGTTGCCGTTGACGAAACGGCCGATCTCCTGCGTGCCGGTTGTGCAGCCGCTGTTCGTGAAGGCCTCCAGATACACCGTGCCAACGCCGCCAGCCGTGAGCGTGCTGGTGGTGTTGATCGTCACGTTGTAGCTAACCTGCGTGTCGCGCGTCGCGCTCGCTTGGTAGCACGTGTCGAGCGTGCGCGTCGGGTAGCTGAAGCCGCGCGTCACCCCGGTGGCGTTGAGCGCTCCACTGCTCACTGACAAGCCGCTGCCGATCAGCAGATAGCCTGGAACCTTGGTGCCTCCTGGCAGGAATAGGATGCCATCAGCGTTCGCTGCTGGCGTTGGGAACAGGAAATCCCAGTCGCCGCTGTCAGTGTCATTCCGCTGCTTGCCGCGGATGTCGTATGGGCCCGCGACGGCCAGCAACGCAACCAATCCAAGCGCGACCAGCGCGCCGATGTATTTGATGGGGGTTTTCATCAGATACGCTGCCAGGTATCGGCGGCAACCTTCTGGAACGCGAAGCTGTCGCCTCCGTTCATGGTCGTCACCGGGTTGACGATGTTCGCAGCACCGTTCATGGTCACCGCCGTGATGGTCTGGCGCGTCATGAAACGGCAGATCTGGCCGATCCGGCTGGATGCATCCGGCGGAAGCGTGATGGTCTGTGCTGCGATCGTGCCTGCCGGGACCATATACAGCGTCTGGTCGACCGGAGAAGCCGCGAAGGCCTGCGTCTGGCCGGTGGTTGGCGCGCTTGGGGTGACGGTATTCGTCGGGGCGCCTTGACTCGTATCCATGTTCAGACTCCGTTTCCGGTCATGAGGTCCAGCGTCGTGCCGCCGGCGCTGATGTAGGCCACGCGGTCATTGACCTGTCCCTTGGTGAAGGTGGATGTCTGACCAGCCGCCACGCAGGCATCAGCGGTAGTCGCGGCGGGCGCCGGCACGGTCAGGCTCGAGTAGAACCGCACGTAGGCCTTGCTCGCGCCGCTATTGACAATGCGCACCTGATCGTCGTCCTTGTTGACGACGGCGATCAGGCTCGCGGCGCCCGCAGTGAGCACTTGGTTTGTCCCGAAGGCAGGATTGAAGACGCGGAAGAACATGGTGTTGCCTTTCGTGGGTCAGCCGATGCGATACCAGGTGCCGATCACGCCGTCGTAGCGCATCCGGAAGAAGCCGTTCGCTGCGAGAGAGGTCGGCGCTCCGTTGGCCGCCGCGGCACCGTTTGGAGCCACAGTCAGCGCGGTCAGGATCTGTGTGCACGACACCAGCACCTCCTGGCCGTCCACGCACGTGGCCTTGGCGGGCAGTGTCACCGTGAGCGTCGCCAGCGTGCCGGCCGGCGTCAGGATGAGGTAGGTGCTGCTGCCTGCGGTGGCCGGCGCGATGAGCACGTTGCCGCCCGTCAGCGGGGCTGCGTACTGCGTGAGGAAGCCGCCGGCGTCGGTGATCTGCGCCTGCAGCCACGCCAGCAGGACACCCAGCGTGGCGCGCGCGTCGTTGCCGAGCAGCGCGGAGAAGAGGGCGACCGAGTCGCTCGACGACAAGTCATCGGTGCTCGGCAGGTTCTGGATGGCCATGGATCACTCCCCGAGGAATTCGAGGCCACCATCGGCGCTGTTCTGCAGCGGCGCGGTGTCCGGAACGGTGAAGAAGGGCGAGCTGAGCGAGCGCCACGGCTTGTTGCCTGCGCCGCGCGGCATCGTGCCGGGGTATTGCTGCTGCTGGACCTGGCTGCGCGCCACGAATGCGGACAGCGAGGCCATGGCGCGCCGCGCATTGGTCTTGGTGGTCGGGCGGACATCCTTGCCCTTGCTGGCCGCCAGATTGATGGCGAGCCCCAGGTATACGGCCTCCTCGGCGATCAGCGGCAGGCCCGACTCGCTGTTGATGTCGCTGCCGAACGCGTAGCCGACGTTGAAGTCCTGCGCCGCCATCGATGCCATCTGCGTTTCGAGCTTGCGCAGCCCGAAATCCAGCTCCTCCGGCTCGAGATCGAACACGTAGCCGGCAAGCGCCAGCTCCTCGTAGGCGTTCTCGACCAGTTGGAGCTTCGTGGTCATGTCAGGCCGCCTTCAGCTTCTCGAGGATGGCCTCGCTGAGCTTGCGATCGGTGGTCCGGCCGTCGAACTTCAGGCCCAACTCGGTCGCCTTGGCCTCGAGCTCCTCGCGCGTCGGCTGCTTGTCGCTGTCGGCCGTCGCGGCGGCTTCAGCGGCAGCCCTGGCAGCAGCTTCGGTCGCTGCGAGCTGTTCCATGAACGTCGCCTTGGCGTCCGAGGGGACTTCGAACCAGCCGCCGGCGAGCGCGTCGGTGTGCTCCGCCTCGTCGGCGACCGTGAGCGAATCGTAGGATCCGTCCTGCAGCGCGACCGCATCGCGGAGTTGCGCAGGGAACCGGTAGAGCATCTTGGGGAACATGTCCATGTCTGGCGTCCTTTGGAAAAAGGGCCGCGCGGCGGCGGCCCTGAACTCGTGGTAACTGCGCCCGAGAGGAGACTCTGCGCGTCAGGAAATGTGCGGAATGGCGCTTCAGCCAATCATGGTTGTGAGAAAAGCTCAATCCCGCACATCTCGGTGTTCGTCACCGCGACGCCGTACTTCGTGTCGACCCGGAAGTTGACCTTGCCGGTCTTGATTTCGGCCTGCTTGGTCATCGTCAGCTGCATGCCCTGGTCGGTCGTGCCGCTCATCACGGCCAGGCCGCCGTCCGCCGGCCAGACCAGGCGGCCCGGCAGCAGGTCGACAGCGCCCTTGATCCAGAACGGGTTCATTGCTGCAGCCGCGGTGTTCAGGAACACGAAGGCGGCGCCGTTGGCCGGCGTTGCGGTCACGTTCTTGTACTGCAGCTCGGCCGCGGTCGGCGCCGCGTCGGCAGCGATGATCGGCGGCGTGATCTGGATCGTGCCCGTGCCGCCCGCGCCGGTGACGATCGCCACCACGCGGAACGTCTTCAGCTGGCCCGTGTCCACCTTGGTGATGTGGTGCACCGCGTTGACGCCGGCGATCGTGAAGCAGTCGCCCACCTTGATCGTCGAGCCGCCGACCGTGATGGCGATGGTCTGGAAGCGGTTGTCGGTGTTGACCGGGGTCAGCGTGCCGGCCGTCAGCGAGAACGCAGTCGGCACGTAGCGCTGGTTGGCGCCGTTCATCACGACGCCGGTCGCGGTGGCAGCTGCCAGGCGGGGCGCGTAGTCCATCTTGAACACGTCGAAGCCGGAGACCCGGTTCACGTAGGCGCGCTCGTAGGCGGTCTGCACGATGCCGGCGACGGTGCCGCGGCCGGCCAGGTTGCTGGCCATGCTGTTGTAGTCGCGCGAGCTGTACGCGATGTACCGCTGCCCGTCGTTGACCACGCCCTGCTCGTTCATGATCGAGTCGCACAGCGCCACGTCGTCGAAGCCCGAGGCCGCCGCCGTGCGCTTGACCACCAGCGAGCCCAGGTTGCAGATCGCGTTGTTCACGTCGACGTTGATGTCCGAGCCCAGCTTCTGCTTCGCGCCGTCGCGGATGCGGCCTTCCTGCATCGCGTCACGCAGTTCGTTCGCGGTCAGCACCCACGGAGACGAGCGGATCGTGTTGATGTACGCCGGCACCGACAGCTGGACGATATCGCCGAAGTTGGCGGTCTGGTCCAGGCCAGAGAACGACTGGTTGATGTAGGGCTGCGGACGCCAGATCTGGTCGTTCGAGCGCTCCATGATCGTCTGGTCGGTCTCGTAGATGTTGACCAGACTGGAGAGGACGAGTGCGTCGTTGAAGCCGGCGAGCAGCTCGTCGAACATCACCGTTTCTTGCTTCGTGAAACCGTTGGCCATGATGGCGCTCCTGAGGATGATGAGTTGAAAGATGCGGCGTGCCGCGTTGCTCTCTACTCACCCGCTCAAGGCCGGATGGTGGCCGTTTCACTGCCCGTAGGTGGGCGAATCCTTGGCTGCGATCAGCGCTTTTCGCGCTGCTTCAGCAGCAGCTGACGACGGTAGTGTGCCACTTTCGTGCGGTCACCGGTGCGGTCAGCTTCTTCTTCGAGCCGCTTCAGCTGCGAATCCACGGCGCCGGGCACCGAGGCATTGCCCCGAACCTGGCGCTCCGGGATGGGAGCTTTGCGCGGCGCTGTCTTCACCTGCGCGGCGATGCGCGCGACTTCCGAGACGAACTTCACGGGGTTTCCGATCGATGAGAGATCCTTGAGCAGCTTGGCATTCGAGCCGATCGCCGCCGTCAGCAGCGCCGCCTCTTCGGGCGTCTTGGCCAGGTCGAGCAGCATGCCCTGCTGCGCGACGCTGAACGTGTCCTTGATCGCGGCTTCGGCCTCGTCGAAGGTCGGAACCTTCTTCTTCAGGTCGGCCGCTGCCTTGGCGTAGTTCTCCTGCGTCTTCTTGAACGCGGACTCGGCCTCTTGCGCCGCCGCCACCTTCTTGCGTTCCTGCTCCTCGGCCTCGGACTTGCGCTTGAGCCACTCGTCGACCTTCTTCTCGTGCAGCTCCTCGTCGTACTCGCAGTCCGCGAGGGTCGGGCGCTTGCCTACCTCGATCGGCGCCGGCGGCGCGATGTTCGTCTTCAGCTTTTCCTGCAGCTCGCGGATGAGCCGCTTGTCTTCCTTGCGTTCCCGACGAAGGTCCTTGACCCAGTCCGGTGCCGGCTGACCGTTGAACTCTTCACCTTCTTTGGAGACCGGCTCATCACCGATGCTGACCACCAACTCCTCGGCCGTCTCGGCTTCGGTGTCGCCCGGTGTGGTTTCCTTGTCGTCGTTCAGCGTCTCGCTGCCTTCGATTTCGGTCTCGATCACCAGGTTGTCGTCTTCCGGATCCATTCAGTCCCCTTCATCTCCCGGAAAGGCTCCGGGGTAGCCGTGGCGCGGACTGTACGCCTTCCGTATCGTGGAATCAACTGTACCGCATTGCGGGATCAAGTGGGCGCCTGACCGAGATCGGGCTGCACGATCCCACGCAAAGCCTCGACGCCGGCGATCTGCGTGTTCTGGTGCGTGCCGACCGTCTCGGCCACTGTCTTGTCTGCCTGGGCGTTCTTGAGGTTCGCGGACGCCAGGGTCTCGACGGTCTGCGCCCGCTTCTCTGCGGCGGCAGCGGATGCCTCCTCGGCCGAAGACAGCAGGAACTGCGTTTGCGCGTCAGGCGGCTGCTGGGCGCTCTGCTGCTTCTCGGTCTCCATCTCCGCGATCTCTTCCTCGGTCGGCTTGACGGCGCCCATGCGCACCAGCTTGGCCCGGAAGTAGTCGCGAACCTCGCTGATGCCCTCGCCTTCCATGTTCAGCATCGCCATGGCGCTCAGGACCTGCTGGATCTCCGGATCCTGCGTCAGCTGCAGCATGCCGGTCAGCGCGCGCACGGTGGCGGCGCGGCGGCTGCTCGAGGACGGACCGACATCGGTCGTGACCTCCATGTTGGCCTTCGTCAGGTCGTTGGCCATGATCTCCTTGGCCTCGTCCTTGTTGTACTCCGGCTGGTTCATGATGACCTGCGCGGAGTCACCCTGCTTGTCGATCGTCTTCATCGGGCGAGACTTCTCGACGACGATGTCCTTCATCATCGAAAGCCACACCTCGCCGCAGCGCTTCATGAACTTCGCGAAGTTGGACATGTAGATGAAGACCTGCATGTCCAGGCGGTTCTGGATGAGTTCCACCGCCTTGCCAGACAGGTTCGGCTGCAACTGTTCGCCGGCCTGCTGGTTGCCGAGGAGATCCTGCAGCGCCTGCTCGGCCATCTGCATCAGTGCTGCCATCGCCGGCGGGATCTGCGGCGACTTCGTGTAGGCCTGCGGCGTTGCGCTGCCCGGAATGACGTTGCCCTCGGCATCGGTCTGCGCGTTCAGGAACAGATACGGGAACTTCTTCACGTTGTCCTGCGCCCACATCGTCGCCCAGCCCTGCATCTGCTCGGGCGTGACGATCGGTTTCTCGATATCGAACCGCGAGGCGATCTCGGCCAGCCACGACATGAGCATGTTGCTCAGGCGCTGCGCGTCCTTGGCCAGGCGCACGTGACCCATGCAGCGCTCCACGCCGTCGACGACCCAACGCTTGGCGTAGAACGGGATCACCGGGATCTCGGTGCCCGGCACGTAGCCGCAATCCTCGAGCACCTTGCCGCCGCTCAGGATGTACTTGTGCACCTTGCGGCGCTTGACGCGTTTCTCGCGCACCAGGCGGAAGCCGGTGGCGGCCAGCTGCTCCAGCAGCTTCTCGTCGTTGTCGACCTGCGCTTGCGTGACGCGCATGTCCTCGGCGTCTTCGTCCAGGCCGCGGAAGTAGCGCACGACCTCGGACTTCTCCTCGATCTTGTACAGCTCGCAGACCCACACGATGTCCGGTGTACACCAGTCGAATTCGGACTGCGTGATCATCTTCGGCCAGCTGCTGGGATCGTCCTCCCACTCTTCCTTGTATGCGGCCAGCGTGTACGGCGTCAGCACGTAGGCGCGCTTGGCGTCGGCCTTGTCCTGGCGCTGGGCATCGAGGTTGAAGAACACGCAGCTGTCTGCGTCGAAGATCGGCTCCATGCGGATGCGCTGGCACTCGTTCTCGTCGTCGTACTCGTCTTCATAGACTGCGCGCAGGCGGCATGCGCCGAAGCCGCCGCCGACCCCTTCCTCGAATGCGTTGTCGTAGGCCTCGTTCGCGGTGCAGGACTGCTCGTCAGCGCGGTACAGGCCGTCGCACGTGTCGGCGAGCTCGTCGTCCTTCGCGCCGTCCTTCGGCTGGAAGTCGACGGTGATGCGGTTGTTCCGGTACTCGTTGATGATCCGGATGACGGCCAGGTGCACGCGGTTGAACTCGAACCGCGGCTTGTTCTCGAACTGCTCGGACAGCGGCCCCTCCCACTGCGCCCCCGTGATGGAGTAGAACCGGCGATCCTGCAAGCACTGCAGTCGCTCGGCGCGCATCGACACCTGGATCTGGTCGAATTCGCGGATCGCGTCTTCGTGAACCTTGTTCAGTCGCTCGCTGTTGCTGATCGTCATGCTCAACTCCCCACGGGTTTCACGTGGAACGGGAGCTGCTGGACGCTCGAATGCTCAGCGGTGGCGCGAGTTTAGCGCCGGGCGAAGGGGCTGACCATGGGTATGGGCAGTTCGGGCTTGGGCTTCTCCCGCTTCGGCGGCACCGAGAACGTCAGAACCCACGAGTCGGCACGGTCGGGCGATTTGCCCACGCGCTTCTTGTAATCCTTCTTTGCTTCCATCAGCAGCAGACCGTCCCGATAGCCGTATCGGTACGAACTCAGCTGCGACTTAAGCTCGGGATCACGCCCGATCGAGCAGCCACCTGTCTTGAGGTAGTCCAGTGCCGCCCGCCACATGCGCGCCTTGACGTTGTAGTTCCGGTCATCCGACAGCTTGGCTCCGGTGTGCACGCCGACCGTGACCGCAGCCCACTTGCCACGCTTGAGCGTGTCATAGGCGCTGACGCCTGGCCCATCCAACTCGATGGCGATCATGCCGATGATCTGCCCCGCGTCCTCGAACTGCCGGCACCGCTCTTCAACCGCTGCAGCAAGGGCAGGCCCATCCAGTGACTTATGAGGAATGGGCGGCAACGTCAACAGGCCGCGCCGGCAGGTGATGACGCTCTCGTCGTCGCCCATGTGCGCTGCGTCGACACCAATCATCCAGGGACCATTCACTTCCACATCAGCTGGGCCGAGTTGCTGCCCCTGCTCCACGAGTGTGCCGGGAATCCAGGCGTCGTTCGTGCTGGCGTTGTAGTCGATGTCCACTTCCTGAGCCAATACCACAGGGTCAAGGTCGTTCTGCTGCTTGGCGTACCACTCTAGGCCTTTGCGCGGATCGTCGCGCCAATGGAACGTGAACACGTCAACCTTGCCGCCGTGGCGCTTGCGGTAGAAGGGATTGCCGTTGCCGTTGGGTGTTGACACGTCGATCTTGCAGTTCGACGTTTGGCTTAGCGCTGCATCGATGCTCTCGGCGCGCTCATAGAAAGCTGATTCGTCCTTGAAGTAAATGCTGGTGCGGTTGCCACGCCCGATGTTGTCGCCCGACTCGCCAACAATTGCCGCGCCGTTCTGCGGATTCGTGATGGTCATGAATGGGGCATGCTTCTTCGGATCCCAACCGGCCGGGCGGAACTCGATGGGTAGCAAGTTGATGAACTGGCGAGCCTTCCAGAAAAGCGACTTTGGATCATTCAGGTCGTCGACGTACTCTTCCTTGCGGCTACCAAAGCCGACAACAGTTCCAGGATGAAAGCTCCACATCCAAACGGCAAAGGCAACGCATAGCCACGAGACCCCCATGTCGCGAGACTTCTCGGCAAGCCCGTCCTTTCTAGCGAGCCAGTGCTCACGCAGCCACTGGAGGTATTCAGCTTGCTTTGGAAACAGAAGGAACGGCATGGTTGTGGGCAGCCCAACCTCCGCATTGCGGGGATCGAAGGTCATGCCCCAATCGGTCACAAAGGCGGCCGGGTCGTCGCGGTAGTGCGCCTTCAAACCCGGCAGGATTGCCGAGTCACTGCGAATTCGTGCCAAGCGCTCGGCGCGCTCTCGATACACGGCCTCGTAATCAGGAGGCCATGATGGCACCCCCATCATGCGCCGCCGAGCATGCGTTTGTAGGCTTCCTCGGCAGTGAGCACGACGGTGCTTTCCGTCTTGACCGGGACGCCGTCAGGATCTCCACCGATCTGCACCTTGTCGCCGTACTCGCGCGGGTGCCACTTGGCCAGCAGCTTCAGCCGCGTCTCGATCTGCAGCTTTCGGTGCCCGAGCATGTCGCCGCGCTTCTCGCTGACCCCCTTCTCGTCGGTGGTGATCTCGACGCCCTCCATCGGTTTGTCGGCGATCTCGAGCGCCTCTTCCGCGATCGCACGCGCACCGAGCCGCCGGGCCTCTTCCATCGCCTTCGCGAACTCCGGCACGTCGTTGATCCAGGTGTACACGGTGCGCCAGCTCGGCATGCCTTCCATGCGACAGATCGGCTTGAGCGGCTTGCCCTCGCAGATCAACTCGCAGATTCGGTCGGCGATGGCTTGGTCGAAGGCCATGGTCATTCCTCGATCGTCAGCGTGTCGATGCCGTTGCCGCATCCGCTATCGAGCTGGCACGCGACCTCAACGGCGCCGCGCGAATCCTTGCCGAGCAGCATCGCGGCCCGAGCGAACTCGCGGCCCGAGCCGATGGCGATCTGCGCTTGCTCGTAGCGGATCGGGTGCGGCGTACGCTCGTACAGCGATGCGGTACCGTCTCGCTCGATTACCAGGAATGGCACGTAGCTGTCCTTGTCGCGCTGCGCGGCGGGGAACTGCGACGGCTCACGGCCGGCGGCGAGCCAATCCTTCATCTGCCCGATCAGGTCCAGGTCGCCCGAGCCGCCACACAGCAGCCCGCGCACCCGATGGATCTTGGTCACGGTCGAGATCATGCAGCCGTAGCAGGCGCGCTTGTCGGCCGCCAGCGTCTTCCCATCCCATGCGATGCAAGTCATTGCGCCTTGTCCCCCGGCAGCACCGTCTGCCCGTTGCCAGGCATCACAGGCCGCGTCATGCCGGCGTCCTTGACGCGCAGCAGGTTGTTGCGAATGGCGAAGTACTTCGCGCACTCGGTCACCATGGTGATGAAGCCGCCGAAGTCGTCGAAGTAGCCGGTGAACTTGTTGCCGCCGATCTCGATGGTGAAGACCCATGCGTTGACCTGGGCCAGGCTGCGGCTGATGGACACGTCAGTGATTCGCATGCGGCGCTCCTGTTGCGTTGGTGAAGACCTGGGCCAGCACCTCGAGCCGCCGGATCTTGCGGCACAGCTTGCGCTGCTGCAGCAGCTTGTCGCGCAGCCGCTCCCAGTATCGGCGGTTGCGGGCTTTGCGCAGACCCTGCGAGGTGCGGGATTCCGCGTGAGCCTCCAGTGTCGCTGCGATCTGCTGCATGGCGTTCATGGTTGCTCCGATCAAAGGGTTGCGTATCGCGCCTTCATCTCGTCGATCTCGATTTCAAGCTGCTTAATCACGGCGGCTTTGATGCTCCGCGTGAAAGGCGCATTGCGCTCGAAACCAGGTAGATCAAAACAGGTTTGCACGTCACGAAGACGGCGCTCCTTGTTTTCGATGTCGACGTGCAGTTGACGAATCGTTTCGAAAAGCTCAGGTGTCATCAGTTGCTCCTGCTCATGGCATCGGATTGTGCCGCAACCGGCCGTCCAGCCAGCAACACAGGCACATCCTCCACCCGCATGACCACGTGCACGGGCCAGATTGCGTGGAATTCGACTTGAGCCACCGTGAGAGCACGCTTGCTCGGTGGCTTCCTCCCGTCCTTCACCTCGACAAGGAACAGGCGCTTTGTGGCCCTATGGTGCACCAGCAGGTCCATGACGCCACCGCCGACGCCAGACAGATCCTGCACGTCGCATCCGCATGCACGGAAGCAGCCGACGATCTCGGCGTGGTTGGCGTCTACTCTGGCGGCTCGGCGGGTCATGGCATTGCCTTTCCGATCTCCGCAGCAGCGCGGACGATGGCGCGGCGAGTCGCTGCGAATCCATCGCAGAGCACCTCCTCCCGCACCAGAAAAACGTCCTTGATGCTGTGGATTCGCACGTAGAAAGGCTCTGTGATGATCGAGAAACCGCTGGTCACAGCCAGCCGCAGCGCGTCTCCGTCGTCAGTGAGTGGGTTCCACCACCTCCGCGCCAACCAATCCCCGACGTACGGCCTTTCATACTGCCATTGAATATCAAATCCTGCCGCCTTCGCAGCCATCTCCAGCAGTTCGCGGTCGTTGCTCACGGCAGCCACCCCGCCCGAGCAGCAGCGTGAACCACCAGCACGCCAGCGAAGATCGCGCAGACGATCGCCAGCGACACCGTGAGCCCGTTCCACGCCGACTGCACGGTCTGCAGGTGCTCCTCGGCGGTGAATGGCGGCGGCAGGGGCTCTTGGCGCTCATCCTTGGCGAGGCCAGTGCGCCAGTCAATGTCTGCGACGGGGATCTCGTTGATGTGGGTCAATTGAAACCCGCTCCAATCGACGAACTGGCAGTTCTTGAAGTCGACCTTCTGCTGCGTCAGCTCCACCGGCCTCATATGCGGCTCAGGGAAGTCGTCGCCCTCGGCCATCGGGATCTGCGGCTTCATGCTTTCTCCTCGGTCAAATGCGCGGGCGCGCGCGGGATGGGTGCAGGGGGAAGCGGCATCCAGTGCGTAGGCTTCGTGAGGTCGAAAGCGAACACGTTGCCAATGATGCTGACGTTCGGGTGCTTGCGCATTACTTGAAAAGTGTTGCGCTCCTCAGGCATGTAGACGAGGAATTCGCCCTCGGCCGGCGCAGTCTCAATCGGTTGCCACTCGCTCATGACTCCTCCAACGCTTCAGCAACGAAGCAGAGGAACATCCCCCACTCATCGTCGCTCATGTGTGCAAACATTTCGACAGGTGATGTGCGCCAGTCGTCGGCCACCTCCCATACCTCGAAGTCGTCCCGGCTCCAATCGGAAACTGCTGGCTTCCTCGCCAAGCTCCGCAGCTTCTCGCTGATGGTCTTCATTCGGTCACTCCTTGCAGTTTGTAGGGCCTGACTTCACTGTGTCGGTTGTCGACGAATCGCATGCTGACCTCATCGAACCACAGCGAGAGTTTGCCCTCCCACGGACCGTGACGCTGCTTGTCGACGATCGCCATCGCGTCGGGCTTGACTAGCGCCTCTTCGTCGTTCGGATTGCGGTTCAGCGCCTCGTGCTTGGCCTTGTTCCACCAGATGAGCACGACATTGCTGGCCTGGTCGGAGATCGAGCTCGAGCCCTTGATGTCGTACTTCGACGGCGGCAGCGTCTCGCCGCTGGTGTTGGGCTTGCGGCAGTGGGCGACGAGGTGGATGTGCAAGCCGGTGTCCTTCGCGAGCTGGGTCAGGTCCGTGATGAAGGACTTCGTGTCGTCCATCGACTCCTCGGAGGTGACGCACTTCATCAGGCTGTCGAGGAACACGTGCTTGCCCTTGAGCTCCTCGGCGAAGTAGCGGCACAGGCCCAGCGCCTGGGCGGGACTGATGCGGCCGACGTGGTCGAAGAGCCACAGCCGTTTGTCGGTCCAGTCGTGGAAGGCTGCGAGCCATGCTTCGCTGGGGCGGTTGGTGCCCGACGCCTGGCGCGACATGCGCACCATCGTGTCGGCCGGCTCCATCTCCATGGACGCAATCAGGACACGCTCTCCGGTGTTGCAGAGGTCGAGTGCCACCTGACCCGTGAACATCGACTTGCGGTGCCCATTGAAGCCCGCCCACACGGTCACGTTGCCCGGCGGAAACTCAAGGTAGCTGCCGACCTTGGTCGAGGTCATGTGCGCGTGCCTGGTGCCGGCTTCCTTGCGCTGGAACGACCGGACCACATCGTCGAAGAAGTCGCGAGCTGGGCGCACCTTCTGCGCGTGCTCGGTCTCGGCTTCGTACGCGGCGAAGTCGATCGAATCGGCGGTCAGCTGTCTTGCCATGTGAGCACCCCTTCGGTGTCGGTGACGCTGACGATCGGGAAGGACTGGAACTCGCCTTCGCCGAACACGCGGTGTAGGACGGTGATGATGCGTTTCGCGTCGGCCATTGCGATGACGGCCTCAAGCGCCGCCATGCGTCCGACATCGAACCCGTTGACCTGCACGGTGAGGCCCTTGAGGACTCGAAGGTCGAGCGTCCGCACGTTCTCTTCCGGCCCGATGTACAGGTGCGGGAACTGGACGCTGAACGGAACACCGTGCCCGTACTGCACCGGGAAGTCGAGATCGATGTAGACCATCAGCGGCACCAGTCCACGCAAGCGGAGGTCGCGCAACAGGCGGGCGTTGTGCATCACAGTGCCCCCCCGAAGATGTCGGCCGAGGCTTGCTGATGATTCGGTCTTGACTGGTTCGCTGCCTTGCGCATCCAGTTCCTCCACGTTCCATCCCAGTCGCTTCTGGCTGTCGCGAACGTGTGATCACGAAAGGTCTCAGTCTCGGTCTCGATGTTCACTCCTGGCACCCTTCTCTTCGCCCACTGCTTCAGTTCCTCGGTGAGCTTGAAGCCCGGAGGGCACTTGCGGGTGGCCCGAGGCGAAGCCTTGGGAGGCTCGGAATCTGGGTTCGATGATGCGGGAATCCTGCAATCAGGAATCAGAGAATCAGGATTCAGAGATTCAGGGGGTTGCGCCCCCCCCTTTATGACCACCTGATTCGGGAGTTCTCCGGAGATCTCTGGAATCTCGTGTTCTTCATGACCACCAGATTCCAGGAGTTCAGGCGGCTTGATGACGCTGTCTTTCTCGGAGTAGTGGGGGGTCTGGTGCTTGGCGAACTCCAAGATCTGGATGGCCTTCATGCCGTCGGATTCGTACCGGACGATGAACTTGAAGCGCTCCAATTCCTGGAGAAGCGGGTCGACCTCGATGGAGTCGAAGGGGAACAGCTCGCCCTTGATCCGCTTCGGCCGGTCCTCGAGGCGCCCTTCCCGATCGGCCAGGGTCCACAGGCCGGCGAAGCACAGGCGCGCCCACGGTGAGCATTCGCCCAGGTCCTCGTTCTTGAAGAAACCCGGCTTGATGTTGCGTGCGCGACCCATCAGGACCCCTCAATCCCGAACCGCTGGGTCCAGTTGTAGAGCGTCTTCATGCTGATGCCGAGCATCTTCGCAGCCTGGCGCCGGCGGCCGGCGGTGTGTTTGAGGGTCAGGATCACCAGCGCGCGGTTGACGTCGTCGACGCTCATTCCGGCGCGGATGCGGATGTCGGGAGGCGGCGGCGGAGGAGGAGGTGGCGGCGGGAGCAACTGCTGCAGCTGCTCGTCGATGCTCGGGGCTTGGTGATGGGCTTCCGACATGATCCGGTGTTTGTTGTGGGATGCGGCGCCATTATTTTCCGGTACCGCCCATTTTGGCAAGTCACATTTACGTCAGATGCAGATATTGCGGCAATTCCTCGGCGCTGCTTGCAACCGGCGCGCCGGATTTCACGGCCACACACCTCTGCAACGCCGCCACCTTCCGCTCATACCGCGTCGGCTGGTGGACGTACTTGGGCCTGGGCAGCTCGAGCCAGACCAGCGGGTGCATGTCGGCCTTGAGGTTGTTGCAGCGGCGGCAGCACAGGCGCAGGTTCTCGAGCTCGCTGCTGCCCCCGAGCGCGACGGGCATCCAGTGGTCCAGCGTCGCGCCGAGCCAGCTGGTGTCCCCGTAGCGCTTGAGCGGCACGTCGCAGTAGCAGCAGACCGCGTTACCGCACTGCGGCCAGAGCTGGCGGACCTTGGCGCGGCGGGCGCGGGCGTCCATCGTCAGCCTTTCAGGATCTCGCGCACAGTGACGTTCTTCCAGCCTGCCTTGCGAGCCATCTCGGCACACTGATCGGCCGAACTGGCGAGCGTATACGGCTTCGGAGCCACACGCTTTGGCTTGCTCTCGCGCATGTAGGCCTCCTCGTCCCATGCGCTCAGCTTCTTCTCGCCTTTGATGAGTGCGCGATCCTTCTGGCCTTCGAGTTGGATCTCGTGCTTGCGTTTGGCCTCGGCGAGGTGCTCGAGGCTGAAGCCGGCGACCTCGAAGCCCATGCTGACGGTCGCGCCGTCCTTCGTGTCGAGCGTCTTCAGCGCAGTCGACGCCTTGGGCTTCGGCTTGTGCTTCTGCGCGATCTGATCGGGATAGACCGTCTCGCCCTTGCGGTTGACGTAGGTGACGCTCATGCCTGAACCTCCCGCCCGCTCTTGCGCTGAGCGATGGCGTTGACTTCGTCGGCGCCGTCTGTGTCGCGGATGGGGCGAACCCATGCGATTGGAAGGTGACTCACTGGGCGACCTTGCTTGCTTTTCAGAACCCTATCGATCTCAACTGTTCGAAGAAAACCGAATTCTTCGAACTCAAATGAATCGATCACACGAAGGCATGTGAAGATCACCCCTTCATTGCCTGCCATGCTTCGAACAATGATCCCGAGTTCGCCTGCCTTGATCTCGCTCATTGCTCCTCCTTCGGCTGGTAGTCGATCGTCTCATCCATGGCTGCGACTGCGGTTTTCCAAGAGCAGACGCATGCCGGCTCATACGTCTGCGGCGCCACGACAGCGGCGACAGGTTGAGATTCGGACTTGCGGCGCAGATCCGCGGCTACGGAGTGGAGGGTGATCATGATGCGACTCCAATCGGCTTCGGGTTGATGAGGTGAATCGGATCGATCAGCTCGATTGCTTTCGGCATTTCGTGCAGGTCGTCGAATTCAGGCGCGGGAGTGAAGACGCTGCGATGGCCGAGGCGCTGATGAGCCGAGCGCCGGCTCGCATGCGTCGTCGAGTGGTAGTGCGTCCCGGCGTCGTAGTGGCGCTTGCAAGGCTCACCGATGGCTGCCTTGCACAATGAGCACTCGCACGTCAGTACTGAGCGGTCAGTGCGCAGGTAGCGGCCACGGTCATTCGGAACCGCCACGAAGACGAAGTTGTTGCTCCGGTCAGCGAATGCCACCAGCGAGATACGCGGCGAACTCATGAGCGCTTCTCCTTGAACCACTCGGGCTTCAGCACCTGCAGGCGCCACACATGGCGATCGGGGATGTCCGGTTTCCATCTGTAGGTTGCAAGCGATGTGACCCCCAGCAGCGCGGCAAGCGCCTTGCGACCAGGAGTCCCGCCACCAGAGAGCTTGATTGCCTTGTCTGTGTTCATGCGCTAGACTTTAGCTGAACAGCGAATAGAACACAAGGCGAGATTTTTGCACTGTTACAAAAAAGATTCTTGCACAACTGCAAAAGGAAGTCTATGATTACTCCATCGAATCAAGCAACGCAACGGAGCACACCGTGAACACCAACCGCTACCAAGTCGTCGAAGTCAGCGAAAGCCTGGATTTCTGCGGCTGCTGTGGCAAGACTGGCCTGAAGCGCGTCGTGTTCATCCGTGACACCGAAACCGATGAGGTGAACCACTTCGGCACCGTGTGCGCAACGAAGCCGGCGAAGGGCTTCGCAGTCGACAAGGAAGTGAAGGCAGCAATCAGCCGCTTCGAATCCAAGGTTGCATGCGCTCATCACATCGCGCGCACCGAGTACAAGAAGCAAGGCGGCACGTACCTCCCGTACAACCGCGAAACCGGCGTGTGGGCAATTGCTGACCGCCCGCTGTATGACGGAATCTTCGCGCGCACCATGAGCGAAGTGCGCTTCAACTTCTGAACCCCCGGGGCTCCGGCCCCTCCTAACCACCCATACCTGTACGGAGATTGAAATGAGCAATAGCACTGCAAATACCCCGGAAGCGTGGCGCCCGGAAAGCTCGGCCATATTCAAGCAGCTAGTTACGGTTGAGCGCCGACTGGACTGGTTCATCGCATCGAACCCTGATCATGCCGACAGCATCCTCCGCACGCTCCTTTCAGACGTTCGCGTGGCAATTGCCAAGGCTACCGGGAACGCCTGAGCCCGCGCCACCTCCTGACCTCACCCCATCAACTGAAAGAGAACGCCATGAAGCAACAGATCCTGAATCGCTACACCTTGGCCGTACTGTTCGAATGCGAGGTGCCGGACGGACTCGAAAGCGGGCTGGCGATGCGCCATGCGCTGGAGCAAGCCGTTTCCGTCAAGGCCAACCTGAGCGGCGCCAACCTGAGCGGCGCCAACCTGAGCGACGCCAACCTGAGCGGCGCCAACCTGCGCGACGCCAACCTGCGCGACGCCTATCTGCGCGACGCCAACCTGAGCGGCGCCAACCTGAGCGGCGCCAACCTGAGCGACGCCAACCTGAGCGGCGCCAACCTGAGCGACGCCAACCTGAGCGGCGCCAACCTGAGCG
>Ga0310899_10000003_pt1 | contig 41502 bp, 31 predicted proteins | sample C8D4metaG_FD_203909 | JGI IMG/M metagenome (GOLD analysis project Ga0310899, IMG submission 203909) | Lab incubated soil microbial communities from West Virginia University Organic Research Farm, Morgantown, WV, United States - C8D4 | ecosystem: Environmental > Terrestrial > Soil > Agricultural... | reverse complement strand
GGCCAACCGTTGCCGCACCCGATCGAGGGTCGCCGCCAGCCGGTCTTCCTCGACCGGCTTCATCAGATAGTCGACCGCCTGCGCCTCGAAGGCCCGCAGCGCATGCTCATTATAGGCGGTGACGAACACGAACAGCGGAGGCTCGACCTCCATCATTCCCGATATCACCGAGAATCCGTCGAACCCGGGCATCTGGATATCGAGAAATACCAGGTCGGGCTTATGCGTCTTGATGGCGCGAATGGCTTCCCGACCGTTGGCGGCCGTTGCGACAACTTCCACATCGTCATGTGCCTCCAGCCGAAGGCGCAAGCCTTGCGTCGCCAGTGGCTCATCATCGACGAGGATGGTGCGAATGGTCATGAATATTCCTTTTGGTCGGTTTCGAGCGGGATTTCGATGATAACGCTGAACCCCCCATGTTCGTTCGTTCGCGTGGAAAAGCCATGTGCCGCACCATAGGCCTGCGCCAGACGGTCCTGGATGTTCGGCAGGCCGACTCCGGTGCCCTCGGCGTCAACCGAGTGCCCCCCCGGCCCAGGGCCGCTGTCCGCCACTTCAATCCTTACGGCCCGGCCTTCGCGCCGCGCGGTGATCCAGATATCCGCCCCATGCTCGGACGAGGTTACGGCATATTTGATCGCATTTTCGATCAGCGGCTGGAGCAGGAGTGACGGCAGGCGCGCGCCGATCGTATCGCCATCGATCTTGAAATGCGGCCTCAGGCGATCCTCGAAGCGCATCTTCTCGATCTCGAGGTAGAGCTTTAGCGTTTCGACTTCCTGGACCAGCGTAACCTTGGCGGTCGGCTCGTTGACCAGCGTATAGCGGAGGAACGACGACAGCCTCGACAGCATGGCGTTGGCTCGTTCGGTCTGCTTCAGCAGGACCAGCGTCGAAATGCTGTTGAGCGTGTTGAACAGGAAATGGGGGTTCAGCTGGTAGCGCAGCATCGCCAGCTGGGCACTCGAGGCCTGGCTTTCCAGCTGCGCGCGCTGGTCAATCTCTTCTTCGAGCAGCAGGTAATAGTTGATCCCATAATAGAGCGCGGACCAGGCCGCGAGGATCGAGAAGTCGAGGATGATCGCGCCCAGATATTCCACGCCGGCGGGCTTGGCGTCGGGCCTGAGGAAGGTCGCATAGCTCCAGGTTTCGATGAACGAGAAGGCGGCCGAGGCGAGAGCCACGGTGGCCAGGCTGATGATCACCGTCCAGATCGCCCGCATCGTGATCAGCCGGCGGTAGAGCGACGCCATCAGCAAGGTCAGCGAATAGCCGGTCGCGGTCAAAAGCAAGGTATGGACGACGAACATCGCGCCCATGGAATTGGCCAGGCCCGACAGGGAGCGGAGGATGAAATAGCCGCTCCAGCCGATGGACTGAAGGACCCAAAAAGCGCGATTCTTGTCGTCGAAAAAGGGCCGATCAAGTCCTACGCCGGCGAGGAACGGGCGCGCTGGCCCTTTACTGCGCACCCGGATCGCATGATCCTGCGCAGCAGCCTCCGCCAGCGCCCTGACGCTATCGCCAGCCATCTCCACCTGGTTCGACGCAATCCGGTCCATGGAGGCGATATAGGCGGACAGCGGCGACGCGCCTAGGCTTGGCGTCGGCCATCCGGCCGGGCTAGGGTACGTCCCAGCCAAGGAGAGGCCAATGAACGAGCGCGCAAGCTTCCGGTCGATGGACCAGGGGACCCAGGCCGACTGGGCGATCATCGGTTCGCATTTCTTCCCCTTCGCCCAGGCCCTGCCGGAGCGGGTATTGACCCATCTGAAGCTGCTAGACGGCGATTATGGCGGATTCCCGATCGACCGGCTGCAGCACAGCCTCCAGACCGCGACCCGCGCCCATCGCGGCGGGGAAAGCGAGGCTTATGTCGTGATGGCCTTGCTCCACGACATCGGCGACACGCTCGGTTCCTACAATCATCCCGAAATCGCCGCCGCGATCCTGAAGCCATTCGTGGACGACAAGCTCCATTGGATCGCCGAGCATCATGGCGTGTTCCAGGGCTATTATTTCTTCCACTATCTCGGAATGAACCGCGACATGCGCGAGGCGTTTCGCGGTCATGAGCATTTCGAGGATACCGCTCGTTTCTGCGAACTGTACGACCAGACCGCGTTCGATCCCGACTATGACAGCGCCCCGCTTGAGTTTTTCGAGCCAATGGTCCGCAGGCTGTTCGAACGGCCGATCAACACCATGTACAAAGCCGTCGGCGAGGCCGCGGCCGAGTAAATATTCCCGGAGAAACTGATTGTTGCGCGCACTGACCGCCGCTGCCGCGGCCCTCGTCCTTGTTTCCTGCCAAGCCCAGCAAAAGCCGCCCGCCGCGGCCGAGAACGGTGAAATCGCCCCGGTCCTCGACACGCGCGATGCGGTCGACATCCATAGCTACGCCAAGCCGCTCGAGGCGCGGGTCACCCACGTCGCGCTCGACCTGGCCGTCGATTTTGCCACCAAGCGGGTCGGCGGAACGGCGACGCTCGACATCCAGGCCAAGCCGGATGCGAAGGAGATCATCCTCGACGACAAGGGACTGGAAATTGAGGCTGTCGCGGACGGCTCGGGCAAGCCGCTCCCGTGGAAAGTCGGGGCGATCGATCAGGATCTCGGCGCGCCCCTGTCGATCGCGATCGGGCCCGACACGAAGAAGGTCGTGGTCCGCTATAAGTCCGCCGCCACCGCCGACGCCCTCCAATGGCTGACCCCCGAGCAGACCGCGGGCAAAAAGCATCCCTTCCTGTTCAGCCAGGGGGAATCGATCCTCAATCGCAGCTGGATCCCGACCCAGGATTCTCCCGGAATCCGCCAGAGCTGGGAAGCGAAGATCAGCGTCGACAAGCCGCTGACGGTGGTGATGTCGGCCCCCCGGGCAGCCGATCCGGCCGATAAGGGCAACCAGCGTGTCTTCAGCTTCAGGATGGATCATCCCGTGGCGCCCTATTTGATCGCGATTGCCGCCGGCGATCTCGCCTTCAAGGATCTTGGCCCGCGCACCGGCGTCTGGGCCGAGCCGGCAACTCTGGACAGAGCGGCGGCAGAGCTGGCCGACACCGAGAAAATGGTGAACGCAGCGGAGGCCCTCTACGGCCCCTATCAATGGGGCCGCTACGACATGCTGGTGCTTCCGCCCAGCTTCCCGTTCGGCGGGATGGAAAATCCGACGCTGACCTTCCTCACGCCGACCTTCATCGCCGGCGACAAGAGCCTGACCAGCCTCATCGCCCACGAACTGGCGCATAGCTGGTCGGGCAATCTCGCCACCAATGCCACCTGGGCCGATTTCTGGCTCAACGAGGGCATGACCACCTATGCCGAGCGGCGGATCGTCGAATCCGTTTACGGTCCCAAGGTCGCCGCCCAGCAGGGGTCGCTTGGCCTTGACGCGATGAACAAGGCGATCGCGGATCATGGTGGGCCGGCCGGCCCCGACACTCGGCTTCATATCGACTTGAAGGGCCGCCATCCGGACGAGGGCCTGACCGACATTGCCTATGAGAAGGGCGCGGCGTTCCTCCGCACGATCGAGGTGGCGGTCGGCCGCGACCGGTTCGACGAATGGCTGAAGGGCTGGTTCGAGCGGCACAAGTTCCAGCCGGTCACCTCCAGCATGTTCCTTGCCGACATCCGCCAGAACCTGATCAAGGGCGACCAGGCCCTGGAGGCCAGGCTCCAGCTCGACAAATGGGTCAACGACCCGGGCGTACCGGACAATCTCGCCCCCGCCGATGCAGCCGCCTTCGCCTCGGCCGATGCCGCGGTTGCGGCGTTCAAGGCAGGCAAGCAGCCGGACGCCGCGACCTGGAGCGGCTGGTCCACCGACGAGCGGCTGCGCTTCCTGACCCGCATCGACAGGCAACAGCCGGCCGAGCGCCTGGCCGCGCTCGACCAGGCGTTCGGCCTCTCGCGCTCGGGCAACAGCGAGGTTCGCTTCGCCTTCCTCGATCTGGCCGTGCAGAACCGGTTCGACCCGGCAGTGCCCGCACTCGAAGAATTCCTGACGGTTCAGGGAAGGCGAAAGTTTGTCAGGCCGCTGATTACCGCCCTCGCCAAGGATCAGCAGTGGGGACGGCCGATCGCCGTGCGGATCTATACCAGGACCAGGGCTTCCTACCATCCGGTAACGACCCGCGACCTCGATAAATTGGGACTTATCCCGGCGCAGAAATAACCCAACCTTTAACCACGAAGTAACGGTCTTCACGCTATCTCCGGGGCACCAGCCACTCGGATGACCGGATGTACGAGGCACCAGACCGTTACAAGCGTATGATTTCGGCGCGCCTTCCCGACGGCGAATCGCTGGGCGTTACGTCGCGCGAGCCCGACGACGGAAGCAGCCCGCTGCGCGACGCGCAGCTGATCGCGCGCGGCCAGTTCGCGCCCTTCTTCGCTGCCGCCAACAGCATCGCCGCCGTCCTGATGGCGATGTTGCTCTTCGGTCATGTGTCCGCATCCTATCTCGGCGGCTGGGTGGTTGCGGTCGGCGGAATCAATCTTGTCGCCATGCAGCTCTCCCGAACTCAAGCGATTACGCATGTCGGTCGCTCGGGGCGCAAGCTTCCGAGGCTGTTCATGGTCGGCGACATCCTGACGCGGGCCCTTCTGTGGCTGTCGCTTCCGGTGCTGTCCTTCTCCTCGCTGGCGCCGCAGAGCCAGCTGGTGGCCGCAACGCTTATCGCGGGCCTTGGCATTGCCGCCCTCGGCCTGGTGGTCGTTCCGACCTGCGTCACCGCCTGGATGGCGATCTTCACCGCCGGCCTCAGCTATTCGCTGCTGGTCGGGCGCAGCACCGTCCCGCTCGACAATCTGATGGCGATCCTGTTCACGCTGGGAGTCGCCATCGTTGGCGTGCTGACCGTTGCCCGCTGGGCCTTCGGACAGTTGAAGACCAATGCCGATTTTGGCTCCCAATCGGAGAGCGCGAGTCTGCTGCTCCAGGAATATGAGCAGCGCGGCGTGGGCTGGCTGTGGCAGGTCGATGGCGAAAACCGCGTTACCTATATCTCGTCCCGCATGACCGCGCTGCTCGGCAGGCCGGCCAGTGCGCTTCTGGGCTATTCGCTTCCGGCCTTGTTGGGAGGACACGCCGAGCTCGGTCGGGTGCTGCTCGAAAAGCAGCCGTTCAGCAATCTCGAGATGGAGCTGCAGACGGCCCGCGGACCGCGCTGGATTTCGATCGCGGGCGACCCGATCGTCGATACCGCCGGCCGTTTCGAAGGATTCCGCGGCGTCGGCAGCGACATCACCGAAATCCGCCAGACGCAGGAACGGCTGACCCATCTCGCCAACATGGACGTCCTGTCCGGGCTGCCCAATCGCGGCCGCGTCCGCCAGCTTCTCGGCGAAGCACTACGCGCGGCGACGGCAGGCAATGTGCCCTGCGCGATCATGTTTCTCGACCTCGACGGGTTCAAACCGGTCAATGATACGTTTGGCCATCCCAAGGGCGACGCCGTGCTGCAGGCGGTTGCCAAGCGCCTGTGCGACCGGCTGGGGCCGGACGGCCATGTCGGCCGGATGGGCGGCGACGAATTCGCAATTGTCATCACCGACGCCCAATCCCGCAAGAAGATCGAGCAGCTGGCCGACAGCATCATCGCTTCGATCAAAGAGCCCTACATGATCGACCAGACCGAGATCCGCATCGGCGTGTCGATCGGCTGCGCCTTCGGCCCGATCGACGGGGCGACGGTCGATGACCTGATCCTGAAAGCCGACCTCGCGCTTTACGAAGCCAAGGGCGCGGGCCGCGGCGTCGCCAAATATTTCTCGTCGGAACTGCAGACCGAGCAGGACGATCGGGTCCGGCTGGAAAATGACCTGCGCGGCGCCATTGCCGCCAAGCAGTTCCACCTCGTCTATCAGCCGCTGGTCAATGCCAAGACCCAGAAACTGGTCGGGTTCGAGGCGCTCATTCGCTGGAATCATCCGCAGCGAGGCTTCGTCCCGCCCAACGTCTTCATCCCCGTCGCGGAGGAAAGCGGACTGATGCCGGTGATCGGCGAATGGGTCATCGAGGAAGCTGTCCGGACTGCCGCGACCTGGCCCGAGCCGATTACGGTCGCTCTCAACGTCAGCCCGAAACAGATCATCATGCCCTCGCTGCCCAACGTCGTCAGCCAGGCGCTCGCCCGCTACAAACTGCCTGCCAACCGGCTCGAGCTGGAAGTCACCGAAGGTGTATTCCTCGGTGGTGAAAGCGCGACGCTTGACGTGCTGAAGCGTCTTCGCGCGCTGGGCGTGGGCATTGCTCTCGACGATTTCGGCACCGGCTATTCCTCGATCGGCTATTTGAACAAGGCCGTGTTCCACAAGCTCAAGATCGACGGCAGCTTCGTTCGCGAAGCCGGATCGAGGCAGGAAAATGTCGCGATCATCCAGTCGATCGTGCAGCTGGCGAAGAGCTTCCGCATGTCGGTTACCGCCGAGGGCGTCGAGACGGCCGAGGATTTCGAGCGGATGCGCGACCTCGGCTGCGACACCATCCAGGGCTATCTGTTCGGCCGGCCCCTGAGCTACGAACGCGCTAACCAGATGGTGCTGGGCCTCGGCGCGAAGCGCATGGCTGGCTAGGCCGCGCTGCGGGCGATCAAACAGCAGATTTTTCTACCAACGGCTCATTAATGACGACAGTCGAACAGCGACGCGGTTCACTATTCGTTCTTATTCTGGCAACAAGATCGTGCGCGAGTGGGCGTTCTCATTTGGCGCGGCCATTCAGAGGAACGGATGCTTCGCGTGCGACCCGCCCGGCTAAGCCTGCTACTGCTAACCACCGTCGGCTTTGGCACGCCCGCGCTTGCCCAGCGAACCGGCGAAAATGCGGTTACCTCCGCCGAAGACGCGTTCGGAACCAGCGTCGGTAACGAAACGATCGGCCTCTACAGCACGGACGAAGTCCGCGGTTTCAGCCCCGCCGTGGCGGGCAATATCCGGCTCGATGGCCTTTACATGGGCGGGATCGTCATCGGTAACCAGCGCATCCAGTCGGGGTCCAACATCCGCGTTGGCCTGTCGGCGCAAGGCTATCCCTTTCCGGCCCCAACCGGAATTGTCGAGCTGTCGCTTCGCCCGGCGGGGACGGAGCCGGCATTGTCAGGCGTGCTTTATGCCGGCGGAAGCCAGTTGGGGATGGACCTGGATGGCCAGGTGCCGCTTTCCAGCACGCTCACCCTAACCGGCGGCGCGGCGTTCAATCGCTACATCGATTTCCCGGACGGCGACCACGGCGATTATTTCAGCTTCGGGATTTCACCGGTCTGGCGTCCGCGGGACGGCACTGAGGTTCGTGCCTATTTTGGCCTGGAAATATCGCCGCACGACACCAGCACGCCCTTCGTGTTCGTCGACGGCAACGAGCTGCCGCCACACATCCCTTACGAGTTTCAGTCGCAGAAATGGGCGGTATGGAAGAACCGCTTCACCAACATGGGCCTGTTCGGTCACACGACCTTCGGCGATTGGCGCCTGAGCGGCGGCCTGTTTCGCCAGGTGATCGACAGCAGGCATAGTTTCAACACCTTGTTCGTCGGCGCCCAGCCGGATGGCAGCTCGGATTTCCTGGTCAATATTCACCCGCCGCGACTGACGGAGGCCAACGCCGGTGAAGTCCGGCTGTCGCGCACCTTTGAAGAGGGGCCCCGACGCCATGTGTTTCACCTGTCGCTGCGCGGCGGCATGCGGTCGGGCGAGTTCGGCGGCGAAGAAGTGGTCGATCTCGGTCCGATGGTCATCGGGGAGGATATCCCGCAATTCCCCAAGCCGGATGTCGAGTTCGGCGAAGAAACGTCGGACAAGGCAAAACAGTTCGGGGTCGGGCTGGCCTACCATGGCCGCTGGCAGGGCGTGGGCGAGTTCAGCGTCGGCGTTCAGAAGGTTAAATACCGCAAGACCATCGATGCGCCGGATGAAGAGCCAATCATCACCCGGGCCGAGCCATGGCTGTGGAATACGACACTGGCGATCAACCTGGCCAAGGGTCTGGTTGCCTATGCCGGCTACACCAAGGGGCTGGAGGACAGCGGAGTCGCGCCGGAAATCGCGGTCAACCGCAGCGAGGCCCCGCCGGCGCTGCTGACCAATCAGCGCGATTTCGGCATTCGCTATGCCTTTGGGCCAATGCGCCTGGTGGTCGGCGCCTTCGACGTCCGCAAGCCCTATTTCAACCTGGATTCCGACCTTTTCTTCACCCAGTTGGGAACGGTCCGCCATCGCGGAGTCGAGATTTCGCTGGCCGGCGAGCCGATCAAGGGCCTCAACGTTGTCGCCGGAACCATCCTGATGAAGCCGCGGGTGTCGGGCGAGGCGGTCGACCAGGGGCTGATCGGCAAAAAGCCGGTCGGACAGCCGGAAAAATCGGCCAACCTCTACCTCGACTACCGGCTGCCGTGGGACGAAAACTTATCGGTCAACCTCGGTATCCAATATCTCGGCAAGAGGGTTGGAAGCCCCGACAATGAGCTGATCGTTCCGGGTGACATGCTGGTCAATCTCGGCGGCCGCTATCGCTTCAAGGTTGACAAGGTCCCGGCCACCCTGCGCCTTCAGGTCAGCAATTTGTTCGACGAATATGCCTGGATCGTGTTCGGCAGCGGCGGTCTCAAGCGGCGTCCGCCGCGCCGGCTGGACGCCACTCTTTCCGTCGACTTTTAGGCCGGGGCCAGCGCCGCCCGAACGGCCTCTTCCAGCGCCGCCGCGCGGAAGGGCTTGAACAGGATGCCCGCGTTGGGAGTGACCTTTCGGATTTCGTCGGTTTCGCTGTAGCCGGAAACGAACAGGATGGGCTGGTCCGGCTTGGTCGCGATGATGTGCGCTGCGACTTCCGCACCCGACAGGCCCGGCATGATATAGTCGATGATCACCAGGTCCGGGCGGCTGGCCCCGAAACGTTCGATGCCTTCGACCCCATCGCCGGCCTCGACGACCTCATGACCATATTCCTCAAGGCTGGCGGCAATGAAGTGACGCACATCCTGGTCGTCATCGATCACCAGCACTGTCGCCTGGCCCCGGCCCCGGCGCAGCTCGTCGCCGGTCTTGCCGCCGCTGGCCGGCACCTCGGCGTCGCGGTCGGCCCGGCGGAAATATAGCCGGACCGTCGTTCCAACTCCGGGCTCGCTTTCGATCCTGACCGCGCCGCCTGACTGGTGTGCCATGCCATAAACCATCGACAGGCCCAGCCCCGTGCCCTTGCCGACATCCTTGGTCGTAAAGAATGGCTCGAACGCCCGGGCAACTACCTCCGGCGGCATGCCGGAGCCGGTGTCGGTGATTGCCAGCTCGACATAGGTGCCAGGCTCAAGTTCGGGATCGTCATTGATACGGCACTTTCGGGTGCTGAACGTCAGCGTTCCGCCTTCGGGCATCGCGTCGCGCGCATTGATCGCCAGGTTCAGCACCGCGACCTCGACCTGGGTCGGATCGGCCAAAACCGGTGTGAGGTGGGGATCCAGGTCGAAAACCTTTTCGATGCCCGGCCCCAGCACATTGCGAAGCAACGGACGCATTTCCTCGATCAGCGGCGCAACATAGGTCGGCTTGACCTCCAGCCGCTGGACCCTGCTGAATGCCAGCAGCTGCGCCGTAAGCCTGGCGCCGCGTTCCGCCGCGGCCAGCGCATTGGCGGCATATTTCGTCAGGCGCTCGTCGCTGATCTGCTTGGTAATGAGGTCGAGCCCGCCGACCACGACGGTGAGCAGATTGTTGAAGTCGTGCGCAATGCCGCCGGTCAGCTGGCCAAGCGCTTCCATCTTCTGGCTCTGGCGAAGCTGGTCCTGCGCCTCGACCAGTTCCGCGGTCCGCTCGGCAACCTGCCCTTGAAGCTCGATCTCGGCTTGCTTGGCCTCGGTAATGTCGCTCGCCGCGCCGATAAAACCCGACAATTCCCCATCGGTCCCGAATCGCGGCTGCGAGACGGAGCGAAGCCAGCGCCACTCGCCATCGTGCCGCAGGTAGCGCGCTTCCAGGGTGAAGGGCTTGAGGCTCGCTTCACCCGCCATGCTTGCGGCCACCAATTGATCCTGGTCGTCGGCATGGATGCGCTCGCGCCAGTCCAGGACCCGAGCCTCCTCGCGGGTCAGGCCGGTAAATTCCGCATAGGCATCGTTGACGAAATCGCGGGTCCGGTCGAGCCGGGTCACCCACATCATCACCGGCGCGGAATCGGCGATCCGGCGGAAGCGGGCCTCGCTTTCCTTGAGGGCGCGCTCGGCCGCCCGCTGCTCGGTGATGTCCTGCACGAGCAGGATGATTCCGACCACATTGCCGTTGGCATCGGCCTGCGGAACATAATCGGCCTGGACCGCGAGCAGTCCGCGGGTCGGGTGATGGAAATCCGCGGCGAAGAATTGCCGTTCCCCGCCAAATGCGGCGGCGAGCAGCGGCTGGCGGGCGCGATAATCCTCCTCGCCCAGCATTTCGTCCATCCGCTTCCCGAGAATGTCCTTGCGGGGGAGCTCGAACCAGTCGGCCAGCGCACGATTGACGAAGCGATAGCGCTCGTCCCGGCCGATGAAGGCGATCATGATTGGCAGCGCGTCGGCAACGGCGAGGATCTGGGAGAAGTCGAGCGGGCCCGTAAGATTGGGCAAACCTGATGCGATCGCGGCGTTGTCGACCGGATCTTCGCGCATCATGTCCGCGGCGTCGCCATGTGGCGACTCGTTTTTCCCCCGGCCCGCCATTGCACAAGGCTGACCTGAATCTCGCTCCGAGTCACCCTCTCTGTGGATAAGTTTAACTTAACTGGATTAGTCAAAATGCAGGCGGCGGTAGCTGCCACGGAAGTAGAGCAGCGGGTCGAGACGGGGCTCAAACGTCGCCTTCTTCACCTCGCCGACCAAAATGAAATGGTCGCCGCCGTCGTGGATCGCGTGGTGGCTGCATTCGAATACCGATAGCGAGTCGAGCAGGACGGGCACGCCATGCTCGCCCATGCTCCACGGCGTACAGCCGAACCGGTCCTCGACCCTGGTCGAAAAAGTGATCGAAGCAGGCTGCTGCTGCGTCTGAAGGACGTTGACCGCAAAATGGCGTGCTTCACCGAGCGGCGCCGCGCTCGCCGCCGCCTTGGCGACGCAAACCAGCAGCAAGGGCGGGTCGAGGCTCAGCGAAGTGAAGCTGTTGGCGGTCAGCCCGACCGGCCTGCCCTGGTCGTCCAGGCAGGTAACCACCGTCACGCCGGTCGCGAAGCACCCCAGCGCGTCGCGCAAGGTGCGTGGGTCGGAGCCGGTGCGATACTCACGTGAAACAGGCGCTTCGGTCATGCTCGCGCCGCCATAGCGGCCTCTACCCAAGGCTGTCACGCTGCGAGGCGCCGCAATCCGGCCAGATCGAGCGATTCGAGTTCGGCCGCGGTCCCTTCCAGGGAGTCGGACACGAAATAGAGCGGCTGGAACGCATCGCTGCGGTAGACCGTCGCGGCGGCATCCTTGAGCGTGAAGCGCGGGCGCGGGACTTCGGCCTCGATGGCGAAATGGGCTTCACCGAAGCTGGAAGCGAGGCCGGCGCCGAGGATTTTCACTTCGCTGCCTTCGCGCGCCAGGCCGAATTCGACAGTGTGCCAGTAGAGCCGCGAAATCATGTCGCCCAGGCCGGCTGCAATGGCCGCCACGCCCAGGCGTCCCATGGCCTGCATCAGCCGGGCGACCGGCTCATGCGCCAGCAGCGGCACATGGCCGAAAATATCGTGGAAGCAGTCCGGCTCCTCCAGATAGTCGAGGCTGCCGGCCGATCGGATGAAGTTGCCGATGGGAAAACAGCGCTCGGCCAGCATGGCGAAAAAGGCATCGTCCGGCACCAGCCCCGGCACCGAGACGCAGCGCCAGCCGGTCAGCTCCTCCAACCGCTGATTGAGCAGGTCGAGATTCGGAATTCCCCGTTGATCCAGGCCTAGCCTGGGAATGCCCTCAAGAAAGGGCGTCACAATCCGCGAGCCGAGATACGGCACCTGCCGCGCGAACAAGGTGTCCCACACGCCATGCTCCTGCGCAGTAAAATGCTGCCAGTCCTGTGGGACCAGATAGTCGCGCCAATTTGCTGGTTGGCGGCTGTCTATCTCGGTGAAATCGGGCTGGAACATTCGAAACTCCTGGGTAGAGGGGGCAATAAAAAACCCCGCCGAAGCGAGGCTTGGCGGGGCGGTGGTCCGGTGCCGAGGGCGTATGAAGCCTCAGCCGGTCTCCACCGCAAATCGATAATAAAGGACCGCAGCCGACGGCACGGTCGGCGAGAGAAAGGCAAAGGCGGCAATCGCGGTCATTACGCTTCCCTTATCTTACTAACTGCCTGAACGAAAGATGGCTCGACTTGGTTGCGAGCCAGGGCAAGGCTCCCTAGTCGATGCGCCATGGCCAGAGCCTCCGCCAGCCAGGACCCCGCGCTGCTCCGCCGGCTGCTTCGCGCCCGGGACCGGATGGATGCCGCCAGCCATGAGCAATGGCCGGTGCGGCGGCTGGCCAGCGTCAGCGGCGTGTCCGAGGCGCATTTCGCCCGATCGTTCAAGCAGGCCTTCGGCCTCCCACCGCACCGCTACCTCCTGACACGGCGGATCGAAAAGGCGACCGCGCTACTGCGCGACACAAACCTGCCCATCACCGAAATCGCCTTCGAAACCGGCTGGTCGAGCCTGGGTACGTTCGGCCGCATCTTTCGCGACATAACCGGCAAGGCCCCTGCCGAATTTCGCGAACATGACCAATCAGTCGCTCATCAACTGGAACTGGTGCCCCATTGTTTCGTCAGCGCCGCGCGCCGGCCCAATCTCAATATAGCAGTTTCGGAGAAGCGGCGGCGGGAGGCGGACGATATTGACGGCTCGGACAAATAAGGAGGTTATATGAGCCAGGGTGTCGAAGTTGCCGGTCTTTACGTTCGCGATCAGGACGAGGCGCTGGATTTTTATGTCGGGAAGCTGGGCTTCAAACTCCATACCGATGCCCGCAACGGCGACTATCGCTGGCTGACGGTGCAGCATCCGCAGCAGGAGGGCTTCCAGCTTGGCCTGTTCCGGCCTCAGGCGCCGCTGGTCGACGCGGCGACGGCACAGGCGCTCGACGAGGCGGTGGCCAAGGGCGCGATGCCGCCGCTGGTGCTGGTGGTCGACAATTGCCGTGCGGCCTACGAGGACCTCAGCGGACGCGGCGTCGAGTTCACCCAGGAGCCGGTCGCGCGCTTCGGCAGCGTCGATGCCAGCTTCCGCGACCCGTCCGGCAATGGCTGGAAGATGATCGAGGCGCGGTCGTGACTTGGGCCGGTCATTTCAGGCAGCAGCCCACCAAGGAGTTGGGAATGAGCATCAGCAAATGGATCAGGCAGGTGCACCGTTGGCTGGCGATTCTCTTCACGCTGACCGTCATCGCCAATTTCGTCGCCATGGCGCAGGGAACGCCGCCGGCCTTCGTCACTTATTCGCCGCTGCCGCCGCTGTTCCTGCTGATGTTCACCGGCCTCTACATGTTCTCGCTCCCCTATGTCGCGGCCTGGAAGGCCAAGCGGAGGCAAGCATGACCGATTCTGAAACGATCGACGCCAAGATCGATTCCCTCCCCGACTGGCGCGGCAAGGCGCTCGCCAGGGTCCGGGAGCTAATCAGGCAGGCCGATCCGCAAGTGATCGAGGAGGTGAAGTGGCGCAAGGCTTCGAACCCCCTGGGAGTGCCGACCTGGTCGCACGACGGCATCATCTGCACCGGCGAGACTTATCGCGACAAGATCAAGCTGACCTTTGCCAAAGGAGCGTCGATCGACGACCCGGCTGGCCTGTTCAACTCCAGCCTGGACGGAGGCACCCGGCGCGCGATCGACATCCGCGAGGGCGAAACGATCGATGAGGCAGCGCTGACGGCGCTGATTCGCCGGGCCGTGGACTTCAACCGGTCGGCGTAGGTTCCGGCTTGGACCGCCGGGGCGCCGTTTCGTCCATGGTCAGGAACAGCGGCAATACCGCCAGCGCGACAAGCCCGATCATCGCGCCCGGCACGCTCGGCCATTGAGTCCGGTCGAGCAGCTGCTGCGCCAGATAGGGCGTCAGCCCACCGAAGATGGCCGTGGCGAAGGTAGCTCCCAGAGCGAGCCCGCTGAGCCTTCCCTCGCCGCCGAACTGCTCGGCGGTCGCGACTGCTCCGACCGCACTGACGCCGCCCGCCACCATCGCCAGGATGACCGCGCCGGCCAGCGCCTCGACCGGCGATCCGCCGGCCATCAGCGAGAACATAGTCATCGGCAGGATGGCGCTGGCAAGGCACAGCGAGGCAAGGACCGGCTTCCGGCCATATCGATCCGACAAGGCGCCGACGAAAGGCGTGACGGCAATCACCATCACCGCCGCCAGCGTCGACAGCCACAGCGAGTCCCGCTCGGTCATCGATCCCGCGGTGGTGAGGAACGCCGGAACATAGGTAATGCCGACATAGTAGGTGATCGAACCGAGCGACGAGATGGCGAATGCGCGCAGGATGCCGCCGCGATGCCGGGTCAACGTGTGATGGATGGGATTGGCCGGCACGGTGCCGTCCGCGCGTTGCCGTTCGAATTCGGGGGATTCCGCCATGCTGTGGCGCGCAATCCAGACGCTGCCCGCCAGAAGCGCGCCAAACAGGAACGGGATTCGCCAGCCCCAATTGTCGAGATCTGCCTCGCTCACCAGGCTGACCGTCACCGCGGAAATACCGACCGCCAGCAGGGCGCCGACCTCACTTGCGGCGGCGGCAAAGGAGGTGACCAGACCGCGCTTTTCGTCGCGCGCACCCTCGAGCAGATAAGCGACCACGCCGGTATATTCGCCGCCGACCGCAAACCCCATCACGCAGCGCAGCAGGATCAGAAGCCCGCCGGCAGCCGGTCCGATCGCCGCCCGTGTCGGCAGCAAGGCGATTGCCAGCATCGCCGCGGTCATCAGCGCGACCGACAGCAACAGGGTGCGCTTCCTGCCGTAACGATCGCCGATATGGCCGAAGAACAGCGCGCCAAGCGGGCGCATCAGATAGGCGACGGCAAAACCGGCCAGGGTGACGATCAGTGACTTCGCGCCGCCACCGAAAAATACCCGCGACAGCACCGTCGCGAAATAAAGGTAGAGGGTGAAGTCATACCATTCGACGATGGTCGAAAAGGCCGCAATGGCCTTCGATCCGCGCGAGACTTCCACCGCGGCCGGCTCAGCCACCGGCAAACCCGCTGATCGCTTCGGCCAACTTGACGTCCCGCTCGGTCACGCCGCCGGTGTCATGGGTCGTCAGCCGGAAATCGACCCGGTTCCAGACATTGGTGAATTCCGGATGATGATCGACCTTCTCGGCGTGCATGGCGACACGGGCCAGGAAGCCGAACGCCTCCGAAAAATCCTTGAAGCGAAAGCTGCGCTCGAGCGCCGTGCCATCCTCGCTTAACGACCAACCGTCGGGAACATTCATCCAATCGTCTCCCGTGCTCAAAAATTCCTGTCCTACGGGGCTTCCCGGAGCTAGTGGGGCCGAATGATCCCCTGGCCGACAGCTGCGAAAATGGCTTGCCTTCCGCTCGCCTGATATGCCCGTCAGTGAGAAGATTGTGAACATTCGCGGCGCTGGGGCGAATTAAGCATTGGAGAAAGACATGGCCACCGCAACTTCCGTCGAGCTCGGCCCGCTGGGTCTTGAGAATCCGATGGGCACCGACGGCTTCGAGTTCGTCGAATATGCCGCGCCCGATCCGGAGCTGCTGCGCTCGCTGTTCGCCAGGATGGGCTTTCCGGCCGTCGCCAGGCACAAGCGCAAGAATGTCACGCTGCACCGGCAGGGCGACATCAACTTCATCATCAATGCAGAGCCCAATAGTTTTGGGGAGCAGTTCGCGCTCGACCATGGCCCCTGCGCATGCGCCATGGCCTTCCGGGTCAAGGACGCCAGGGCGGCCCATGCCCGGGCGCTCAGTCTCGGCGCGAACGACGTAAAAAGCGACGTCGGCGAAGGCGAGCTCGATATTCCCTGCATTGAGGGGATCGGCGGGTCGCGGCTCTATTTCGTCGACCGCTACGGCCACAAGGGCACCATCTACGACGTCGATTTCGACTATTTCGCCGATGCCGCCGAGCAGGAGGCCAGCCATGCCTCCCACCTCACTTACCTCGATCACCTAACCCACAATGTGAATCGAGGGCGGATGAATCATTGGGCCGAATTCTACGAGCGGCTCTTCAACTTCCGCGAGATCCGTTACTTCGACATCGAAGGGAAGGTCACCGGCCTCTTCTCCAAGGCGATGACATCGCCCTGCGGCAAGATCCGCATCCCCCTGAACGAGAGCCAGGACGACAAGAGCCAGATCGAGGAATTCCTGCGCGAATATAAGGGCGAGGGCATCCAGCACATCGCACTGGGATCGGACGACATTTATCAGACGGTCGACATCCTGCGGGATCGCGGCATTCCGTTCCAGGACACGCCCGATACCTATTACGAACTGGTCGACGAACGGGTGAAAGACCATGGCGAGCCTACCGCCGAGCTCGAGAAGCGCCGCATCCTGGTCGACGGTGCGCCGACCGAGGGCCAGGGCCTGCTGCTGCAGATCTTCACCCAGAATGTGATCGGCCCGATCTTCTTCGAGATCATCCAGCGCAAGGGCAACGAGGGCTTCGGCGAGGGCAATTTCAAGGCGCTGTTCGAATCGATCGAGCTCGACCAGATCCGCAGAGGGGTGGTTTGAGCGACAACGGCGCCGACGCGCTGGCTGGGCGCGTGGCCTTCGCCATGCTGGCCAATGAAGGCACCGGCAAGGCCTGGGGAATCCAGATCGAAGAAGCGCGCGAAGGCTATTCGCGCATCCGCATGAAGCTGACCGCCGACATGCTCAATGGCCATGGCAAGGCCCATGGCGGAATGGTCTATGCGCTGGCCGACACCGCCTTCGCCTATGCCTGCAACAGCCGCAACGTCCGGACCGTCGGCGCCCAGGCGACGATGGTGTTCCTCGACGGCGCCGAAGAAGGCGAAGTGCTGGTTGCCGAGGCGCAGGAGCAGGCCCTTGTGGTTCGGTCGGGCGTCTACAATGTCAGTGTGAAGACCGACAGCGGCCGCCCGATCGCCGAGTTCCAGGGATTTTCGCGATCGATCGGCGGTCCCTATGTCGAGACCGGAGACGAGGATTGACCGAAGCCTATATCTGCGACGCCGTCAGGACGCCGATTGGCCGTTATGGCGGCGCGCTGAGCGGTATCCGCCCAGACGACCTTGCCGCCATTCCCTTGAAGGCATTGAAGGAGCGCAACCACGGCGTCGACTGGCGGGCGCTGGATGACATCATCCTCGGCTGCGCCAACCAGGCCGGCGAGGACAATCGCAACGTCGCCCGCATGGCCGCACTGCTTGCTGGGCTTGGCACCAGCGCGCCGGGCACCACGGTCAACCGGCTGTGCGGTTCGGGCCTCGACGCGGTGGCGATGGCAGCGCGGGCGATCAAGGCGGGCGAGGCCGATTTGATTGTCGCCGGCGGGGTCGAAAGCATGTCTCGCGCTCCCTTCGTCATGCCCAAGGCGGAGGGTCCTTTCAGCCGCTCCAATGCGGTTTACGACACGACCATCGGCTGGCGCTTCGTCAACGCGCAGCTCAAGGCCGAATATGGGATCGATTCCATGCCTGAGACGGCCGAGAATGTGGCCGAGGAATATCAGGTCAGCCGCGAGGATCAGGACAAGTTCGCGGCGGAGAGCCAGCGCCGGGCGGCAGGCGCACAGGCCAATGGCCGGCTGGCTGCCGAGATCGTGCCCGTCACCATCCCGCAACGGAAGGGTGATCCGGTCATTGTCGATCGCGACGAGCATCCGCGCGAAACCAGCGTCGAAGCGCTTGGCCGGTTAAAGCCGATCGTGCGCGAGGACGGGTCGATTACCGCGGGCAACGCCAGCGGGGTCAATGACGGCGCCGCGGCGCTGATCGTCGCTTCGCAGGCCGCAGTCGAGAAATATGGGCTGACGCCGCGCGCCAAGGTGCTGGGCGGCGCCGTCGCCGGCGTTCCTCCGCGGATCATGGGCATCGGCCCAGCCCCGGCGACCGAGAAGCTACTCGAACGATTGAGCCTCCAGGTCGCCGACCTCGACGTGATCGAACTCAACGAGGCGTTCGCGGCGCAGGGGTTGGCGGTTATGCGCCAGCTAGGCCTTCCCGACGACGCGGCCCATGTGAACCCCAACGGCGGCGCGATCGCGCTCGGCCATCCGCTCGGCATGTCGGGCGCACGGCTGGCGTTGACCGCGACCGAGGAATTGCAGCGCAGCGGCGGGCGCTACGGCCTTGCAACTATGTGCATTGGCGTCGGCCAGGGGATCGCGCTGGCGCTCGAGCGGGTGTGATGGGGGTCCAGGGCATCTGGGCAGTCCTCAAGGAGGTCCCGGACCCGGAGATTCCGGCGGTGTCGGTGCTCGACCTGGGCATCGTCCGGTCGGTCGAGGAAGCTCGGGTGATCATCACCCCGACCTATTCCGGTTGTCCGGCGACCGATTTCATCGAACGCAGCATCCGCGAGGCGCTCGATGCCGCGGGCTACCGCGACGTCGCCATTGAAACTCAGCTCAGCCCACCCTGGACTACCGACTGGATTAGCGAGGAGGGCAGGGAAAAGCTGCGGGCCTATGGCATCGCCCCGCCCGAACTGGCGAAATCCGCAACCTGTCCGCGCTGCGGCTCGACCGACACGGAAGAAGTGAGCCGCTTCGGTTCGACTCCTTGCAAGGCGCAATGGCGCTGCCGCGACTGCCTGGAACCGTTCGACCGGTTCAAGTGCCACTGATTATCCGCACTGCCCTCTATGAAGCAGCTTATGGTCCGCAAGCACCAGCGCGACCATTGCTTCGACCACCGGCGCCCCGCGGAGGCCGACGCAGGGATCGTGGCGGCCCCCGCCGCCGATACTGGACGTCGGCTTGAACGCGACCCGGACGACAATAGCCTTGCCGGTCGAAATGCCGCCGTCGATCCCGCTGGCCCGCTTGGCGTCCATGCTTTCGCTGCCTTTGGCCCGGCCGGCGGCAAATCCTTCGCCGAACTCGACGCCTTTCACGGCGTTGATCCCCATGCATGCAGCGGCAAGTTCCGCATCGAGCTTGGCATAGACGGGCGCGCCCCAGCCGGCGGGGGCGCCAGTCGCCACGCATTCGACGATCGCGCCGAGGCTGTCGCCATCCGTCCGCGCCGCGTCGAGCATGGCTTGCCAGCGGCTCTCGTCGCACTCACCGCCGATCTCGACCACGCTGGCGGCAATGTTCACTTCCGGGATCACCAGGCGGGCCACGGCTCCGCCAGCGACGCGCATCGCCGTTTCGCGCGCCGAGGCCCGGCCGCCGCCGCGCGGGTCACGAAAGCCATATTTGGCGTCGTAGGCCGCGTCGGCATGGCCAGGCCGAGGAGGCAAATTGGCGTAGTCCGTGGGCCGCGCATCGACATTATCGATCAACATCGCGATCGGTGTACCGGTCGTCCGGCCTTCGTAGGTGCCCGACAAGATCCGGACCTGGTCCGGCTCCATCCGGGGCGACACATTTTTCGATGTTCCAGGGCGGCGAAGATCGAGGAACTGCTGGACCCAGTCCTCGCCAAGCTCAAGACCCGGAGGACAACCGTCGACGACGCAGCCAATCGCCGGACCATGGCTTTCACCCCAGGTGGTCAGCCGGAACAAATGGCCGAAGCTGTTGATGCTCATTGAATGTCCGCTCCCAGCGACTGCATCACCTGGACGAAGCCGGGGAAACTGGTGGCGATCATTTGCGCTTCGTCAACCTCGATCGGCTGCTCGGATGCCAGACCCAGGGTGAGGAAGGCCATCGCAACGCGGTGATCGCCTTGCGTTGCAACCGTCGCGCCCCCGCGAACCCTACCCCGGCCAAAAATGCGCAGGCTATCTCCGTCCGCCACCATGGTGACACCGCAAGCGGTCAGGCCGGCGACAATCGCTCCCAACCGGTCGCTTTCCTTGACGCGCAGCTCGCCCAGCCCCTCGATCACGCTTTCGCCATCGGCAAAGGCGCAGGCGACAGCCAAAAGCGGAATCTCATCGATCATCGACGGAATCTGTTCTGCCTTCACCTGGCACGGACGAAGCGCGGCGCAGCGGACCTGCACGTCGGCAATGATTTCACCGGACTGGATACGCTCACATGAGACTTGGATGTCGCCGCCCATTTGCTCGAGCACCTCATAAAGGCCGGTGCGCAGCGGGTTGACCAGCATGCCGCGGACCAGAACCTCTGACCCCGGCACTATCGCGGCTGCAACCAACGGGAATGCGGCCGCTGAAGGGTCGGAACCGATCTCAATTTTGCATCCTGCCAAGGTGCGGTTTTGGCCGAGTGAGACGGCCCAACCTTGAGGCGTGTCGTCAACCGACACGTGGCATCCGAATTGACCGAGCATGATCTCGCTATGATCGCGGCTTGGAACTGGCTCAACCACCTGGATAGGCGCAGCAGTGCCCAGGCCTGCTAGCAGGATAGCCGACTTGACCTGCGCAGACGCCGGGACGTTGCGATAGTCGATACCGCCAAGCTCGGCGCCCTCGATTGTCAGGGGCAGCCGATCACCGCCCCCAATCTTCGCGCCCATCCGGGCGAGCGGAAGCGTCAGCCTCTGCATTGGACGGGCGGACAAGGAGTCATCGCCACTAAACTGGGCACTCACTGCAGCCATCCCTGCTACGGCACCCATCAACAATCTGGCAGTTGTTCCACTGTTCCCGCAGTCTATGGCCAGATGGGATTGCCAGGGTCCGCCGCGTACCAGCCATTCTTCACCATCATCCGTAACTTCAACTCCGAAATTCCTGATCGCTGCCAGCGTCGCGGATACATCTTCGCTTTCGAGCATGCCCGTGATCCGGGTTTCGCCCTCGGCCATGGCGCCCAGGATCAGCGCCCGGTGAGAGCAGCTTTTATCACCAGGTATGATCGCTTCGCCTGAAAGCGGCCCGCTGGACCGCGCGGTCAGTTTCACGCCAATAGCGCCGCAACGTGCGCGGCGAGGTCGATCGCCTGGGCGCGGTTCAATCGCGGATCGCAGGCGGTCAGCCAGTTCTTTTCAAGCTCGTCGACCGATGCCGGTCCCCGCCCGCCAATGCATTCGGTAACATCCAGCGCGCTCATTTCCAGATGCACGCCGCCGGCATGTACGCCCTCGGCCTTGGAGATGGCGAAGAAGGCATCAATCTCTGCCAAAATGTCGGGCAACCGCCGAACCTTGCGCTTGCCGCTCATGCTGGTGTTGCCGTGCATTGGATCGATCGCCCACAACACCGGCCGGTCCCGAGTCGCACGCAATAGTGCCGGGAGCAGGTCGCCAATTTTCTTCGCTCCGAACCGCCCGATAAGCATCAGCTTGCCAGGACGGGCCAGCGGATCGAGCCGATCGATCAGCCTCAGCAATTCATCGGCATTGATGGTCGGACCACATTTCACACCAACCACATTTTCTATGCCGCGGAGATATTCCACATGGGCGCTGTCGACCTGGCGGGTACGATCGCCCAGCCAAAGCATATGACCGGACGTCGCCCACCAGCGCCCCGCGCCATCACGGCGGGTAAGCGGCTCCTCATAGGGCAGCAGCAGCGCCTCATGGCTGGTGAAGATCGGCGATCCGGATCCGCGCGCTGCGGCCAGGCTGGCGGCCGTTCCCACCGATTGCATATGAGCCCGGATCATCCGCTGCGGGTCGGGCCGACGGGCAAGGGCATCGAACGAAATGCCGTTGATGATGTCGCCTCGATAGGCCTGAAGCGTCAGGCCTTCATGGGTTTCGTCATTCGCGCTCCGGGGCTTGGCGAACTGGCCGGCAATCCTGGCGACTTCCACTAAAGGCCCGTCAACATTTGCTCGCAAGCGGTCGGTCATTGCGTCGAACAGCCCGACGATCCCGGCCACCTGTTCGGCCACCGGATCATCGAAGCTCTCCGCGCAGTCACCGCCCTGCAGCAGGAATCCTCGGCCGGCGGCCAACTCAGCGGTCAGGTCGCGCAGCCGTGCGGCGTCTTCAACGTGGATGACCGGCGCTGCTGCCTCCAGCCGCGCCTCTATGGCCCGGACCGAGGCCGCGTCGGCGTAGGCCGGCATCTGGCGGGCCGGGTGACTACGCCAGCTGGCGGGATACCAGCCCAGGTTTGAAACAAGTGTCGCACTCATCGCCGCGGCCCTAGCGCAAGCGTTGCGGCTTGCCAAAAATTGGATGCCTTTCGGCGCGAAATTCCAGCTCAACCGGTTTCGACAGGCTCAATCCGGCTGATTTCGCCACCGAAATATATCGACCTGACCAATTTATTGTGCAACTGCGAACAATCTAGGCAACCCGTGCCAATCTTGATCGTTGGTTAGATGGAACGCGGCGTTCGGCCGCGGCTCCTCTCCTGTCGTACAAATGACGAGGCGGAATGCTCGAAACTGTCTTTCAATTCAAACCAGAAGACGAGCGGTCATCGGCTCGCCGCGACCGCGCGCCCTTTGGCCATTTAGCCCTGGTTGGCAACGCGCTTCCCCGAAAATGCGGGCTTGCCACGTTTACCAGCGATGTCGCCGATGCGCTGCGCCAGCGCTATCCCACGATGACGGTCGACCATTATGCCATGGACGACGGATCGGGCATCGAATATCCGCCGGATATCCGGACCATCAATGCTGACGACAAGGCCGACTATCGAGCCGCCGCAGAGTTGATCGAGGCCAGCGGGGCTGAGGCGATCTGGCTGCAGCATGAATATGGCATCTTCGGCGGCCCGGCCGGCTCCAACATTCTCGAGCTGACCAGCGCTACCGACCTGCCGCTGATCGTGACGCTGCATACGGTGCTGGACGATCCGAGCGAGGAGCAGGAGACCGTGCTCAAGCGCCTGGTGGCTCGCGCCGACCGGACAATTGTCATGGCGGCGACGGCGGCCGACATTTTGAAGCGGCGTTATGGCGTCTCGGGCGAACGGATCAGCGTGATCCCGCATGGCGTGCCTGATCGAAGCCTGCGCGAACCCGGCGAGCTGAAGCCACGCTTCGGCTGGCAGGGCCGCAAGGTTCTAATGACCTTCGGGCTGATCGCTCCCAACAAGGGCATCCGGCACATGATCGAGGCGATGCCCGCGATCGCGAAAGAGCATCCCGACGTCCTCTACGAGATCGTCGGAGCAACCCACCCCAATCTGGTTCGCAGCGATGGCGAATGTCATCGGTCGATGCTGATCGATCTGGCCCGCGATCTGGGCGTCGAGGAGCATGTTCGTTTCGTCGACCGCTTTGTCGAGCAGGACGAGTTGCTGGACATGCTCCAGGCGGCCGACATCTATGTCACGCCCTATCTCAACATGGCGCAGGTAACGTCGGGAACGCTGGCCTATGCGGTCGCGGTGGGAAAGCCGGTCATTTCGACGCCCTACGTCCATGCCCAGGAGATTCTGGCGGACGGCCATGGTTTGATTGTGCCGCAAGCCGACCCCGATGCGCTGGCCGCGGCGGTCATCGATTTGTTGTCGAACGAGGCAAAACGACATGCGCTTGCCCGTGCTGCTTACCGGCGAGGACGAGAAATGCTTTGGCCTCGAGTGGTGGAGCGTTCGCTTGCGCCGTTCGCAAGAACAAAGTTTCCAAGCACCCGGCGCCTGTTACCACGTCCCTCGATACTGCCGATCCATGCCGTCATGCGAATGACCGACGAAGTGGGGATGCTCCAGCATGCGATCCATTCGGTCCCAAACCGTGACCATGGATATTGCATCGACGACAATGCCCGGGCGTTAATGATGGCTGTCAGGCGCGACGACGAGGAATCCGACCGGCTCGCCCCAATCTTCGCTGCCTTCGTCCAGCATGGCTGGAACCCGGAGATACGCCGATTCCGCAATTTCATGGCCTATGACCGTCAATGGCTGGAATCCCGCGGTTCCGAAGACAGCAATGGCCGGGCCCTGTGGGCGCTGGGACAGACGGCGGCGAGATCGAATTCGCCCGGGCTTCGCGACTGGGCTCTGGCACTGTTTGAGGAAGCTGCGCCTTATGCTGACGAGTTGGGCGCCCCGCGAGCCAAGGCATTTGCCGCGCTGGGCGGCCTTGAGCTCTTGCGTTTGCGGCCCGATCACGACCTGGCACGCTGGCTGATCGAGCAGTCGGCCGAACAGCTGATGCACCTTCATTTCCGCTACGCGCGTGAGGATTGGGACTGGTTCGAGCCCGAACTCGCCTATGACAATGCCCGTCTTCCAGAACTGTTGATCAGGGCTGGCATGGCGCTCGATGAACCGGCAATGGTCGAACGTGGCCTTGAGACCCTGCGCTGGCTGGTTCGCCATCAGACAAGTCCCCGAGGAACGTTTCGGCCAGTGGGTTGCCATGGCTTCTGCCGGCCCTATGCCGCGCCCCTCGCGTTCGACCAGCAGCCGGTTGAAGCAACGGCAACAATCGACGCCGCGGCCGCGGCTTTTGAAGCCAATGAAAGCGCTGACTGGCGCCGGGTCGCCAACGACGCATTCGCCTGGTTTTTCGGCGACAATGATGCCGGTATTCCCTTGGCCGATTCCCGCGACGGAGGCTGCTTCGACGGACTGATGGCGACCGGCATCAACCGCAACCAGGGAGCGGAGTCGATCCTCTCGCTGCATCTCGCCGCACTGACGATGCGGGAGGTCTTTGGTGCACGAAAATGGGCTGGACAGGATGACGGCAGCGCCGCAGAAGCGGGGTCCTTCGCCGCCGCCTAGAGGCCCATGATTCAATCTAAACTCCATCCGCTTCGGCTCAAGGCGGATCCTTCGCGGGTCGTTGTCCGGCCTTTCCACCTTGCCTGGCAGGGCGCTGCCGATCACGGCAGGGCACAGCGGCTGGTCGACGCGGTCCTTAAGCTCGATGATCGCGAGCTCGGCCGCCAACTGAAAACGGTCATGCATGATTTCGAACAGCGCCACTGGCAGACACGCAAGGTCTTCCTGAAACGGTTCAAGGAAATCTGCACGATGCTGAATCTCTCGCTGCAGGGGATCGGCGACAAACGGCAGCAGATGATCGGGGCCTATTTCTGCCACGAGTATAGCTACGCCGCGGCAGCGCTGATGAACCCCAGCATCGTGCCCCACCCCGACCAAAGCGGGCTCGATCGCCACACTGTTCGCGTGCTGATGTCACTCCGCGCGGTAGGCGAAGGTCACATCAGCTCGATCGCGTTCCGCGAGGGGCTGGTGTCGGCAAAGGGGGGGCTGCAGCTTGCGCCGGAACCGCCCTTTGCGACCGCGGCGGACGCACCCAATCTCGACACGAAGGCCGACGGCCCGGTGCGGGCGTTCCGCAACGAGGACACCAACCTGTCCGGCATGGTGATCTTCCCCATGACGCCGGCCCAGGCCAATGGCCTGGAAGACCTGCGCCTGACCCACTTCACCCATGAGGACGGCAGCCAGGAATATTTCGGCACCTACACTGCTTTTTCCGGCAAGGGCATCCGCTCGGAACTGCTCAGGACGACCAATTTCCGCGAGATCGACCTCATTCCGATGACGGGCGATGCCGCGCGCAACAAAGGCATGGCGCTGTTCCCGGAGAAGATCGGCGGCGAATATGTGATGCTCGGCCGCCAGGACGGGCAAAACCTGTTCCTCCTGAAATCGAACGACCTCACCCATTGGGAGGGGGGCGACCTGCTGATGGAGCCCAAATATGCCTGGGAGTTCATCCAGATCGGCAATTGCGGCGCGCCGATCCTGATTGACGAGGGATGGCTGGTCCTGACCCATGGCGTCGGGGCGATGCGGCAATATGCGCTCGGTGCCGTGCTGCTCGACCGCGACGATCCGTCGAAAATTCTCGGCCGGACCCGCTATCCGATTCTCGAAGCCGAAGACGATGACCGCAACGGCTATGTCCCCAACGTCGTCTATACGTGCGGGGGAATGCGCGTGGGCGACCAGCTGTTCATGCCATACGGAATATCCGACAGTTCGATCGGGTTCGCCTTCCTTCCGCTGAAAGACCTGGTCGCGGCGATGGCCTGATGGAGCGCCTTGCCACCAAAGTCGTCGACAAGCCCTGGGGGCGGAGGGGCATCGATCCGCGCTTCCATGTCGACCCAACACGGCAAGTCGGGGAAATATGGTTCGAGCCGCCGGCCGACCGCGCGCTCGACGTCATGGTCAAATATCTGTTCACGACCGAGCGGCTGTCGGTCCAGGTGCATCCCGACGACGCCACGGCCCGTGAACGTGGCTATCCGCGTGGCAAGGACGAATGCTGGATCGTTCTCGATGCAGGTGACGACGCCGAGTTGGGCATTGGGACCATCCGCGATTTGCCCGCCGACGAGGTCATCGCCGCAGCGCGCGATGGCTCGATTGTCGACCTTATCGACTGGCGGCGGCCGAAGAAGGGGGATTTCATCTTTAACCCGGCCGGTACCATCCACGCGCTCGGGCCCGGCCTGACCGTGCTGGAAATCCAGCAGGCGGTCGATCTCACCTATCGCCTTTATGACTATGGCCGACCGCGCGAACTTCATCTCGCCGAAGCAGCGGACGTGGTGCGAGCCAAGCCCCATAGCCATGCGCTCGACACCAGCTTGGGTAGCCAGAGCCGGGTGCTCGTCGGCGGCCCGCATTTCGGCGTCGCCTGGTGTGTCGGCGCGGCGCCGGAGCTTCCTTCGATGATGCACGACGTTCAGCTGTTGCCGATCGATGCCGCGATGGGCGACCTCAATCCCGGCGAATGCGCGCTGATTGATAGCGGAACTGCCCGGACCTTGAACAGCGAAGGAATATTCGTTCTAGCCTGGTCGACGGAGACAGGGGGGAGCTGATGGCGGAAGCCTTTATTGTCGAGGCGCTGCGCACTGCGGGTGGCAGACGCGGCGGGGCCCTGCGTGAATGGCACCCCGCCGACCTCGGAGCGGCCGTGCTCGACGCATTGGTGGCGCGAAGCGGAGTCGATCCGGCAGCGATCGAGGACGTGATCGTCGGCTGCGTCAGCCAGGTCGGTGAGCAGAGCTTCCATATCGGACGCAATATGGTGATGGCGTCCGACCTCCCCGACACGGTGCCTGCGGTCAGCATTGACCGACAGTGCGGCAGTTCCCAACAGGCCGTGCATTTTGCCGCACAGGCGGTGATGAGCGGAACCCAGGACGTGGTGATCGCTGCGGGGGTCGAAAGCATGACCCGGGTGCCAATGGGGACCCCGGTGATCCTGCCGATGCAGGCTGGGATTGGCATCGGTCCATGGCCGCAGTCGATCAAGGGCCGTTACGGGGTCGAGCAATTCAGCCAGTTCACCGGCGCCGAGATGATGGCGCAAATCTATGGGTTCGGGCGCGAGGAGCTGGACGCCTTCGCTTTGTCGAGCCACCGCAAAGCCGCGGCTGCAACGGAGGGCGGAGCTTTCGAACGTGAAATCGTCATCGTCGACGGGCTCGACAAAGAAGGCAAAACCAGGCGCCACGACCGCGACGAGGGCATTCGCGCCGACGCCAGCCTGGAAAGTTTGGCCGAACTGAAGACAATAAGTCCGCAAGGGATGATTACTGCCGGCAACGCCAGCCAGGTGTGCGACGGCGCATCGGGTTTGCTGGTGATGTCGGAGCGCGCGCTGAAAGAGCATGGCCTGACGCCGCTGGCGCGGATCGACAATTTGACCGTCACTGCCGGCGATCCGGTGATCATGTTGCAGGAGCCGATCCCCGCCACGCGCCGGGCGCTGGAGCGATCGGGCCGCAGGCTCGACGAGATCGATCTCTACGAAGTCAATGAGGCCTTTGCGCCAGTTCCGCTTGCCTGGCTTGGCGAACTCGACGCCGATCCGGACAAGCTCAACGTCAACGGTGGCGCGATCGCGCTTGGGCATCCGCTGGGGGCCAGCGGGACCAAGCTGATGGCGACGCTGGTCCACGGCCTTCGTGCTCGTGGCAAGCGGTTTGGCCTGCAGACGATGTGCGAGGGCGGCGGCATCGCCAATGTGACGATCGTGGAGGCTCTTTAGCCGTTAGTGAAAGTCGCGTGATTTCGGCAGGATGCGGACGTTTCGCGGATGGCCTTGGCGCGGATCCGGCCCGTTTCGCGGCCCGTCGGCAGGCGATGCGGGGAGCCGCATTGCTCCATCGTCGGTTAGCCCTTTGAGCAATTCGCTGCGATCGACCACTCGTCGCGCCATCACATGCATAACTCCCTCCTTGCTGCGCTCGACAACGCCCTCGACCTGCATCAGCCGGGCGGCCATGACCTCGCGGCGGAACCGCTCGAAGTCGCGCGCCCACAGCAGCACATTGGTGATCCCGGTTTCGTCCTCCAGCGTGATGAACAGTGCATTGCCCTTGCCCGGCCGCTGCCGGATCAGCACCACCCCGGCGCACCGCACCAGCGTGCCGCTCTTCGCCCTGGCGGTTTCGGCGCAGCTCAGCACTCCTTCCTGGCCGAAGGTCGAACGCAGAAACTGCATCGGATGGCCTTTGAGCGACAGACGGGTGACCTGATAATCGGTCACCACTTCTTCGGGCAGCGGCATTGCCGGCAGATCGGCATCAGGCTCCTCGCCCAGCTCCACCGCCTCCGCATGAGCGAACAGCGGCAGCACGCCCTGCGGAGTCCGCCGCGCCTCCCACAACGCCTCTCGCCGCTGTAGCCCGACCGAGCCGCAGGCATCCGCATCGGCCAGCAAACGCAGCGCCCGTGACGGCAGCCCGGCCCGCTGCGCCAGCTGCTCGATATGGGTGAAGCCTCCGTCCCGCGCTTCGGCCAGCTTATCGGCCCATTCCTTGCGGAAACCGTCGATTTGGCGGAAGCCCAGCCGGATCGCGAGGGAGCCATCTTCGAGCCGCTCGAGCTGATTGTCATGCTCGCTGGCATTGATGTCGGGCCCGAGCACCTCGACGCCATGTTCCTGCGCATCGCGGACCAATTGCGCCGGGGCGTAGAATCCCATCGGTTGGGAGTTCAGCAACGCGCAGGTGAAAACCGCCGGATGGTGGCATTTCAGCCAGGCCGAGACGTAAACCAGCTTGGCGAAACTCTGGGCGTGGCTTTCGGGAAAGCCATAGCTGCCGAAGCCCTTGATCTGGTTGTAGCAGCGTGCCGCGAAATCGCGGGAATAGCCGCGGCTCACCATCCCCTCGACCATCTTGGCTTCGTAACGGTGGATGGTACCGAGGTTACGGAAGGTCGCCATGGCCCGGCGCAGCCCATTGGCCTCGTCCGGGGTGAAACCGGCAGCCACGATCGCGATCTTCATCGCCTGTTCCTGAAACAAAGGAACGCCGAAGGTTCGGCCGAGCACTTCCTGCAGTTCATTCGGCGGATGCGGCGGGCCGGGCGATGGAAGGTCGATCTTCTCCTCCCCGTTGCGGCGGCGAAGATAGGGGTGGACCATGTCGCCCTCGATCGGGCCGGGGCGGACCAGCGCAACTTCAATCACCAGGTCATAGAAACAGCGGGGCTTCAACCTTGGCAGCATATTGATCTGCGCCCGGCTTTCGACCTGGAACACGCCGATGCTGTCGCCCTGGCAAAGCATGTCGTAAACTGCGGGATCCTCGCTGGGCACAGTATCGAGATCCCAGTCGCCGAGCTCGTGCAGTCGCATCAGGTCAAAGCTCTTGCGGATGCAAGTCAGCATTCCGAGCGCCAGCACATCGACCTTCATCAGGCCGAGCGCGTCGATGTCGTCCTTGTCCCATTCGATGAAGGTACGATCCTCCATCGCCCCGTTGTGGATCGGTACAATCTCGTCCAGCCGCCCTTCGGTCAGTACATATCCGCCAACATGCTGCGACAAGTGGCGCGGGGATTTGATCAGCCGGTCGACGATCGTCCGCAGCCGCGCAATATCCGGATTGGCCAGGGCCAGCCCCGCCTCGCCGTAGCGATCGTCCTCAAGATCGTTTTCGTAACTGCCCCAGATGGTGTTGGCGAGCCGCGCCGTGACATCCTCCGACAGGCCCAGCGCTTTGCCTGCCTCGCGGACCGTGCTGCGGGAGCGGTAATGGATGATGGTGGCAGCGATCCCTGCCCGATCCCGGCCGTAGCGGCGGTAGACATATTGCATCACCTCCTCGCGCCGCTCATGCTCGAAATCGACATCGATGTCGGGCGGTTCGCGGCGTTCCTCGGACAGGAAGCGAGTGAACAGCAAATTATTCTCGACCGGGTCGATCGGGGTAATGCCCAGCAAATAGCAGACCAGGCTGTTGGCAGCCGACCCGCGTCCCTGGCAGAGGATCGGCGGGTTCTGCGTCCTCGCGAAATGCACAATGTCATGAACGGTGAGGAAATAGTTGGCATATTTGCATTTGCGGATCAGGCCGAACTCTTCGTCCAGCACCCTCCGCCATTTGAGCGGCAGGCCGTCAGGAGAGCGGCGTCTGGCCTCCTTCATCACCAAATTCTCAAGCCAGCCTTGGGCGGTCCAGCCGTCAGGCACCGGTTCGTGCGGATATTCGTAACGCAGTTCGTCGAGCTTGAAATGAATGCGGGAAAGCAAACTGAGGCTCTCTTCGACAGCCTCCGGACAGTCGCGGAACAGCCGAACCATCTCGCTTGGGCGCTTCAAATGCCGCTCGGCATTGGCAGCGAGCAGCCGCCCGGCGGACTGGATCGTCACGCCTTCACGGATGCAGGTAACGACATCGTGCAGCGGCCGATCCTCGGGCGAAGCGTAAAGCGCGTCGTTGGTGGCGAGCAGCGGCAAGCCGACCCGGTCAGCCAGCCGCCTGAGTTTCGCCAGCCGGCGGCGATCGCTTCCTTGCCGCGGCATGGCCCCTCCCAGCCATATCGCCCCGGGACAAGCCTCGGCCAATCGGCGGAGCAGGAATTCTTGGGCATCGTCGGCCAGGACAATCAGCAACAGGTCTTCGGCATGGGCCAAGAGGTCGGCGAAATGGAGGATGCAATCGCCCTTCTCCGCCCGCAGGTTGCCGACGGTCAGCAGCCGGGTCAGCCGCCCCCACCCATGCCGCGTTGCAGGGTAGGCGATGATGTCCGGGGTCGCATCAGCGAACACCAGCCGGGCGCCGACGACCAGCCTGAAGCCGATTTCCTCCGGCGTCTTATCGGCCTGATCGCAAGCGTCATTGAGCGCGGTCCAGGCGCGCACCACCCCGGCAACGCTGTTGCGGTCGGCGATGCCGATCCCGGCCATGCCCAGCTCCAGTGCCCGGCCAACCATGTCCCCAGGGTGCGAGGCCCCACGCAGGAAAGAGAAGTTGGTCGCGGCGACGAGTTCGGCGAAACTCATGCAAACAGTCCGTGGAGATACCATTTCGGATTGGGTTTTTCGTCGAACAGCCCGTGGCGGAAGACCCAGAAGCGCCGGCCCCGCGCATCCTCGACCCGATAATAGTCGCGGGTCAGGCCGGCATGGTCGACCGCGCCATCCTTGCGCTTCCACCATTCGGACGCGATCCGCTCAGGTCCCTCGAATCGGCGCACCTCATGGAACTTGCGGCGCCAGCGGAAGCGATGCGGCGGACCGTCGGGAACCGAAGCCATGACCTCTATCGGTTGCGGCGGATCGAACAAATGGAGAGGCCTGAGCGGCGGTTCGCCGGGAGCGGAGACCGTCCAGGCCGCAGCGGAGGGAGCGGCCTCCGCGAAGGGCAGCGCCAATTGCATCTGCTCCGGAATATGCGTGTCCTGCGCCACCAATCGGCGCACCCGAGAACGTCCCAAACGGGTGCTCAGCCGGTCGATCAGCTCCGTGACCTGGGCTTCCTTCGCCGCCCCGCCTTCCAGCCTCAGCTGGGTCACAGCCAGCGGTTCGGTCAGCGGCACCGACAGGCGGATGAGGTCAAATCCGAAGCCGGGATCGATCGGGTCACTGAGGCCCTCGATCCGCTCGTTCATCAGCCGGATGACCAGCTCCGGATTGCGGGTCGGCTGACTGGTCTCGATCATCAGCGGCTGGACCAGCCCGTCGCTGCGGAAAAAACAGGCCTCGAACCGCCGCCCGCCTTCATGTCTTTGTTCCAGCAGCCAACCCGCCTCGGCAGCCAGTTCGCCAAGCACGGCAATCGCATATTCGGTGCGTGCAACCGGCTCGGCAAAGCGCCGTTCGGCGAGCACTGGCACAGCCGGAATACGCGGTTCGATGGGTCGAGAGGCTTCGCCCAGCAGCTCGCGCAGCGCCGTTACTGTATGCGCCCCAAACCGCGCCGCAATCCCCGCCATCGGGCGCCTGGCCAATTCGCCGATCGTTTTGAGGCCGGCACGGAGCAGCCCCTGCGTCGCTTCCGGATCCAGCTCGAGTGCCGCAACCGGGAGCTTGCGGATTGCCGTCGCTTCGTCCCTGGCAACAAAGGCCCGATACCGCGCCAGCCCATGTGCTGCCCGAGGCGTATCGGCGAATGCTAGCCTGACCGTCATCTTGAGCGCAGCCATCCGTGCCTCGATATCGGCAGCGAGCCCGGCTTCACCATCGAACAGATGCGCGCAACCGGTGACGTCGAGGATCAGCCCATCGGGTGGATCGAGGGCGACCAAGGGGGTGTAGCGGATGCAGCCGTCCGCCAATCGTTCGATCCACGCCCGGTCGGCAGCCTCGTCATGTTCAACCGCCTCAAGCATCGGCACCCGCGTCCGCGCGTCGGCCAGGGTAATGCCTTGTTCCAGTCCCAGGGATCGCGCCGCCTGATCGACCGCCACCAGGCGCAGCGCGCCCTTCACCTTGCTAGTGAGGGCAAGCGGAATTTCAGGCGCTAAGCCGCCATGGGTCCGCCGCAACCGGTCGGCCGGCAGGAAGGGGAACCACAGCGCCAATATGCGCCGGCTCGCGGAAGATGATTTGATCACGATCCCACTCCAGACGCCAGCGCATGCCGGAAGGCCCGGAGCGCCGGCGCAGCAATTCAATTTCAAACATCGGCGGCCCGGGCGCATCGGCCTCCAGCGGAATCGAAGGCGCCGCGCTGACCGACCAGCGCGTGTCCGCCGCGCTGGGCAGGGGCTCTGCTTCCAGCCGCAGCAGGAACAGGGTCACGCCCGACTTTTCGGCGGCCAGTGCCAATCGGCGGCTGACCGTGAGGTCGAGTTCGGGACATTTCCCCCAGCATTCGACGATCAGTGCCTTGAGACCCGGGCAGCGCGCCGCATCGCTCGCGCTTTTGAGCAACGCCCTGGTATCGGCAGCCTGTCCCAGTACCAGCGCATCCGGGTCCCCGCCCAACTCGATGAGGCCGGGAGCATGAAGCTGGCCCCCACGTCGGCAGGCCTCGTCGCTGCGCAGCCAGAAAATGGGTAAATCCCGTCCAATCATTCTCAGCGCGATCATCGCCGCGAACCCAATTGCACTCGGCTCATCGCCGGGTTCGGCGGCAAACAGCTCATGGACGCGCCCTCGCGCCAAACCGCCGTCCAGCGCCGCGTCGAGCGCCAAGTGACCGGTCGCTACCCGTTTGTTCGCGGACAGCAGCCTGCCACTGGCAATTGAGGCCAGATTCCGCCTGATCACTGCAAGAGAATCAACCGACTCGCGCATCATTTGTTCCTGATATGTTCTCAGGTGCGCTTCGCCTGCCGGAGAGTCAAGCGGATGAATTTACGACGGAAAATTGCCCTCGTCCGGCCAAGCGAGCCCTATGGACAAGGGATTTCGTTTAATTTTGAGACACCGGAACTGATTAGCGGCTGAAGAATTTTCCGAAGCGGGGGGAGCTGTATGCCTGCTCCTCAGAGTGTGGCGAGGTGTGCAGTGAATAAACAAAGCCCGCGATCCGAATTTGGGGTCACCCGCCGGGATCTGATTTCAGCACTCCGAAAATTGCGGCGCGGCGACTTCACCGTCCGCCTGCCCGAGGATGGCTCTGACTCAGATGCCGAAATCGCCATCCTGTTCAACGAAGTGGTCAGCCTCAACCAGCAGCTGACCGAGGAATTCGAGCGCCTGTCGCGGGTCGTCGGCAAGGAAGGCAAGATCGGCCATCGCGCCAAGGTCCGCGGCGCAACCGGCGGCTGGGACAGCAAACTTCGCGCCGTCAACGAGCTGATCGACGACATGGTCCAGCCGACCACCGAGGTGGCCCGTGTCATCGGCTCCGTCGCCAAGGGTGACCTGTCGCAAACCATGTCGGTGGAAATCGATGGCCGCCCGTTACGCGGCGAATTCCTGCGCATCGGCAAAGTGGTCAACACCATGGTCGAGCAGCTTGCGTCGTTCGCGTCCGAAGTGACCCGCGTCGCCCGCGAGGTCGGCACCGAGGGCAAGCTTGGCGGCCAGGCCAATGTGAAGGGTGTTGCCGGCACCTGGAAGGACCTGACCGACAACGTCAACCTGATGGCCGCCAACCTGACCGGCCAGGTCCGCAACATCGCCGAAGTCACCACGGCCGTCGCGCTGGGCGATCTTTCCAAGAAGATCACGGTCGACGTGAAGGGCGAGATCCTCGAGCTCAAGAACACGATCAATACGATGGTCGATCAGCTCAACAGCTTTGCGTCGGAGGTCACGCGCGTTGCTCGCGAGGTCGGCACCGAGGGCAAACTTGGCGGCCAGGCGCGTGTCGAAGGCGTCGCCGGAACTTGGCGCGGCCTGACCGAAAATGTGAACTTCATGGCCGCTAACTTGACCGGCCAGGTCCGCAACATCGCCGAAGTGACGACCGCGGTGGCATCAGGCGACCTTTCCAAGAAAATTACGGTCGACGTGAAGGGCGAGATCCTCGAGCTCAAGAACACCATCAACACGATGGTCGATCAGCTCAACGGCTTCGCCTCCGAAGTCAGCCGCGTCGCCCGCGAAGTCGGCACCGAAGGCAAGCTCGGCGGGCAGGCGCAGGTGCCGGGCGTCGCAGGCACCTGGAAAGATTTGACCGACAACGTCAATTTCATGGCCGCCAACCTTACCGGTCAGGTCCGCAACATCGCCGAAGTAACCACAGCGGTGGCGTCCGGCGACCTCAGCAAGAAAATCACGGTCGACGTGAAGGGGGAGATCCTCGAGCTCAAGAACACCATCAACGTCATGGTCGATCAGCTGAATGGCTTCGCGTCGGAAGTGACCCGCGTGGCCCGCGAGGTCGGCACCGAAGGCAAGCTCGGCGGACAGGCGCAGGTGCCGGGCGTGGCCGGTACATGGGCCGACCTGACCGACAATGTGAATTTGATGGCCGACAATTTGACCGGCCAGGTGCGCAACATCGCCGAAGTGACCACCGCTGTGGCGCGCGGCGACTTGTCGAAGAAGATCACGGTCGACGTGAAGGGCGAGATCCTCGAGCTCAAGGACACCATCAACGTGATGGTCGACCAGCTCAACAGCTTTGCTTCGGAAGTGACCCGCGTGGCGCGCGAAGTCGGCACGGAAGGCCGGCTCGGCGGCCAGGCCCAGGTCGAAGGCGTCGGCGGTACCTGGAAGGATTTGACCGACAATGTGAACGCCATGGCCGGCAACCTGACCGGCCAGGTCCGCAACATCGCCGAAGTGACCACCGCCGTGGCCCGCGGCGACTTGTCGAAAAAGATCACCGTCGAAGTGAAAGGCGAGATCCTCGAGCTCAAGGACACCATCAACGTGATGGTCGACCAGCTCAACAGCTTCGCCAGCGAAGTGACGCGCGTGGCGCGCGAAGTCGGCACCGAGGGCCGGCTCGGCGGCCAGGCCCAGGTCGAGGGCGTCGGCGGCACCTGGAAGGATCTGACCGACAATGTGAACGCCATGGCGGCCAATCTGACCGGCCAGGTCCGCAACATTGCCGAGGTGACCACTGCCGTCGCGTCGGGCGATCTGTCGAAGAAGATCACCGTCGATGTGAAGGGCGAGATTCTCGAGCTCAAGAACACGATCAATACGATGGTCGATCAGCTCAACGCCTTTGCGAGCGAGGTGACTCGCGTCGCGAGGGAGGTCGGCACCGAGGGCAAATTGGGCGGCCAAGCGCAGGTGCCGGGCGTCGGCGGTACGTGGAAGGACCTCACCGACAACGTTAACCTGATGGCCGACAACCTCACCGGCCAGGTCCGCAACATCGCCGAGGTGACGACGGCGGTGGCGACGGGCGATCTTTCCAAGAAGATCACCGTCGACGTGAAGGGCGAAATCCTCGAGCTCAAGAACACAATCAACGTCATGGTCGACCAGCTCAACGCCTTCGCCAGCGAGGTGACTCGCGTGGCTCGCGAAGTCGGCACCGAGGGTAAGCTCGGCGGCCAGGCCCAGGTGCGCGGCGTGGCGGGTACCTGGAAGGACCTCACCGACAACGTCAATCTGATGGCCGACAATTTGACGGGCCAGGTGCGCAACATCGCCGATGTCACCACGGCGGTCGCCCGGGGCGACTTGTCGAAGAAGATCACGGTCGACGTGAAGGGCGAAATCCTGGCGCTAAAGAACACCATCAACACGATGGTCGACCAGCTCAACGGCTTTGCATCGGAAGTGACCCGCGTTGCGCGCGAGGTCGGCACCGAGGGCAAGCTCGGCGGTCAGGCGCAAGTGCCCGGTGTCGGCGGCACCTGGAAGGATTTGACCGACAACGTCAACCTGATGGCGACCAACCTGACCAACCAGGTACGTGGCATCGCCGACGTCGTGACCGCGGTGGCGCAGGGCAATCTCAAGCGAAAACTGACATTCGACGCCAAGGGCGAAATTGCGGCGTTGGCCGAAACCATCAACGGCATGATCGAAACGTTGTCGACGTTCGGCGACCAGGTGACCAACATGGCCCGCGAGGTCGGCGTCGAAGGCCGGCTCGGCGGGCAGGCGCGAGTTCCCGGAGCAGCCGGCTTGTGGCGCGACCTCACCGACAACGTCAACCAGCTGGCGGCCAACCTCACCAACCAGGTCCGGTCGATCGCCGACGTCGCTACCGCAGTGACCAAGGGCGACCTTACCCGGTCAATTGCGGTCGAAGCCTCCGGCGAGATGGCAGCGCTCAAGGACAACATCAATGAGATGATCCTCAACCTGAAAGAGCAGACGCTGAAAAATGCTGAGCAGGACTGGCTCAAGACCAATCTCGCTCGGTTCAGCCGGATGCTGCAGGGCGAGCGCGACCTCGCGACCATTTCCAACCTGATCATGTCGGAGCTCGCGCCTCTGGTGAACGCACAATATGGCGTGTTCTACGTCACCAACCGCGAGGAGGAAGAAACCAGGTTGGACCTGGTCGCCAGCTATGGCGCGGAGAGCCACGATCAGCTGAAGAAGTGTTTCGACCTGCGCGAAGGGCTGATCGGCCAGGCGGCCGCCGACAAGAGACCGCTCCGTCTCAAGGAGGTGCCCGGCGATTTCATCCAGATCGGCTCCGGGCTCGGCAAGGCTGCCCCGGTCAATATCAACATCCTGCCCGCGCTGTTCGAGGATGAGGTCAAAGCGGTGATCGAGCTGGCTTCCTTCGAGGAATTCAACGAGACCCATCACAGTTTCCTCAGTCAGCTGATGGAAACCGTCGGCATCGTGCTCAATACCATTGCCGCGACGATGCGCACCGAGGGCCTGCTGGCTCAGTCACAGCTGTTGACCCAGGAATTGCAGGCGCGCCAGACCGAACTCACGACCAAGCAGGAAGAGCTGCACAACACAAACGAGGAGCTGCAGGAGAAGGCGCAGCTGCTCGAAAATGAGAAACGCCAGGTCGAGGCCAAGAATTTCGAGATCGAAATGGCCCGACGCGCGGTCGAGGAAAAGGCCGAACAGCTGGCCCTCACCTCGAAGTACAAATCCGAGTTCCTGGCCAATATGAGCCACGAATTGCGCACTCCACTCAACTCGTTGCTGATCCTGTCGAAGCTGCTGTCCGACAATCAGCAAGGCAACCTCAACGACAAGCAGATCGAGTTCGCGCGTACCATTCACGGTGCAGGGACCGACCTGCTCAATCTCATCAACGACATTCTGGACCTGTCGAAGATCGAGTCAGGCACCGTCTCGATAGAGGTCGGCGACATGCCGATGGCTGGCCTCAAGCAGCATATGGAACGCACCTTCCGTCAGCTGGCGTCGGAAAAGGGCTTGTCCTTCAATGTCGATTTCGATGAGGCTTTGCCGTCGACCATTCGCACCGATGAGAAGCGGCTCCAGCAGATCGTCCTCAACCTCTTGTCCAACGCGTTCAAGTTCACGGCGCGGGGCGGGGTTACCATGTCGGTGCGGACTGCCACCGAGGGCTGGACCCCCAGCCACCCCATACTCCGGGAAGTCGACCAGGCAATCGAGATTTCGGTCAGCGATACCGGGATCGGTATTCCACAGGATAAGCAGAAGCTGATCTTCGAAGCCTTCCAGCAGGCCGATGGCACAACCAGCCGCAAATATGGCGGCACCGGTCTCGGCCTTTCGATTAGCCGCGAGATTGCCAGGCTGCTGGGCGGCGAGCTTCAGGTCCGTTCCGTTCCCGGCGAAGGTTCGACCTTCACGCTCTATGTGCCGCAGCACTCATTTGGTGGCCCGCTGGCGATACCAGCGACCTTGATGGATGACGCGGTCACCGAAGCGCCGGCGCTGATCAGCTATGCTCCACCCGACGACCGCGACGAGCTCAATGGCAATCCGTTTGTCCTGATCGTGGAAGACGATCCGACCTTTGCCAGCGTGCTCCTGGAGCTGGCCCACGAACAGGGGTTGAAAGGCGTCATCTCGTCGGCTGGCTCAGGTACCGTGGGAATGGTGCGCAAGATGCGCCCCAGTGCGATCACTCTGGACCTGGGACTGTCGGACATCGACGGCTTCGTGTTGCTCGACCTGCTGCGGCACGATCCGGACACATCGGATATCCCGGTGCATGTCATTTCCGGAGCGGAGCAGGCCGAACATGCGCTGACGATCGGCGCTGCCGGAGTAACCGAGAAGCCGGCCGACCGCGACCGGATTGCGACCCTCTTCCGGCAGATCGCCGAATCCGCGAAAACTGCCCGCAAAAAGGCCAAGGCACCGACGCGGCGTGCAGGCAAAAAGCCCAAGCGGGAGGCCATTCCAGAGATCGCCGGCAGCCGCATTCTCATCATCGACGATGACATCCGCAACATTTACTCACTGACCAGCGTCCTTGAGGTACATGGCGTCGAAGTGCTCCACGCTGAACGTGGCGCCGAGGGCATCTCGATCCTGCTAGCAGAGCAGGACATCGACGTCGCCCTGGTCGACATCATGATGCCCGAGATGGACGGCTATGAGACGATGCAGCGCATCCGCTCAACGCCGAGCATTGCCGATGTGCCGCTGGTTGCAGTCACCGCCAAGGCGATGAAGGGCGACCGGCAGAAATGCCTCGATGCCGGCGCTTCCGACTACATCGCAAAGCCAGTCGACATCGACTTGCTACTGGCCCTGATGCGAGTGTGGATAGTGCGCGCCCGAAGCGCCACTGCTGCGCCACGCGCCAAACGCGCGACGAAGGCGGCCTGAGTGGCAAATCTTTCCCTGGTCAATCAAGCGAATAGGTTGGCGAACGCGCGTCCGCGTGCGCGGATTCTGCTGGTCGATGACGATGAGCGCAACTTGATGGCGCTCACGGAAGTGCTGAACGACCTTGCAGAGGTGGTCACCGCGACTTCCGGACGCGAGGCCCTGCGCCAGCTGCTGAGAGGTGAGTTTGCGGTCATCCTGCTCGACGTGTTCATGCCGGAACTTGATGGCTACGAGACCGCCGGCCTGATCCGCGAACGCGAACAGACCGCGCGGATCCCGATCATCTTCCTGTCGGCGGTCAACAAGGAGACCGAGCATTTGATGCGCGGCTACGCAATGGGCGCAGTCGACTATGTGTTCAAGCCGGTCGACCCGCTGATTCTCAAATCGAAGGTGGGCGTGTTCGTCGATCTCTACAACATGCGGGTCCAGGTCGAGGAAACCAGCCGCGCCGAGCAAGAATTGCGCGAGGCCAACTTCAAGGCTGAGCTGGAGCGGTTGCAGATCGCCCGCGAACTTCAGGAAACGCGGGAACGCGAAGCGGCGATCATTCAATCCTTGCCAATGCTGCTCTATCTGGAGCCGCTTTCTGAAGAATTGAGACACCCAACCTTCATCAGCGGCGACATTACTGCATTAACCGGCTTCAGCTTCGACCAGGTTCAGGCCGAACCCCACCTGTGGGAGCGTCGCCTTCACCCCGACGATCGAGAACGGGTTTTTGCGGCCCTTGCCGAGCGGGCGGAGAGCGGCCGATTTTCGATCGAGTATCGCTGGCAATGCGCTGATGGCAGCTTCAAGCATTTTCATGACCAGGCCGTGCTGGTGAAGGACGGCGACGATGGAACCACCGAGTTCGCCGGCACCCTGACCGACGTTAGCGAGCAGCGATTGCTCGAGAGCCGGCTGCTTCAGGCCCAGAAAATGGATGCGATCGGCCAGCTGACCGGTGGCATCGCCCATGATTTCAACAATCTCCTGTCGGCCGTGCTGGGCGGCCTCCACTTGTTGGAGCGGCGCGTGGCGCTGGAGGGGCGGGACCAGCTGATCGTCGACCAGATGCGGCACGCCGCCGAGCAGGGAGCGGAGTTGGTGCGGCGGATGATGGCGTTTGCGCGCAAACAGGAGCTGACCCCGTCCAGCGTCGATCCGCGATCACTTTTCAGTTCGGTCGCGGGATTGGTCGAACATGCGCTTGCGGGGACAATCGAAGTCGATTGGTCCTGCGCCGAAGAGGTTGACAATCTGTTTGTCGACCGGCCCCAACTCGAGCTCGCGTTGGTGAACCTCATTCTCAACGCGCGCGATGCCATGCCGGCGGGGGGGCGGATCAAGGTCGCAATCGATGCGCTCGCCGCCGACGGGAAAACGGATCGACCGAACGACCGTTTCATCCGGATCAGCATCAGCGATCAGGGAGAAGGCATATCTGGCGACATCATCGACCGGATTACCGAGCCCTTTTTCACTACCAAGGAATCAGGCAAGGGGACGGGCCTTGGCCTATCGATGGTCGCTGGCTTCATCCAGCAGTCCGGCGGCAAATTGCAAATCAATAGCCCACCGGGTGAAGGAACGACGGTCGAGCTGATTCTGCCTTCGACACGCCAGCCTGTTCCACCGGAAGCGACAAAACGGACTCTCCCGACGGTTGCGGGATCAGCGAAGGCGGTACTGCTCGTCGACGATGATGACGCGGTACGGACGGTCCTCGGCGAGCAGCTACGCGAGATGGGCTTCTCCGTCGACGAAGTGAGCAATGGCAGCAGCGCGATCGAGCGGCTGAAGTGCAACGGCGGCTACGACGTGCTCCTGACCGATTTCGCCATGCCAGGGATGAACGGGCTCGACACCATCAGGTCGGCGGTTAGCCAGCGGCCATCCATTCACGCCCTGCTGATGACCGGCTATGCCGATGAGGAGGCGGTAGCCGATGCTCGCGACACAGTCACCGTGATCCGCAAGCCGATCGACCTCGATGAGTTGATGCGCCGCATTAGCTGACAAATTGGCAGGATGCCGGCTACGTTGCCAGTGTTTTGCCGGCCGGCGGCGCGGCCAGACCAGAAGTGGCGGAGCGGGAGGGATTCGAACCCTCGATACGGTTTTGCCGTATACTCACTTTCCAGGCGAGCGCCTTCGACCACTCGGCCACCGCTCCGCATGCTCTGGAATCGGGGCCATGTA
>Ga0310899_10000002_pt1 | contig 51929 bp, 89 predicted proteins | sample C8D4metaG_FD_203909 | JGI IMG/M metagenome (GOLD analysis project Ga0310899, IMG submission 203909) | Lab incubated soil microbial communities from West Virginia University Organic Research Farm, Morgantown, WV, United States - C8D4 | ecosystem: Environmental > Terrestrial > Soil > Agricultural... | reverse complement strand
AAACGTCCCGATGCTGTCGGCAATCCCGTTGATGGCATTCGGGAAGTCGGTGGTGAAGAACCCGATGACCCGATTGCCGGCATCGACGAAGAAATCACGCACGGTGAGGTTCAGCTCAAGGAACTTGTCCTTGAACGCGCCGATCGGGCTGGTCCCCTCCAGGAACCCGGTCCGCAGCGTGTGGATCTCGTCGCCGATGTCGGCGAAGATCCCAGGGAAGTCCAGCTCAGCGATCTGGCGGCCCCCGCCGACGATGTCGGCGAGGTTGTCTTCCATGTCGGTGAGCGGGCGACCCTCGTTCTGGGCCGCCGCCTGGTTGATCTTGTCGATCTCGACCGCGACCGCGCCCAGCCCAACGATCAGGCCACCGACCCGCAGGATCCGCGACAGCCCGCCCAGCCGGGCGACCAGCGGCGCCAGGGCCGCCGACGCGGTGGTGACGATCGTGTAGCCCTTGAATGCTGCCCACAACCCGATCACCAGCGGCGCCAGGTCCGCAATGATCTCCTTGTTGTCCGACAGGAACCGGGCGAAGTCACGCAGCAGCGGCCCGACGATCGCCAGCGCGTTGGTCAGCGCCGTGCCGACCACTTCGACGATCTCGGTCAGCAGCGGCTGCAGCTCCACCAGCGCCGGGGCGACAGCCTCGTTCAACGCGGTGAAGAACACGTTCTGGATCTGCTCGCCCGCGGTCGCGAAGGTCTCGCCGATGGCGCCCAGGCCGGCCTGGATCTGCTCGCTGCCCGCCAGGTCGGCCAGCTTGCCGGTCGCGTCCTCGATCGTGGTCAGGAAGTCCTTGCCGGCCCCCTGTGCCAGGCCGGTGAACACGTCGCCGATGATCGCCCCGACGTTGCCGACGGTGCGCCCGAGGCTGGCGAACCCCGCCAGCGCCCGGTCGATCATGTCTTCCAGGTCGCCGTTCTCCACCGAGGTGTCGACCCAGTCCCGGAACCGGGCCGCCACGTCGCTGATCGCGGTGCCCAGTCCGGGCAGGTGGCGCGCGCCCACGCCCGCGATACCGAGGATGCCGTCAGCCACGTCGGCCAGCGCCGGGCGCATGTTGCGCAGCGTGTCGACGGTGCTGATCAGCACCTCGTTGACGTCGTTCTGGCCGGACGGCGCGGTCAGCGCCTTGGTCAACGCCCGACCCATGGCGTTGAACTCGCCCGCGATCTCGGGCAGGCGCGCCTTCAGTACCGGCAGGTAGGTGTTGCTGATGGCGCGCAGATCGTCGGCGAACCCCTCGAAGAACCGCTGTTGGGTCTCGCGGCGCAGGCCGTCGAACGCCGGACGCAGCTCATCGATCGCGCGCACGGTCTGGCGTGCCGCCGGCGCCAGCTTGGCCAGCGCATCGGCATCCCCGCCGACCGCATCGGCGAATCCCTGGGTGGCCAGCTTGAACGTCGCCTTCGCCGCCACCAGGGCGCCGATCGCGCCGACCGCCACGAAGGCGACCGGCGCCAGGCTGGCCAGCGAGGTGGTCACGCCAGCGATCAGCGGCGCGACGGTGCCGATCGTGCCCAGCTTGGTCACCACGCCCGCGAACCCACGGATCGCCGTGGTGGACTTGTCTAGTAGCTCCTCGTTCTCCTTGACGGCATCGTTCATCGAGCGCACGGCCGCACGCACCCGCAGCGCGGCGCGCTCCACCCCGACCACCGACGCGGCGATCGTGATGCTGATAACGCTGCTGACCGATGCCACTACGCGCTCCAGCTGCGCACGATCGCGTCAACCATCTCCTGGTGCGCCCGGCGGATCTTCGGGGCGGCCTCGTCCTGGGCCTTGAAGAACCAGTAGGACTGGTTGCCCCGGTGCCGACGGAACTGCCTGGCGGGCGAGTCGTCGTAACGCCCGGCGGCGTACCAGCCGGTCCGACGCTTGATCCCGAACTCGCTGCCGAACAGCAGCGGGTGCGGACCGGCCACCACCGCCGGGTTGGTGCCCGCGGTCGCGGTGCGCACTGTGCGCGCGGCCCGCGCGCTCTGGCGGGTGTCCGCCCGCCCAGCCGCGCGCACGATGCGCGCGAGTTCGCGCGAGAGTTCGACCGCGCCTCGGCGCGCCTCGCGCCGCGCGTCGGCGGGCAGCGCGTCCAGCGCGCGCATCACCTCACGCGCGCCGCGCACCTTGATGTCCAGGAAGTCACGGGCCATCGCGTCGCTCCTGCTGCTCGACCAGGATCGCCAGCGCCGTGTCGATGTCTCGCGGGTCACCCGCGAGCCACGACACCACCGGGATCCCGGTCGTCAGAGCGAGCTGCACGATGAGCCGCCTCAGACTTCCGACTGGGTAGGGTCCATGACGCCGGACTCCTCGGCGCCCGCGGTCGGCTCCACCTGCACCTGGCGGCGGAACTCGCCGTACTCGCCGGTCCAGAACTTGCGCCGGCGCGAGGCGAAGTAGGCGATCTCCACCAGGTCGGCGAGCGCGGGCTTGGCCTGCAGCTGGCCGAAGTACCGCGAGGGCTTGGCCAGCTCCCACTCCAGGATGTCGCGGGAGTCGGCAACCAGGTCGTAGGTCTCCCCGTCCTCGGGAGTGCAGCGGTAGCTGATCATGCGCTGCACCCGATGATCACGATGTCGTAGGTCACCGTGGTCGAGCCGGCGGAGTTGGTGATGGTCAGCAGGTCGCCGGTGCCGGCGGTGACCGCGATGCCGGTGGCGTCGGCCGAGCCTGCCGCCGTGGCGAACATCATCCCGGGCCGCAGGGCGATGCCGTCCCCGGCCGCCATGAACAGCACCAGCCCGTTGCTGGCCGGGCGGGTCACCTGCACGTTGTTGGTGTTGCCGCTGGCCGCCTTGACCGCGATCGCCTTCACCCGGGCGAAGACCTGGGCGACGCCGAACGCATCCGCGAGCGCGCCCGCCAGGTCGAGATCCTCGGTGCCGGACGCGGCCAGCGTGCGGGTGTCGGCGAAGACCAGGTCGGCCTGGCCGGCGCCGGTACCGGCCGCCAGGCTGACCGCCAGCTCGACGGTCCGCCGGGCCTGCGAGGTGCCGAGATCGACAGTGTTCTGTTGCACGCCCTGCAGAGCGAGGCGCACAGACGAGGTGAGTGCCATGGGGGAGTCCTCCTACGGACAGATCATCAGGGCCGCGACTTGGTGGGCTTGGCCGGGCACTGCAGCACCACCGAGGTCTGCTCGGTGGTGCGCACCTCGCCGCCGACCGTCGGCGCCTTGATCAGCACCTCGCCGTCCCACTGCACGGTCTCGCCGACCGTGTTCGGGTGGTGCACCAGCGTGAAGTCGACGGTCTCGCCGTCGTTGTCCCAGAGCCAGTCCGAGACCCCCGCACTGCGCCAGTCCGAGTACATGACCAGGTTCAGCGCGTAGGAGTCGTCGGCCGCCTCGACGAAGCTGCCGTCGTCCCCGCCGAAGGTGTGGAAAACGGTGCCGTCGTCGGTGTTGTTCTGGATCTCGGCGGTCACCAGCTGGTTCTCGAAAGAGACACCGCCGATGGTGACGGTCATCTCCCGGAGCTTGCGGTTGTGTGCAGCGGTCATAGCGCTACTTCCGTTTCGATGAAATAGGCGGGCAGCGGAATGGCGCCGACGTCCCAGGTGCCCGGCTCGGCCGTGCGGACCACCCCGACCCCGGACCCGTCGATCGCCTCGGCCACCTGCGGCACCAGCGCATCGAGCTGCTCCAGCGCGCGCTCGGATGCGCCCACCACCACGACGACCTGGAAGACCGCCTCGCTGGGCTGAGACGAAGCGGTCCTCCAGGTCAGCTGCGGCGGGCTGACCAGCACCGCCGGCGGCTCGAGGTCGTCGCCGGGCAGGTAGGCGCGCAGGCCGGGCACCGCCAGGCAGGCGCTCAGCAGCGCCTCGCGCGCCGCCCAGGTGGCGGTCTGCGAGCCGACCGCCTGCTCGGCCGGGGTGAGCTGGCCGGGGGCGCTCATGCGATCACCGAGGGCGCGTGACGGCCGATACGCAGCTTGCGGTCGATGTCGGCGTCGAAGCTGGGCACCCGGTTGGTGCCCAGCTCGCCGGACTGCACGATCCCGTCCGGCGACCGCCCGCGCACACTCCAGCGGACGGCCAGCCGGACGGTCCCGAGCGCCATGTCGGCGTCCGGGATGGGGAGCGGATCGGCCGTGACGTCCTCGGGCACCTCGCCGAAGTCGAAGCGCCCGTCGTGGAAGCGCTGCACGAAGGCCACCGCCGCGTCGAGCATGTCCTGTAGACGCACGTCGTCGCGGGTATCGGTGATCTTCTGGTCCCGCTTGAGCAGGTCCAGACTCGGCGGCCAGCTCATGCGGTCTCGCTGCGCACGAGCAGGGTCACGATCGCGTCACCGGGGGAGTCGCGCACCGCCCAGAGTTCGTCTCCGGCGGTGACCGTGATCCAGCCGTCCAGCGCGTCCGACGAGATCCCGTCGGACGCGCTGAGCAGCGCCGAGCCACCGATGGACACCCCGTAGGACGAGCTGGTGAACAGCCGCACCTCCTGGTCGTCCGCACCGGCCGTATAGATCAGCTTGGACGGGAAGGTGCCCAGCACCGTGACCTTCTGGACGGCGAACGCCATGGTCAGCCCCTCTAGTTCGGAGTGACCATGCCGAAGGTCTCCAGCACGGTGATCACGGTGTTGATCGCCGTGCGAGCCTCGGCATCCACGGTGCCCCCGCCGGTCGGTGCGGTGATCGCCGACTGGCGGGCGGCAAGGGTGCCGGTGCCGACCCGGAAGGTGACCGCCCGCAGGTCGCCGGACAGATCACCCACCCGGGCCGGTGCCTTGATGGCCGCCATCAGCTGGCCGCCGTCACGACGAAGCGCTTCACCGACTTGCCGGCCTGGCGGACGATGACCGCGCTGTAGCCCCAGACGCCCAACTTGACGCTCTCCGGACCGAGGGGCTCCTCGTAGCGGAAGCGCAGGGTGTCGGACTCGAAGAGGATCGTGTCCGCCGCGCGGGCGACGATGACCGACTCCGGGTAGCTGCCGGTCGACACGCCGTCGGTGGCGATGATCCCGAGGCCGGCCAGCCGGCCGTCGACCTGCACGGTGCCCACGCCGATGGCGTTCATCGGACCCATGGAGTTCTCGACGATCAGCGGGCGACCGTCGGCGTCCTTGAGCTTGAGGAACTCGCCGTAGCGGACGATGCCCATGGCGATCAAGTCCGCCGGCAGCTTGCGCGCGTTGCGCACCGCGATCGAGGTGTCCACGACCGCGTCGTAGGCGTCCTGGTCGGTCTGGAACGCCGCCTCGGTGGCGAAGGTCGTCACCGCGGTGGACGCGGCCGTCACCATGGCGGCGCCGACCTTCTTCTCGATCTTGAGATTGTACGCGGCCAACATGTCGCCGTAGATCAGCAGATCGATCGCCGGGCTGGACATGTCCAGCATCTGGCGCGACACGATCTGGATGCCCGCCGTGGGCTTCGGGGTCACCGTGTCCGTGCTCGAGGCCCAGGCGTCGTCATCCTCGGTCGCGTCGTTCTCCGCGGACTGCTCGACGATCTCGGCGTCGGTGCCGGTGGTCTGCTTGGGCAGCGTGATCGGGCGCGGATCGCTACCCAGTCCGATGTTGCGCACCGCCGAGGCCAGCGCGCGGCCCTGGCGGGCCAGGAGTTCGAACTCGTCGGTCAGCCAGTGCGGCGGCACCACGCCGGCGCCGGCCGACCCGGTGGTCAGCGCGCGGTTGTGCTCGGCGAGCCGGCGCGCCGCGTCGTCGTCACCGTGGCGCGACCGGTGCAGGTCGCCGAAGAACGAGTTCGGCGCGGACCGGGTGTAGTGCCCGGGGTCGCGATCCTGCGTGCGCGCGAGCGGCTGCGCGCCCGGGCGCGTGCGGGTCACCGAGGTCAGCTCGGGATCGGTGCGCGCGCGCACCGCCTCGGCGGTCGCGTCGCCGGAGATCTGGGCGGCCAGCTCCTGAACCTTGCGGTCGCGAAGCTCCACCTCGGTGAGGTCTTCGATCTGGCGCAGCAGGGGGGCGCCCTGCTCGGCCATGCCGCGCACCGAGGTCAGCTCGTCCTCGGACAGGTCGCGGTTCTCGGTGACGGCCTTCTCCTTGACCGCCGCCATGGCGGTCTGGAGCTGGGTGTACTTGTCGTGCAGGGTCTGCAGGTACGGGTTGGGCACGGGGGGACTCCCGACAGATGGGGATGGACTCGACCCACCTACGTGTCGGGGTGCCTACCTACCTGCCGGGGTGCTGCTCTCGCGGGGTGCCGGCCTCGGTGAGGGGTGTCGACCTCGGTGCTGCTGGCGCGAGGGTAGCTGATCTACGTTCCCGCAGACCAGCGCACGACGTACGGCCCCTGGACCGAAGTCCGGGGGCCGTACCCCTGCCATGCCGCGCCGGGTCTTGCCTTGCCGCGCTCAGCCACGCCCCGCACTGCCTTGCCTGGCCCGGCCTTGCCTCGTCCAACCTGGCCATGCCCTGCCCAGCGGCGCCCTGCCATGCCTCGCCTGTCCACGCCACGCCTCACCAAGCGCGGGCGTCCAGGACCCGAACCCGGATGTGTGCCGCTCGCCCAGCCGTCCCTGCCTCGCCTCGCCGTGCCTGGCATCGCCCTGCCTTGCCACGTCCAGCCTCACCGCGCCCAGCCCGGACATGCATAGCCCAGCCCTGCCGAGCCTCACCACGCATTGCCTCGCCACGCCTTGCGCGGGCGTCCAGGACCCGAACCCGGATGTGTGCCGCTCGCCCAACCGTCCCTGCCTCGTCGCGCCGCGCCTGGCCTCGCCTTGCCGCGCCTGGCCTCGCCCTGCCCAGCACTGCCATGCCTTGCCAGGCCATGACTTGCCCGGCCCCGCCACGCCAAACCCTGCCCGGCCGCGCCACGCGCGGGCGTCCGGGACTCGAACCCGGATGTGTGCCGCTCGCCCAACCGTCCATGCCTCGCCCGGCCATGCCGTGCCGAGCCGAGCCGCGCCCCGCCCCGCCCTGCCACGCCGAGCCGGGTCCTGCCCCGCCGTGCCATGCCCCGCCGTGCCATGCCGAGCCGGGTCCTACTCGCTCACGAGCTTCTCCAGCTTCGCCAGCCGCTCGTGCAGCGCGGCCACCTCGGCCTCGGTCCGCTCGCCGCGCTGGGTCGTGCTGGACAGGGCTTTCTCTAGCCGCTCAGTGCGTACCGAGAGCCGGCGCGACAGGTCGATCTGCGCGGCCAGCGCCTGGCCGACCAGCTCGAACGCCTGGCGGATGCCGGCGTCCATGCCGTTGAAGTCGACGTTGACCGCCTTACTCTGCGCGCGTACCAGCGCGCGGCCCGCCTTGCCCTGGTGATGGCGCGCAAGGTCCAACTGCACGCCCGGCTCGACGATCTCGTAGCCCTTGTTCGGCACCGCCCGCGCGGTGCGCCGATTCTCGGTCTCCAACTCCTTGACCGCCCGACGCACCGCCAGCTGGATGGTCGTACGGTCCTGGTCCGGGTGCAGCTCCAGCGCGGTCGCCATGGCCACGTAGGTGACCACCTCGCCGACCTTCGCCGCCCGCAGCAGGTCGTAGAGCGTGCGCCAGCGCGCGACCGCGCCCACCGGGGTGAACGGGGACATCACTCGAACTCCACCGCGAACCGGCCGTACACCGGGCGCCAGTCCCCGATCCCGACGATGGATCCGGCGAGCCGGGCGAACTCCTCCAGCTCGGTGCGGTCGATGATCTCCGGGTCGAACTCGATCTCCACCGAGAGCGCCCAGTCCCGGAACATCGGGCGGGTGCGCATGATCCGCTTGCGCTCGACCACCACCGAGTCCACGGTGCGGAAGTTCGCGTCCTTCCACAGCTCGTCCAGGTCACGCGGGCCGGTGTAGCCCAGCGGGTTGACCCGCTCCGGGACGAGCACGCCCGCCTGCACCTTGTCTCCGCGCCGGCTGCGCTTGGCCGCTCCGCGCAGGCACTGCCGGACGTTCTCGCCGGGCACGAACGGGCCGACGTCCGGGTCGAAGTAGAGGCCACCGACGTACTCCAGGCGCGCCAGCGCCTCGCGGTCCTCGTCGGTCTTGCGCGAGCGCTTGGCCATGATCGGTTTCATCTCCCGCACGATCGGATCGAGCGGGTCGGCCAGGCGGGTGTTGTGCATGAGCAGCGGCGCCGTGCCGCGCATCGTGAGCGTTGCGTGAGCCATAGCCCACAAGCTAGCGCATGCTCACGCGCAAGTCACGCGCTAGTCGTGGGCCAACGCAGTGAGCTATCCTGACGCGGCACCGGCGTTGCGTGGATGCGAGTCCTCGGATCGAAGGTCACGGTCCCAGCAGCGGCTACGGCAGGCTGCGGCTGGAATGGAGCCGGCCCTGGCGGGGTGCCGTTTCCCGCCCGCATCCACGGAGCGCCGGTGCATCTACTCCGGCAGCGCCGGCAACGCGCCCATCCCCGCCAGCAGCGCGTCGACCTGGTCGATCCGGCGCGGCTCCGGGCGCCAGGCGGTCGTGCCCTGCTGCTGGTCCGAGCGCACCGCGAGGATCGACGCGCCCTCGCCGTAGGCGCCGGCCAGGACCACCGCCACCTCCCGCAGGTCCGCGCGCACGCGCGTGATGGTGCCGTTGGGCTCGCGGAAGTTCTCCCGCTCGCGGAACCCGATGCTCAGCTCGGAGAGCACCTCGTCGCCGACCAGCGCCAGCAGGTCGTCGCCCGCCGACGTCGCCGAGATCCGGTAGGCGCCCCACAGCCCGGCCGCGTCGTTGCGCAGCTCCAGCGCCCGCCCGACCAGCTGGCCGCCCAGCGTCATGTGCTCCCAGGACACCGGCACCCGGTGCGCCGCGCGCAGCTGGTGATCGAACGCGCCCGGCGCGAACTGCTCGACCAGGGAGTGATCGATGCGCTGTTCCTGTAGCCAGGGCACCGCGATGCCCTCGATCACCCGCCCGTCGCCGCCCTTACCCGCGGTGCGCACCTCGAGCAACGGGCGGAACGTGCGGGTGAAGACCGCCTCGCCGCCGTAGGGCCGGTTCGGGTCGGTCGCGTTGGTCCCGGGGATCCCAGCGGTCATCGGCCTTCCATCCTCTCGATCCGCGCAGTCAGCTCTGCCAGGGCGCGGTTGGTCTGCTGCTGGGCCAGCAGCAGCGAGCCCAGCACGGCCTCGGCGCGAAAGCCCATGCCATCGGCGTTGGCCGCGTAGCCCGCGGGCGTGTCCTGGCCGCCGTTGACGATGGTGCGCCCGCTCGGGCCGCGCCGGTTGGCCAGCTGGCGGGTCAGCTCCTGATGCACCCGGTCGAGCTTCGCGCGGTCGCGCTCGTCGAACATGTCGTCGTCCTCCCCTGCGGCCCACAGCTGCGCGGCTCTGACGTTGATCTGACCTACGTGCGCGTACGCGCGGTCGCCCGGGCAGCTGGTCGCCGCGCCGGGCGCGTCCCGGTGTCCGCCGGCCAGCTCGGGCAGGCGCCACCAGCCCGGCGCGCCACGCGCCAGCAGCAGTGCGACGGCGGCCAGCTGCTGCTCGGTCGGCTCGCGGGTCATGTAGCTGCCCACCAGCACGATCGCGCGCGCCACCGTGTTCTCGCCCTTGGTGTGCGCACCGCGCCGGGTCGGCCCGGTGCCCTCGAAGATCCGCCCCGACTCGCACACCGCGAACGTGTAGCTGATCCCGCCGCCGAACCGCTGCTGCCCGATCCGCTCCAGCGCCTGCACGGTGGCGATGTCCGCGTCCAGCGTCGCGTTCGGCCCCGCCGAGACCGTCTCGGAGTGGTGCAGCCATACCCGCGCGGCCGGCATCGGGGCCGGACCGAACCCGGCCGGGTAGACCGCGCCCCATCGGACGCGCTGCACCAGCTGGCCGGCCGGGATGATGACGCTCATCCGTTCGGCAGCCTTCCGAACACGATCCGGTACCAGGCCGAGGTGGTCGCATCCAGCTTGCGCCCGGACAGGTACTTGGACAGGTGCCGGCGCAACGCCCGCCACGGGGTCGGCGACCCGCGCCACTTCGCCAGGCCCGGACCGGTCGTCCAGTACGCCTTGAGCCGGCCGCCGGACAGGTCCGCTGCGCGCAGCTCTGCATCGTCGGCGCCCGGCACGATCTCGTCGTCGTCGAGGACGTCGGCCTCGTCGAACCAGGTGATCGCCGGATCGCGCGAGACGCGCGCATCCTGCGCGCGGTCGTTCTGATAGTCCGGGTCCGACTTGTCGTGATACGGCTCGTCGCAGGACTCGGGCGCGCTGTACCAGACCTCGGTCCCGTCGGGCTTCCATCCGGCGAACCCCGCGCTGGACTCCGGGTCCGACATCTGCGGGTCCTGGGCCTTGCCGCCGCAGGTCGGGCAGTACTTCTCGTCGTTGAGCCGGTAGGGCTTGAGTCCGGTGTCGCCGCCGCCCCCCTGTCCGCTACGCCGCTTCGCGCCGGCGGGACGGGTCTCCTCCAGCTCGCCGGAATCGTTCGGGTCGAACAGCACGACCCCGGAGGCCGGGGCGCCCTCGCCCCGGCTCGCGCTCGACGAGGTGCCGATCCACTGGCCGCCCAACGGACTGCCCTCCGGCCACCGTGGCTGGTCGCCGCCGGCGCCGCCCGGCTCCGGCGCGGAGTGCCGTCCGCGCAGGATGTCGAGCACTTCCAGCTGGGCCCGCAGGCGTCCACGCCCGGCCACCTCGCCGGGGGACTGCGGCATCACCGGCGCCGAGGACTGCTGACCGGCCGGGCCTGCGGGCGCCTTCGCGTTGGCCGCCTGGATCTGCGCACGCTGCTGCTCGGTCAGCGGGTCCCGGTCCTCCAGCTCGCGCGCCTCGTCCGGGGTCAGGAAGCCGCCCGCGATGCCAATGGCATGGGTCTCGTAACGGGTCTGCGTGCTGGGCCGCAACGTGAAATCCATATTGGCCTTGACGTACTGCCCGCGCGGGAGCTGCATGGTCAGGGTCTGCTCGAACTCCACGACCATTTCTCCAGGTCGCCCGTATCGCAGCAGATCCAGGCCCTTTTCCTCCAGATTCGCGTAGGTTCCCTTCGGGGAGTCCCCGCCCAGGAACGACGAGTCGATCCCGAAGATGTTGGCCCATTCGGTCAGGGTGTACTGCCGGGCCTCCAGCAGCTGTGCGTCGGTCGGCGACCAGCTGATCGGCTCGAACTCCGTGGACGGGTTCAGCACGGCCACCGTGCGGGTCGCCTGGGCGGTGCGCCACGCGTCCTTGAGCGCGGTCGCCTCGGCCTGGGTCAGGTCCGGGTTCAGCGACTTGAGCAGGCCGGTCGGCACCGCGTTCGCGTCCACGTCCGACGCCTGACGGTCCAGCTTCCTGGACCGGTCCAGGGTGGCGAAGTGGTTCTCCAGCACGCCCATGCCGCGCAGGTCGCCGGGCTTCGCGGGCCCCTTGAAATGGATCACCTCGTACTGGTGGTAGTACCGCCCGCCGATGTACCAGACGATCTCGCCCTCGGCGAACCCCGCCGGCATCCACCCCTGGCCGGCGCGCGCCACCGAGACCATCTCGGCCGACACCGGCGTGTAGGCGCTCGGCCAGCCGTCCGGCGTGCGGGCGGCCACCAGGCCGACCCCGTTGCCGTGCGCCATCCGGTCCATGGCCCAGCCGTGCCAGGTGCGTAGCGGGATCTCGAAGCTGCCCGCCGGGTAGTCCAGGATGGTCGGCTCTGGGTCGAGCTTCACCGGACGCCGACCGGCCACCTTGCGGTAGCCGCACCAGGGCACCCGCCCGATCAGCCCGGCGATCAGCATCATGGCCTGGTCGGCGGCCGGGATCCCGAGCAAACCGCGATACGCGCCCGCGCTCCAGTCCGGATACATGCCCGGCCCGCCGTCGGTCACGATCGTGTAGGTGTCGTGCGCGCCGGACTGGGTGTTGGTGACGTCGTAGACCAGGTTCCGGTTCAGCACCGGCCCGAGCAGCTGGCCGAGCCCCATCAGCTACTCCTCCACACCTGGTGATCGACTTGTGGATACTGCCCGGGATGATCGCACGCCGGCGCGCGGACCGGCGACTATCTCGACCAGCGTGGAGACCGCCAGCAGCGCGGCGCCCGCCACGACCATGGTCCACGCCAGGCCGGCCAGCAGGTACAACCCCGCCAGCATCACGCCCGCGCCGGCCAGCTGCCCCGCCGTGGCCAGCGCCGAGCGCAGGTCACCGGGGACGGTCACCTCGGGGCGCCCATCAGAACACCGCCGAGCGCGGCATCGGCGCAGCCGGCGGCGCGAGCTGGGCCAGGTATGCCGCGCCGGCCGCCGCGCGCACCGCGGTGACGTGCCCGCCGTCGGTGCGTCCGAAGGTCCACCCACCCGGGCGCGGGATCTTCACCGCCGCCGCGCCGTGCGCGGTCATCAGCGGGTCCGGCGAGCGCAGGATCCGCCCGGCGCGCACCTTCGCCGAGAAGCCCATGGCCGCCTCGCGCTCCATGCCGGCCACCAGGCGGGTCAGCTCGTCCTCGTCGTACTCCTGCACGTGGCGCTCGCCGCGCTCGCCGACCACCTTCGCCAGCGCGCGCCGGGTGCGCAGGCGTAGCGAGCGGAACTCCGCGCCGTAGGCGGCCGACCCGCCCGAGGGGTACCAGCCCATGTCGAGCGGCCGGATGCGCTCGATCAGCTCGGGCAGCTCGCGACGCATCGTCTCGACGTCGTTCCACGCGGCCATCGTCTCGACCCGGATCCGCCCGTCACCCAGCACCGCCGCGCCGGCCAGTACCGCGTGCCCGCCGTCCTCGGCCACGTCGACCACCACGCAGACCTGCTCGCGCACCGTGACCAGGGAGCCGGAGTGATCCACGCAGTTCGCCCACGCGATCGGGTCCAGCGGCGGATCCAGCGCCGACACCCGCTGGCAGAGCACCTCGGTCCGGTACACCCCGGGCGGCTCGACGGCGCGCATGCCGGCGGCCACCCGGGTGGTGAACCCGGAGCCGGGCAGGTTCAGCGTCGGGCACGCGCAGGCCAGGGCCAGCTCGTCGTCCAGGTCGCAGCCGTCGGGCGCCGACCACTCCATCAGCGCGATCGAGTCGTCCGCGTCCGGATCCTCCATCGCGGCCAGCGCGGACTCCCTGGTCGCGTTCAGCACCACCGAGCGATCCTCGCCAGCGTTGCTGATCAGCACGGTCAGCGCGTTGAGCTGGGCAATCGTGGTCTTGGTCAGACTGGCCCAGGCCGCCCAGTCCCGGTGCTCGCGCAGCTCGTCCAGGATCAGCAGGCCCACTGAGAGGCCACGCCCGGCCGACGGAGTGGCTGCCACCGTGCGGTAGCGCGGACCCATCTCGTCGGGCACCACCTGGCCGGTCGTTCGTGACCGCTTGACCAGCGTCAGGCAGGTCTTGCCGTTGCCCCGGATGATCGAGGCAACCTCCTCGGCGAGCGCGGGCGTGGACTGCGCCAGCTCGACCGCGCCCTTCCAGGACTCGTCGGCGATGTCCAGGGACTGCGCGGCGCCCAGCACCAGCTGTACGTGCCCGAGGTACATCGCCCAGAGGCTGAGCACCTTGAGCAGCCAGGTCTTGCCCTGCTGGCGCGCAACCAGGGTCAGGATCACGCGGAAGCGGAACGAGCTGTCGGGCCGCAGCTCCAGGGCGTGGATCAGCCACCAGCGCTGCCAGGGCCACAGCCGCACGCGCAGCACGTCCGAGGCGAACCGGATGGCCTGGAAGCCCAGTGAACTGTGCTCGGTCAGCGCGCAGCCGCACCCGCACGGACCCGGCTCGCCGACCACCAGCGGGCGCGTCCAGATCCGCGGGGTGGTCGAGCCCAGCACCGGGCCGGAATCCGGCCGGCCGGGGGGGCGTGCGCGGCCCTGCGGCCGGCGGGCACGCTGATCGAGGGTGGTCACGGGGTGCGCGCCTCGCGGATGTCGCACGGGCCCCGGTGCGCGCAGTGCAGTCGGCACCCCGGCCCGCTGCATGGTCCCTTGAGTTCGAGCAGCTCAGCGTCTCGGTCGGCCAGCACGGCGCGCGCCGCGCGCAGGCGCTCGATCTCCAGCTCGTTCGCCCGGATGGTGACGTCGCGTTCCTCGATCTCGCGCTCGGCCGCGCGCAGCTGACCCGCCAGGCGGGCGCCCCAGTCCCGATAGGACTCGCCGACCTGGCGCGCGACGTGCTTGGGCTGCGGCACCTGGTTGCCGTCCGGACGCGGCGGGTCGATCAGGCTGGTCATCGCGGCACCCAGCCCGCCGGACCGGCCCATGCCTCGTAGCGGCGCAGCGCGAGCGCCAGCTGGGCGCGCGAGGCGCCGGGACCCGACGCCAGGTAGCTGCCGACCAGCGCGGCCAGCTGGGCGCCCAGCAGTAGACCGTCGTGCGCGCTCTGGCCGTTCGTGTCCGGAGGACACCACGGCTCCGGGATGGCGCTCTGATACGCGGGCGCACCGGCCTCCAGCTCGGCGATCCGCCCCCGGAAGTACACGGCCAGCGGCTCGTCGCCCGGACCGCACGCCGCGAGCTGAGCAGTGAGCTGAGCGAGTTCGTCGGACTCGGGCGAGCTGGGCGCCAGCGCAGACGGTTCCACGTACGAGGAATCGCTCATCGGCGGCACCTGCACGAACTGCCGCACCGGCATGCATTCGGCCCCGGTGGCGGGGGCGGTGGCGGGGGAACCTTCGGCCGGGGCGGGGTGACCTGGTTGCCCGCGTCTCGCTGACTCACGGCTGACCCCCGAACCCGCCCGGCAGGCGCGTCTGGATGAGCCCCTGCGACCCAGTGATGCCGCCGGGCTTCCACAGCCCGAAGTGCACCGCGATGGCCACCACCAGCCCGATCAGCGCGTTCCAGGCCGAGACGCCGAGGTCCGGCGGCATGCCGGCCTGGTATGCCTCGATCACCGACAGGCCGAACCCGGACACGGCGCTCAGGATCAGCAGCGTGACCGCCTTCGCCCAGCCGTCGGCGGCCCGGCTGGTGATCAGCGCGACCAGCATGGGCAGCAGGAAGTTGATCAGCAGGTTGAGCCACTGCATGGCGGTCGGGGCCGTCCACATGGTCATCACTCTCCGTAGGGAGCGGGCGCGCCGCCGGGGGGCAGTCACGCTCCGGAGTCAGTCACGCTGCGTAGTTGGGGATTCCGAGTACGAGGAATCGCAGGTCGGGAGGCCGGCGGGCGCCGGTGCCCGGGGTCGCGATCACCCCGGGCACCGGCCGAACGGCCGCCAGTGGCGCTCTGGGGGCGCCGCCAGACGGCCGGAGCCGACGCGTGCGGGCCGGGGGTCCCGACGCACGCCGGCGCGCTGCGAGGCCGCCAGCGGGGCACTCAGCGGCCGCCCCGCAAGCCTCTGACCTGCGACGGAGAGAGAGGGACACAACAGAGTGGCTGTGCGGAGTCACTCGCTGTGACAGAGAACCGGACCCCCACGTCACCCCACGTGACGATCGCTCAGCGTCATGATCCACACGGGGACCCCCCTCACGCTGAGTGAGGTGACCGAGCGTGACATCGGGGGATCCTCGTAGGAGGAACCCCCACACGCACGCGCAGCAGCACGCACGCCTGCTCGTGCAGGTGCACGTGCTCTCGATCACGCTCACCACCATGTCCTGATCATGGGCTGTGGGTCGACGTGTGTCGGGTCCCCCACCTCGAGGTTGCAGGGCTTGCAGCTGGCCACCATGTAGGCCGGATCGTCCCCCGTCGTACCCCTGCCCAGGCTGTGATGCGCCTCGGTGGCCCGGTAGGTGCAGCAGGGCTTGCGCACCTGACACACGTGCCCGTCACGCGCCAGCACCAGGGCACGTGCACGCCTGTGCGCGCGCGTGGACCCCTGGCGCCAGTGACGTGATCCCGAGGGCATGGGGGTGTATCAGGGGCTACTTGCCGGCGCTCTTGGTGGACGAGGTACCCGTGCCGGCCGACGCCTTGCTGGCAGGCTTGGCCGCCCCCGTGTCGCGCGCGTTCTGCTCCCGGGCCTCGGCGGACCCCGACGCGTTCTCGTCCGCATCCACCGGACTGGCGCCCACGGCCATGGAGCTGCCCTCCGGGATGGTCACCGGGCCGCGCTGCAGCATCGCCGACGCGTCGTCGCCGTCCTGGGGCACGCGCGCGTTCGGGTCGTCGCCCTGCGCGTCGTCGGCCTCCCAGCGGTAGCGGTACTCGCGCACCTTCGCGCCGTCGTCGCGACGCACGTCCTCGCGCACGTAGGTGCCGCCGTGCTTGGGCATGCGCAGCTTCGGCTCTCCGGCGTAGGTGACCTGCTGGCCGCCCAGCGGGCCGCCTTCGTGCATGACGTCGTGGTAGCTGGTGACCGACACTGCAGACCTCCGGGTCGAGATGGGGGAGCGTTCTCACTGCGGAGGGTACGGCGGCCGATCAAGCTCCGCTGCAGGTCGCGCCGTTCAGCCGGCCGCCGCCACCTCGTCGAGCGCGACGACAGTCAGCGACACCCAGCACACCGCCACCGTGATCGCACCGGGCAGACCGGCGTAGGCCCATGCGTAGCCGGCCAGGACACCGCCGCCGACGCACGCGATCAGCCAGACCAGCCCGCGCAGCAGCGCCTGCAGCTCGCCATCGGAGGGGCCGTCCTCATAGCGATCCAGCGAGTGCCTGGTGCCCGCCATCAGGAAGCGTCCCGGCGCGCCCTGAGTTCGTCCAGGGCGCTCGATCCGGGCTTCGGGGGCAGCGCGGCCTTGCCGCGCGCCTTCGGAACCGCGCAGAGGCTCTCAAGGCTCGCCTGCAGCCGGGCGCCGAGGCGCTCCAGCGCGGTCCGCTCGGCCAGCTTCGCGGTCAGCGCCTGGACTTCCTCGTAGAGCGCGGACTCCAGCCCGAACTCCTCGCGCACCGCCCGAGCAACGCCGGCCAGGTGCCGGGCAACCCGGCCGGCACCGTCGATCTCCTCGGCCAGCAGCACCGCCAGCGCGCAGGCGCCGGCATCGATGCCCTCGCGGGCGGTCGGGTCCAGCGACGCGATCGTGGTCCGCACCGCGTCGGCGAGCGTGGTCCGCACCGCGTCGGCGAGCGTGGTCCGTTCGGTCATGTCGGTCATGGTCGCATGCCCCTCTCTTAGGTCTGCCTTACTAACCGAGTCCCGGACCTGGTCCACCGAGTCCCGGACCTGGTCCCCACAACCGGGTCCGCCGGGTCCCCTCTCTAGGGGGACCCGGTTGTGGGACTCGGTTGCGGGACTCGGTTCCCGGAGCAAGATCACGGACTCGGTTGCGGGGGTCGAAATGGCGCCCAACGGGCCGCCTGGCCGAGCGACTCGTTCAGGATCAGCTGGCGTCGCTCAAGGCGGTACAGCGCGTCGGTCACGTCCGAGGCACGCCCCTTCACGGCGCCCCGGACCTTGTTCGTGGACACCTCGATGCCCTTGCCATACAGCTCCAGTACGACCGCCAGGACCTGCTCGTCGACCTGACGATTCCGACGGTCCTCGCGCATCTGCTCGAACTCCGCGTCGGGGCCGTCGTCGACCGGAGCCGGCGGCTCGAAGCGCATCACCCAGCGCGGCATGCCACCAGGGCCCGACTCGGCCTCCACGTAGAGCATCCCGACGAAGAACTTGCGTGCCACCCTCGTCGGACGGCCCAGCCTGCGCAGTTCTCCCGGCCGATCCTTGGTGACGTAGACCTGCGACGATCCGTTGCGCCCCTTGCCGAACGGGTCGACGTTCTCGACCAGGATCAGCGCCCCGTTCAGCCCGTTGCCCTTGTGGACGCTGCCCAGCGCGTAGCCCTGGCCGTTGCGGTCGGGGTCCTTCACGACGTGATCCAGCGTCACCACGGCGGCCCCGCAGCGTGCGAAGGGCTTCACCAGCAGGCGCCGGAAGTCCGCCGCGCCGTCCTCCTCGCGGATCCCCTGGCCGTGCAGCGCCATAGCCTCGTTCTGGCCGTCCAGCACCACCAGCGTCGGCGCCCGGTCGGCCACCAACCCCGCGATCACGCCTGGGCCCACTCGTCGCTCCGGGCCGATGAACACGAAGTCCTCACGCAGCCGGTCGGTGGGCACCAGCAGCAGGCGCAGGCGCTCGATCGTTTCGGCCGGGCTGGACTCCTCGAAGTGCACGTAGACCACCCGGTTACCGGCCTTCAGCTCGGCAGCCGCGCAAGCCAGCGCGAGCCAGCTCTTGCCCGACTCCATCTCGCCGATGATCGCGTGTTCCAGACCCGGATAGAGCAGTCGCGAGCCGTCCGAACGGACCACGCCCACCGACGGCGCGATCGGCTCCACCGTCCCGTCCAGGTAGGGGCCCAGGTCCACCGGTGCCCAGGAGTCCACCTCCGGCTCGGCGTCCGGCTCCGAAGCGCTCACCGGGTCCTGTGGAATCCCGGTGACCTCCCAGCGCTCCCGCGCCGGACCGTCGACCATCCCGCGCCGGATCCACTCCCGATCATCGTCGTCGGCCTGACCCCACACGCCGGCCGCATCGGCCTCCAGTGCGGCCGCCAGGCGCTCGCCCGGCCAGACACCGGCCTGCGCGACCCGCCCGAGCATCATCGCCGCGCCCATCAGCAGCTCGCGGAACCCCGACTCGGTGCGCGGGTCGAAGGCGCGCACCCGCTCGCGCTGCTCGCGCAGCGCCGAGACCACCCAGTCGTAGTCCTTCACCGTGGTGCGCCCGTCGTCGACCCGCTCGGCCGCCCGGTGCTCGGCGAACGCCTTCAGCACGGCCTCGGGGGTCGGCTCCAGGTCGGCCACCTTCGGTAGGTCCCCGACGTAGTGCGCCGGCTCGATCTCACCATCCGCGCCGATGACCACCGAGCCGGGCGCGAAGGTCACCCCGCCGATCGAGCGCGCGTCGATCCCGGCGCCCAGCTTGCCGGCGTTAGTGCCGATCCCGTCCCCGACGCGACGCCAGTACAGGTGCGCACCGCCCGAGGGGGTCTCCACGACGTCGGGCGAGCCGGGCATCCCGAGGTCTGCCCACCTGGCCGGGCCGCCGTCCTTCGGATCCAGGTCGACGGCCTCGGTGCTCGACGGGCCGTGCGCGATCGCGAACGACACCGTCTCGGGCCCGAGCTGCACGAACCAGTCCCGGATCAGCTCCGGGTCGGTCGTGGGCACGTCGCCTTTCCAGCCGCGTGGGAAGAACGCCCGCTTGCGGCCGTTGGGTAGCCGGGTGATCCGGCAGGGCACCAGGTGGTAGCCGTTCTCGGCCTGGGTCAGGAACCGGTTGAGCCGCTCGCCGGAGCTGGGTGCCGTCACGACGCGATCCCGCCGATTCCGGACCCGTTACCACTACCCATGGGGTCCGATGTGGACCAATGCCCTATCATGTGGGGTGCTTCCTTTCACGCGGGGAGCGAGCGTTTGTTCTGTCGGGAGCCGGCCGACCCAGCCGTCAGCTGGGTCGGCCTTTCCCGTTTCGCGGGGAGCGCGAGGCCCCCGACCGGACCGGGGGGATCCGACCGGGGGGACGATCACGGTAACCCCTACCTGGAGGACGTCCGAGCACCCGCGCGGGTGGGTCCTGACTCCGATCCGCGCAGCAGATGATCGACCAGCGCGGCGCCCGCATCGACCAGGTCGTCGTGGTCCACGTCCGGCCAGCGCTGGGCCTGTGCGACCAGCTCGCGGGCGCAGTCCCGATCTCCCAGGCGCACGTCACCGCGCTCCACGTCGTCGAGCAGCACCGCGATCCGCCCGTTCTTCGACCCGCCGGCCAGGTAGGTCTCCACGCGCACCCCGGGCGCCAGGCGCACCGGCTCCCGGGTGCGCAGGTCGATCGGCTCCAGCACCCCGCGCGCCCAGTCGTGAGCCACGTTGCGCTCCAGGTAGACCGTGCGGATCCGGTCGTCGGTGGCGCACAGCGCTTGCGCGCGCTCGCGGATCTGCGTGCTGGTCAGCCGCCACGCCCGCGCGTACTCCAGCTGCACCCGCCCGTCGTCGGCCAGTCCGCCGACCACGTAGGCCGTGTAGTCCGACGCGTCGGTCACCGTGGGTGCGGTGTCGATGAACATCACCAGCTCGCGGACCGGCCGCCGGCCGTAGGCGAAGCTGTCCGCGCGGAAGTGCCGCCCCCCGGGCGCGGGCGGGCGGCCGTCGAAGTTCAGCGCGTAGGAGTGCAGGTGTCGCTGGCCGAGTAGCCAGGCCAGCGCGTAGCGCTGCTCCCAGAACGAGTGCTCGACCCCGTCGGGTCCGGTGACGATGGCCGGGTAATGGTGACAGGCGAACCCCTCTTCGGTGACCCAGTCGGCTACCGTGGATGGCGCTGCGGGCAACCTGGAGTTCTCGCTGGCGGCCGGTGACCCCTTCGGGGACGTGTTGGCACATGAGCCGGCCGCCAGCACCACGTCGTGCATGATCGCCCCGTAGCGCACCACGGTGCCCTGCAGCACCACGGCCGCCTGCTCGTTCATCGGCAGCAGGGTGTTGCGGATGATCTCCAACCGGCGCGCGCGGGCGCGATCGGAGTAGTCCGCGCCGTCCGGTTCCGGGTCGTCGATGACGATCACGTCCGGGCGGTCCGACCCGATCTTGAGTCCGCGCGTGCGCGAGCCCAGCGAGCGCACCGCGAACGTGCAGCCGTCGCGCGTGGTCACCGTGCTCGCGGTGTCCTGTACCCCTGGCCGGCGCGCCGGGATCAGATGCGGGAAGTCCTGGCGCAACAGCGCGTTGTCGGCCAGCTCGGCGCGCCAGGTGCCCAGGTGCGGACGGATCTGCTCGACCGAGTCACCCACCCCGAGCACCAGGCGCCGATGCCGGTGCGCCAGCGCCCACATGGGATTGATGACCAGGTCCCACGTGCTCTTGGCCGAGAACCGCGGTGCCACGACGGCGTCGCGGAACCCGCCCGGGCGCGCCCAGCGCCGCGCCCGCTTGGCCAGGTCCAGGTGCAGCCGGGCCAGCGAGTAGCGCATCCCGGTCTCCCGGCTGCGCAGCTGGTGGGGCAGGTAGATCAGCGCGAACCGGGCAGGGGAGTGCACGGTGATGTCGCGCCGGAACTGTCCGTCGACCTTCCACCGCGCCACCCAGTCGCCCCGGTGGCGCACCACCTCGGTCAGCGGCTCCAGCAGCGCCTCACGGTCGTAGCCCTGCGGCAGGTGCAGCGCCATGGCGTCATGCCACCGCCACGACCGACTGACCGGGCGCGCCGAGCGTGCCGTCGGGCAGCTCTACCAGGTCCTTGTCCTGCGAGGGGTGCCAGGGCAGCGCCGGCGGGCCCCACGACCACCGGGTCGGCCACGGCGCGCCCAGGTCGGCAGCGTGGATCAGGTCCAGGATCCAGCCGTTCACCGGCCGCAGGCCGCTCACGCCCGCGGTCCGGCGTCCAGCCATCGCAGCACCGCACGCGCGGTATCCACGTGGACCGCCTGGCCGGCCTCCAGGCGCATCACGGTGGACGCATTGAGACCCATCTGCGCACCGGCCTGGTTCACTGACAGCCGCCGCACCCGGCGCGCCTCGCGCACCAGCAGGCCGAGCTGGCCGAGCACCTCGGCCAGCTCGCCGTAGGACGTCGGCGCCCCCACCTCGCTCACAGCGCCCCCCACTGCTCAGCCATGGCACGTGCGATGCCAGGAAACGTCAGACTCCGGTCGGCGGCGCGACGAACGGCGCCACCCGCCGTCCTGCTGCCGCTCGCACTACGAGGCCCGTAGCCGGCCTGCGCCCAGGGGAGGATCCCTGCGGGTCGCACTGACACCTCAGCGGCCAGCGGTGGCAGGCCGACGAGCCAGAGGCCGGTCCGTTTCTGCCACGGGTCGCCGAACTGCCACGGCTGCACGTACTGGTCGGCCGGGCGGATCGCGGTGCCGATGGCACCCACCGGGTTCTCCACCGCGATACGGGGGATGGGCGCACCGAGCAGCGTGCGCACGAACGCCAGCGCCTGCGCACGCTGCTCGGTGATGGCGTCCCAGCGCCAGGCGTTCGAGTTGGTCAGGTACTGGCACGGAGGGAACGCGACCAGCAGATCCCACCCGTCGCCGAGCCGGCCCGTCACGTCGCCCTGGAGGTGCCAGGTGGGATCACCGCGGGTCGGCTCAAGGTCACAGGACCACGCGTCGTGTCCGCGGGCGCGGAAGGCGTCGCGCACCCTGGCCGAGTACTCGCAGGCCACCAGGACGTTCACAGCGGGGCCGACCCGTCGGGCGGCGAGATCCGCAGCCGCGTGGTGGGCGAGTCCTGCCAGGTCCGCGGACCCCGGTCGGTGCCGTGCGTCCAGCCGTCCGGGCGCAGCACCGGCACCGGGTCGGGCGCCGGCTCGTCCTCGTCCGGGTCGTCGTCCGACTCGGGTGGTTCCTCGTCGCCCAGCGCCTGGGCGGTCCGGCAGGGCGACTGCTGCTCATCGCAGGCGACACACCAACCGTTGACCCCTTCGCCGTGCAGCTGACGCACCTGCTCGATCCGGTCGCCCATCTCCTCGACCCGCTGCTGCAGTGTGGTGATCGCCCGTCTGGTCGTCTCCGGGTCCGCGTGCGGATGCAGGTCGAGTGCTGAGTTGATCCGGCGCAGGTGGGCGCCGTAGAAGTCGCGTTCCCGCTGGGCGACCTGCAGGTCGGCCAGCGTGCGCCCGAGCACCCCATTCACCTCCGCGCGCAGCTCGTCGGCGCTCATCTCCTCGTGGCCGGGCGCGTAGGTCGCCAGCACCTTGAGCATGTCCACCAGCGTCGAGTGTTCGGAGCGTTGCGTGTCGCGCGTGTGCATCTGCTGGAAGGTGGCCTGCTTGCTCTTGGCCGCCAGGCGCTGCACCAGCGTGCGAACGTTGCCGATAACCTGCTGGCGGGCCCTGTCCAGCTCGGGCACGCCGCCGCTCAGCCCGAGCAGCTCGCGCAGTTCGCCGAGGAACCCGGCCTGCTCACCCTGCAGTTCGGCCGCGTGGCTGGTCGAGTAGCGGATCCGGTCCAGCACGGCGGCGACCAGCTCGGCCGGCTCGCCCTCGTCGGCCGGTGGCGGCACGGTGCGGCGTAGCAGATCCAGCTGTCCGAGCGCCTCGGACAGCTGGCGTGCCTGGTCGTCGGTCCGAGCAACCCGCGACCGCACCTCGGCCAGCGCGCTCGCCCACGCGTCGACCGGGTCGATCACGTCGGAGTCGTCGCCCAGCGCGGCCAGCAGCTCGGCGACGGCGCGCAGGCGATGGTGGCCGCGCATGGCGAGATCGCGCACCTTGCCCAGCAGGATGTGCCAGTCCCCGCTCACCCCCCCGCCGAGCGCGTGGCGCAGCTGGCGGGTGGCTTCCGGGTCGCCCGCGGGGACGGCCTGCGCCGACACCAGCTCATCGAGAGCGGCGCCGATGTCGTAGCTGCCGTCCGGACGACGTGGACTCGCCCCATGACGGACCAGCCACATGCCGATGCTGTTCAGCTCGCCCTGCGCGTTGTCGAGCTGGCGATCGACCTCGGCGCAGGTGTCGCCGTCGTGCGCCGCCGGCACCGCCAGCGGCCCGCTCGCGCCCGCCGAAGCGAGCGTCTGCAGTACCGCCGACGCGGCGGTCAGCACGCGGTCTAGGTCCACTGAGTCGGTCAGCTCGCGCGCTTCGCGCAGCTGCGCGGCCAGTCCGTGCAGGCCCTCGTCCAGGGTCGGGATCTCGGTCATCACTCAGTCCTCAGCCCTTCCGGTTGCGCTGGGTGGTCTTGTAGATCTCGCCGACCCAGTCAGCGCGGTCGGCGAGCCGGTCTCTGAGTTCCTCGGCCGTCTTCTCTTGGGCCGTCGCTACCACTGCATCGTCGAGGCTCAGTAGTCCCTGCTCGATCAGCCAGGAACGTGCCTGGGCTCCGGAATCAGTCATCACTCAGTCCTCCTCGTCGCGCGCCGGGTCCAGTGCCCGCTCGCGCTCTCGGCTCTGTAGCGCCCGGATCTCGTCGGACACGGCCGCAACCAGGTCCGGATCGGGTCCGGCCTCGTCCTGCTCGATGCGCACCCGGGTGGGCGCGTTCAGCCCGTGCATGCGCACCACGCGGTCGATGACGGCCAGCGTCACCATGCGGTGCGCCGCCCGCTCCTTGCCGTCCTTGGCCGCGCGCCCGTCGGCCAGCGAGTCCTCCAGCAGCTCGCCGAGCGCCTCGTGCACGACGATCCCGGTCCGCATCCGGTCGTAGACCGGGCGCAGCGAGTCCGCCTGACGACCCAGCTCGACGTAGCGGCGGATGGTGGAGGGGTCCAGGCCGAACTCCCGTCCGACCGCGCGCAGTGCTGGCCGGCGCCCCTCCAGCTCGATCTCGCGCCAGCGGGCGTACACGGCGGCGATGACGTCGACGCGCTCGTGTGGCGTGCCCAAGCGTGCTCACCGTCCGTGTCTCCCGAAATCCTACGGTGTAGCTGCACGCCCGTTGACGTGCAGGAATGCATGATCACCGTGCTGTGTGGAGTGCAGAGTGGAGCGCGGTCAGTGCGCCCGCAGCATCGGGTTGGTGTCCAGCTCGATGAGCGCCAGCGACAGGATCCAGACCTGGCCGGCCACCTCTGCCTCGTCGCCGAACTCCTGCGCGCTCACGACGTCCCGCGCCCGATGCGCGATCAGCTCCAGCTGCGCCGAGCGCGCCACCATCCGCCGAAGCGGCACGCTCACCTCGGGCACGTCGGTGCCTAGCTCGACGTCGATCCAGCGCAGCAGCGCGGTCTGGTCCAGCTCGTCGGCGCCCATCAGCCGGTCCGCATCGTGCCGGAGCGGCGCGGGGCAATCTGCGCCTTCCAGGGCCCGCGGTAGATGGCCAGCACCAGCCCGCCCAGGTCGCGCACGACCAGCGTGGCGTCCTCGACCCGCGCGGTGACCGGCTCGTCGTTGTACTCGTCGACATGCAGGTTGCCGCCGTTGAGCACGGTCACCTGCAGCACCAGGTCGTCGGCGAGGTGTCCGCGATGCAGCTCGATCTCGATCACAGCTCGACCCAACCCATCACCCGCGCGGCGCCGGCCAGCTGGTCCAGTGCGGTGCGCAGGTCCGAGTCGGTCGCGGTACGTGAGCCGGCCGTCTTGCGCGCCCAGGTCCCGACCACCTCGGCCACCAGCGCCTGCACGCCGTCGCCGAGCTGCTGGCCGGTCGGGTCGACGGGCGAGTCGGCCAGCTCGCGCACGAACTTGTCGCGCTCGTCGGCAGCGGCGAACCTGCGGGTCCGCTCGTCGTGCTCGACCAGCTGCTGCGGGGTGAACCAGATTCGCGCGTCGGACTGGTCGGCGTCCGGCGACGTGGTGGCCGACTCGGCCGGCTCGACGGCCGGCACCAGCGCGTCGGACAGCTCGTTGCGGTGCCTGCGCACCTCGTCGAAGTCGTCGAACACCGGGCCGAACCGGTCCAGCAGCTCCGGCCACAGCAGGTTCAGCTTGCCGTCCGACCCGTGGTTCGAGTGCCACAGGTCGCCCCCGCCGACCCGGTCCCAGCGGGCGATGTAGGTCCTGTCCGCCGACCACAGCACGCGGTCGCCCGGCTCGTCGGGTACCTCGGCGCCGTGCTCCAGCTCGTAGCGCATGTCGTCCTCCAGGGGGTCACGTGTAGCCAGATCTGCAACGGTACCGCACATGTGCAACACCCGGCAGGGCGCGCTACCAGATGATCCCGAGCACGATCAGCGCCACCAGACAGACCATGAACAGGTACAGCAGCAGCGCGATCCAGCACCCGATACTGGCGCCCGGCTCGCGGTCCAGGCTCACGACGACCAGCGCTCCAGCAGTCGGCGTAGGTCGGCCACCAGCCGGATCGGGCGGTCGTACGGCTCGATCAGGTACGAGTCCCGCTCGAAGGTGTCCAGCGCATCGGTCAGCTCGGCGACCAGCTCGCGCGCCGGGGTGGGCACAGAGAACGCGAACTCGCCGCCTTCGATGTATGCGCGCTCGGACACGCTCGCGCGCCCGCCGGGCGCATCGACCGGCGCAAGCACCGGAGCGAAGTCCGGCGTGTAGCTGGATCCGGTCTCGCGCCAGCCCACCACGGCGTACGTACGGCCCTCGCGCCGCGCGAACAGCGGATACCCCTGGCCGAAGCACTCGGTCACCGGCGGACCTTCCGAGGGTTGGCCCGGTAGTACTCGACGCACTCGGCGACCACATCGGCGCGCTCGTCGGAGAACGGGTCGCCCGCGGTCGCCCACACGCGATCGCGCAGTTCCTTCGGTAGTCGGAACCAGCCCGCCCGGCAGGAGAACATGTGCGAGGGCACCGGGCGGTCCGAGGTGCAGTCGGGCGCGGGGCAGGCATGGCTCATGGTCGGTCCCTGATCATGGTCGGGTTGAGTCCGCCGGCGCGCAGCGTCAGCAGCGCGGCGCGCTCGGCGTAGGGCACCAGCACGGGCACCGGTCGGTCCGGGTCGGTGCTGTGGAACAGCTGGCCGGCGTAGATCCCGCGCACCGTCTGGATCTCGTAGGCGCCCGGCCGGAAGTTCGGCGCGTGGCACTGGCACCCGCCGGTCCAGGTCACCATGTGCAGCTCGCCGTTGCGCCAGCGGATCACGTCGCCCGGCTCGACCTGCGACCAGCGGATCGGCAGCGGCACGTAGGCGTCGCGGAACGGGCACCGCTCCGGCTCGTGCGCCCGCTGGCGGCACGGGCCCCGGCACTGCTGGATATCGGCACCGTCGGCCACACAGTCGCACCAGTCGTCGGCGATCCCGCCGTGTACGCACTCGGCGCAGATCAGTCCGTCGCCGCCCGGGGTACCCGGCAGCTGGTCGGGATCGAGCTGGCGGGTCATGACCGCCCCCATCCACGCGCCTGCAGCCAGATGCCGACACGATCGCCGATCAGGGCGCCGCCGATCCCGGCCGGAACTGCGGCGGCAACGGTCAGCCAGTCGGACAGCTCGAACACCAGGCTGGCCAGCGACACGCACCCGGCGAGCGCAGTCAGCAGGAGCAGCGCCCAGAGCCTCACCCGGTCCACCCCAGTCCGGTGCACTGCACGGCGACGGTCTGCTCGGGCAGCACCTCGCCGGGGCGCCACTCGCGCGCCGTGCGGGTGCCGGCCACCATCCGCACGATCGCGTCCCAGCGCACCGAGACCGCGTAGCCCAGACCCACCCGCCCGCGCACGGTCGCGTACACCTCGGTGGCCACCTGCTCGATCGTGGCGGCGCCAGGCGCGACCGGGTGCGCGGGGTTGGCCACCACGACCTGATGTTCGACCTTGACCATCAACTGCCCCTCTCCAGACTCCCCGACCTGTCGTGCACGTTTGCTTGCATTCCTGGTCGCCGATGTCACGCATCGGGCCTTTCACGTGAACTCCTCGCCGATCCGCACCAGCATCGGCCGCAGCGCCTCCACGCCGACGGCCACCGGGATCTGCGCGGGCCGGTCCTGCGTCGGATGCAGCGCCCAGATCCAGGCGCCGTCGGTCCCCCAGCTGGTCGCCGGATCCACGTCGTCGCCGGTGTCGCGCGTCCAGACCGCCACCGCCCCGGTACTCGCTGGCCGGTGGCGCAGCCGCACCGCGAGCGACTCCACGTCGACCCAGCGGTGCGGTCGGTACCCGGCCGCCTTCGAGGTACTGGCCGCCCGCTCGGCGAACCCGCGCGCCAGCGTCGGCACCCACACCCAGCCGTGCAACCCCTTCACCAGCGAGCGCGCGCCGGTCGGCACCTCGTCGGACCACTCGGGCAGGCGCAGGCCGTGCACGTGGGGCGGCTGCGGCGGGAACTCCCGCTCGGTCGCCACCAGCTCGTCGATCTGCCAGCGGCGCAGGAACAGTCCCGGGCGCAGATGTGACGGGCCCGTCCAGTCCTGCGGGGCGACGTAGCGAGGCGGGTCGGTCATCGGCCGTACCGCCGGATCCGGTCGCGTCGGTCGGCGATCACTACGAGCGCGACGGCCAACACCAGCAGCGCGACCCCGGTGCCCAGCGCCCCCCACAACCACGGCATGTAGCCCTGGCGCTGCTCGCGGGTGCCGCCGTAGTTCTCGACCCACACCGCGAACGGGTTGGCTCCCATGACCAGGGTCAGGCCGAGCAGTCCGACGCCGAACGCGACCTTGGCCAGCGGCGACTCCGGGTGGCGGGTCAACAGAACACCAGCGGCACGTGATGCTCGGCGCACCAGGTCATCAGCTCGACCAGGTCGAGTCCCTGGCACCGGTCGTAGACATCGTGACCCTCGGGACCCAGCCCCGGCCAGGCGCGTTCGATCGCCTCGCGCAACGCCGGCGCCACCGTGCCGCACTCGACCGGGCCCAGCTCGTCGTCGCAGTCCGAGTGGTTCAGGAACGGGATGAGCGCACGCGCCTGCTCGGGGACGTCGTCCCAGCTGCGCTCGCCGAGCACGTCGGGCACGTAGCTGACCCGGAAGCCCTCCATGCGCTCCAGGTCGATACCAACGGTCGCGGCCACCGCGGTGCGGAACCGGTGGAACCCGCTGTAGGCCCAGTGCGGCGCGTCCGGCGGCTCGTGCCAGCACTCGCCAGCGCCCTCGTCGCACCGGCAGCCGGCGTAGAAGTCGATGCCCATCAGCCAGGCTCCGTCGGGTCGGCCCAGTACACGCGCAGGTCGAACTCCGTGCCGTCCGACCACAGCACCCGGGCCTGCTCGACCAGCACCGTGCGCCCGTCTCCGGCCATCCGGAACCGCTCGACGTCCGGGTTCTCTTCGCCGACCCGGATCAGCTCGCCGACCATGGCGTGACCCGCCGGTAGCTCGGCGGCGATATCGCACAGCTCCTCGGCGACGGCGTAGTGCTTCGCCTCTTCCTCGTACGGGCAGACCAGTCCGGCGACCCGGCGGACCGTCAGCTCGCCCTCGTCGGTCTCGCGCACGACGGTCTGCACGTCGTAGACCACCGAGGTCTGCGGGTAGGTGTCGCCCGGCATGAACCGCGACTGCGCCAGCACCTTCGCCGGTACCGGCGGCTCGATCCGGATCCTGCCGCGCAGGCTGCTCCTGTACCCCATCAGCTCGTCTCCTTCGTCAACATGGCCAGCGGGACACCAACTACCTCCGCGAGCGCCTCCAGCTCGCGCAGGCGCCACAGGCCCGGCGTGCGCATGCGCTGCTCCCACGCGGTGCGCGCGATGGCCACGTCCGTGGGCATCCGCCGGCGCGCCTCGGCCCAGGTGATGCGTCGGCGTGCCAGCTCGGCGGCCAGCGCGGCGCTCACCCCCGTCAGCTCCTCGCGCTCCGGCGCCTCGCCGGTTTCGTCGGTCATGGCGGGTACGGTAGCGCAGAATCCGCGCACCCGGTACGGTCAGGCACGCACTCAGCGCGCCACAGCACGCTATCGGCGCGCACCGACGAGCAGGAGGACGAGCATGGTCAGCAATGCCGACGCCGGTGGCGGCGACCACTTCAAGGACTGGGCCGAGCTGGCGAAGGTGCGCGCGGTGTGCGCCTTCCGGATCAAGCGGGTCTGCGACCCGGAGACCCTGACACCGGGTCAGCCGCCGGCGCATCCGGTGATCGCCGACGTCGCCGTGCTGTTCGCCGACCAGGACAACGCGGGCGAGTGGGCTGGCCTCGTGCTGCGCGACGAGAAGATCATCAAGGCCGGGATCACGGGCAAGCTGCGCACCAAGCGCGAGCGGGTCGGCGCCCGGGTCAAGACCATGGCGCGCCAGCCCGGCGAGGATGTTTGCCTGGCCGTCGCGTACTACACGGACAAGCGCAACAAGCAGCAGGTCGGCGCCGAGCCGTGCACCGACCCGGAGTTCGAGCGCGTCGTCGCCGCGTTCGACAAGTACGGCCAGGACCCGTTCACCGGCTTGGAGCGCGAAGAGCTGGCCGCTGCCGGCATGCCGGTGCCGGGCGTGCAGAACGCCGACGCGGGCGACTCGGACGAGCTGCCGTTCTGATGTCCGCCCACCGGATGCGCGCGGCGGCGGCCGGACTGGCCGCTGCCGCGCTGCGGGTCGCGCGACGCTGGGCAGTGCGCCGGCTGCTGCGGCTACTGGCCGACGACGTCGCCGAGATCCGCCGGCGCAGCTACGACGACGGGGTGGCCACCGGGCGCGAGCTGCAGGCGGCGATCCAGTCCGGCCAGGCGCCATTCCCGCCGGCCGGCTTCGGTCAGGTCTTCCCGCGCGCCGGCGTGGAGGTGCGCCCGCGACAGGGTCCGACCCCCAGTCCCCGACCGCGCCCGAGCAGCGTCGGCACCAGCGGCAGCATCGCCCCCCTGCGCTCGACCACCCCGCGCCTCCCGGCGCCGGGGCCCATCCCTGGAAAGGACCGAGCATGACCGAGGAACGTCCGCCGGGCAGACCGCCCGAGCCGGTGACCAACTCCATGCCGACCTGGGCGTTGGTGCTGCTCTGGGTGGCGCTGATCGGCGCGATCTTCGTGCTGGTGGTGGCCTGCGGCCAGGTGCCGGCTGCCTACGCGTGCGGCACCCCCGAGACTCCACCGACCGCGCTGGACCCGAGCCGCTGCGCGGCCGCGCAGAACGACTCCCGCGTCACGAACGGCGCGCGCTGGTGGTCCGCGCCGGCCGCCGACGTCTCCGAACCCGACGAGCAGCCGGTGCCCGGCCAGGTGCTCGACGGGGACTGGTGGGACCCCACCGATCGCTACGAGACCGAGCACCGGGGGCGCTCGACCACCGTGGTGACCGTGCCGCGCGCGCCGGCGCCCAGCTCGGCGGCCCCGCGTCCGACGACCGCGCCCAAGCCCAGCACCCCGACGACCACCAGGCGGCGGTGATGAACCACGACGAGGCGATCGCGCTGGTTGACGCCGAGATAGCCGGCACGCCATCGTCGCCCAGCGAGGACGACCGACGCTGGCGATCCGACATGCTCGGCCTGCGCAGCGTGCTACGTGCCGGCCAGAGGTGCCAGCAGGTCGTCGCCCGGCTCGCGCCGCTGTGCCTGTGCAACGCCGGACCGGACACCGACGGGCCGCAGCAGGACTGCCCGATCGATGGCGATGGTGAGACGTTCGTGGCGCTGTGCCGCTGGCGGGATGCGGTCGTGGCGACGGCGAGCACCTACCGCGAGTTCGACACGCAGGACGACGAGGTGCGCGCCACCGAGGTGTGGAACCGGCTCTGCGCGCTGCTCGATGCCGGGCCATGGGCGCCGCCGGCTGCGCAGGTCGTCGGTGCGGCCGCCGAGCTGGAGATCGAGGGGCGCGGCGGCACGTACGTCAGCGCCGACCCCGACAGGTGGTTCTGATGCCCAAGCGTCAGACACCGGGCCTTGAGCGGCCGATCAGTGGCGAGATGCTGCACGCGGCCGATCGGTCCTGGGAGCGGCTCGGCGAACGGCAGCGGGAGCGCTGGAGCGCTCGCGCGCAGAGCGCCCTGCTGCGCGTGCACCACACCTCCGCCCGAGCGGAGTACATCGCCGACTACCTGCGCCGCAAGCTGCGCGAGCAGGCGCGCGGACAGGAGGACTGACCGATGGCCGTGCAGAACATCGACGAGCCGGAGCCGCCGGCCCTCCCTGCCCGCTACCCGGGCGAGTGCTCGGAGTGCGGCGACGAGTTCGACGAGGGCGAGCTGATCCGCGCCGACCAGTGCGGCGGCTGGTCCCACGCGTTGTGCCCGATCGTGGCGGACGCCGGTGAACCGTTCACCGGCACCTCCCTGGACGAGATGGGGTACTGACCGATGGCTGTGCAGAACATCGACTCACGCGCGCCGGCCAATCCGGGCGGTGCCCGCCGCGACGACTTCGAGGATTTCCCGCGCGACCGCTGGAAGCGCCCGAAGATCATCCGGGCCGAGCTGCGCAACGGCCGCTGGGTCGTCCCGCGCGACGTGCACGGTCAGCCCGTGCACGAGCTGGTGCCTTACACCCGCGCCAGCACGCTGGGCGGCGCGCTGGAGTACCAGGCTGGCCTGCATCGCTGGAAGGCTGCGGTCAGCATCTACGGCGTGGTCCGCTCGCGCACGCTGGCCAAGCGCGCCCGCGCGCTGGACGGCTACTCGCGCCCGGACCAGAAATCCGAGCTGTACGAGGTCTACGACAAGGCGCTGGCCTTCGCCGAGTCCGACTCGGCAGCCAATCACGGCATCTCGCTGCACTCGCTGTTCCAGCGGATCGCCGAGGGCGAGTCGGTCGACGATCTGGTGGCCGCCGGCGCGGTCGACGACGAGGACGTGCCCGCACTGGTCGCGTTCGCCGACGCGCTCAGCCGCTGGGACGTCCTGTACTGCGAACGCCGCGTCGTCTGCGACGAGGCCATGGCCGCCGGCAAGTACGACCTGATCGTCACCGCGCGCCGGCCGATGCCGGTCACGGACAAGGCCGGCCGAGTCGTGGACGTGATCCTGCCCGGTGAGCGGATCGTGGTCGACAACAAGACCAGCAGCTCAGCGGACTACTTCGGCGAGAAGTTCACCGTGCAGCTGTGGATCTACGCGCACGGGCGCGACTACAACAAGGAGACCGGGGAGCGCACCGAGGTGGGCGCCTCGAAGCGCTGGGCGCTGATCCTGCACATCCCGTCCGGCACCGGCCTGGACGAGCAGGGCAAGCCCAACGCCGAGGGTGGCGTCGCCGAATGGCACTGGGTGGACCTGTCGATCGGCGAGAAGCTGGTGCGCGACGCGCGCGACGTCCTGGAGGATCGCAAGCTGGGCGGGGCGGCCATCGTCCGGGCCGACCTGGACGCCGAGATCCCGCCCGAGCTGCTGGAGCGGCGCATGCGCGAGGTGGCCGACGGGCTGGACTCCGACGTGCCGATGCACATCGCCGCCGACGCCGACCAGGCGCTGACCGGGCAGATGTTCGGCCGACCCGCGATCGACGAGTCCGGCGAGTCGCTGACCACCGACGAGATCTGCGAGCACCACGGCCCGCATCCCGGCACGGTCGACTGCGTGCACTGCATCTACGTCGGGGCGGACGATCTCGGCGAGCAGCCGCACTATGTCACCGAGGAGGAGTACCAGCGCCAGCAGGCGGGCGAAGCGCTCGACCACTCCGGCGACCCGAACACCTGGGTAGACGCGGGTCCGGTGCACACCCCCGGCTGCGACGGCAACCACCCGATCATCGATGGCATGACGTGCCCAGACCCGTACCTGCCACCCGGCGAGGTGACGATCGAGCTGGCGAGTCCCAACGGGGCGCACATGACCGCGGAGCTGGCCGCGCAGTACCGCAAGGTCCTGGCGGAGCGCCCCATGCCCTCGACCGGCGCCCCACCGGTCCGCGAGGACCTTGCCGAGCACCTGCAGCGCGCAGCGACGATCAACGTGCTGCTGCGCAAAGTCGAGCAGGCGGCCACGATCGCCGACCTACTGGACCTGTTCCGTCGCGCGGACGGCGCCGGGTACGTGGACGACGACGTCAAGGCGCAGTTCACCGCGCGCCGCCTACAGCTGGAGCGGCGGGCATGAGCGAGTGCGCAGGGTGCCGAGAGGCGCGCCGGCGCGAGCTTGCGTTGTGGGAGGTGCTACGCAGCCAGCGCAACGGCGGCGCCACCGTGGTGCGGATCGAGCTGGTGGAGGCGCTGCTGCACCGGCCGCCTAACCCCGGGGTGGACTACCGCTCAACCCCGGGGTAGACTCTCCCCATGACCAACCCCCTGGAGGACACCGTGGGCACGCCCACCGCGACCGTGACCGTCGAGCAGCTGCTGGCCGACGTGCGCGTTGCGCAAGCTCAGCGCCACGCGCTGCAGAGCCGCCTGACCGGCGCCGGCCACGCGATCAAGGCGCAGCTGATGGACGACATCGCCGAGACCTACCGCACCGAGATGCGACTGTGGGACCTCGTCGGCGCGCCGCTGGTCGACCAGATGGACGGAGCCGTGTTCGACCTACTGATCAACGCCGCGTCTGCGGCGGTCGCGCTGGCCCGGGACTACGTCGAGCGCTGGGACGGCCACGCGGCCTACGCGCGCCAGCGCGCCGAGCAGATCGAGCAGGCGGCCGTGCAGGCGTTCGCGCCGGGACCGATCACGGTGCCGACGCCCGGCCGCCACCTGCACGCGGTCGAGCTGGCCTGCGACGGCGGACCGGACGGCGCGTGATGACCGGCGACAACTTCTACATGGAGGCGCGCGGCTGGGCCTACATGTTCGGCCCGGACGGCCAGCTGGTCAGCCGGACCGCACTGGCGACGGTCGCGCTCGACGCCCTGATCACCTGGAGCGACGTCGGCTCGCTGGTGTCCGACGACAACGGCTGGCCCATCCCGGTCGCGTCCTGCTCGCTGTGCGGCGCGCTGGTTCCCAGCTACGGGACCGACGACGCTCGCAGCAAGCATGAGCGCTGGCACGCGCAGTTGCGACCCGCCCGCCTGATCACCGAGGAGTCGAAGCGATGACCGGCAAGCCGTACGCGGGCGCCCTGGACGACGGGCGCGTGTTCGTCATGTGGGGCCAGCACGGCGACGCGCTGGAGATCGACCCGGACGGCACGGTGCGGCGCCGGCTCACCCCGCCCCCGGTCCAGCTGATCGACCTGCTGGACGAGGTCATCGACCGCGATGCCGTGCTGTCCGCACTCTCGGGCGTGCGACCGTCCAGGCGGGTCCGTGAGGAGCTGGCCGAGCTGCTCGACGCGGACGCCGACGACATCGGGAAGCGGCCGTGAGCCGCCCCGTGCTGCTCACCGAGACGCAGGCCGACGTGCTGGCCGCGCTGGCACTGTGCCGGACCCCGGTGCGCATCGGGCGTCGGCTCGGCATGACCGCGAACGCGGCCAGCACGCAGGTCGACAACCTGCGCCACCGGCTCGGCGTCGAGACGATCGACGAGATCGTGCCGCGCGCGCGCCAGCTGGGACTGATCCGATGACCGCCCGCAAGCTGATCGTCGAGCTGACCGGACCGCAGGCGCGAGCGCTGTTCGGAGCGGCCGTGCAGCGCGACACCGACCTGGAGGACGACGACAGCGAGCATGGCCGCCCCGAGCGCGCCCGCGAGCGCCATGCGCTCGACCGCGCCATGCGCTCGACCGCGCCATGCGGGCCATGGTGCGCGCCGCCGCACTCGCGAACGTGGACCTGACGCCATGACCGCCACCCTGACCCCCGGGATCGAGCTGCGGGACTACCAGCTCCAGGACGTGGACGCGACCTGCGCACGCTGGGACGCCGGAGACGAGCTGGTCGCCGGGCAGGCGGCTACCGGGCTGGGCAAGACCACCTACCTGGCCGAGCTGGCGCGCCGATCCCTGGAGGCTGGACGCCGCCCGATCCTGCTCGCACACCGCGACGAGATCACCGGCCAGATCGTCGAGCGCATCCGCGCGCACATCCCGGCGGCCAGCGTGGGGGTCATCGCCGCCGGCACCTACCAGGCGCAGCGCGACGTCACCGTGGCCATGACCCCCACGCTGCGCGGCAAGCGAGCCCAGGCGGCCCTGGAGCGGCGCAGGGCCCGCTGGGACGACGTCCTCTACGACGAGGCCCACCACGCGGCCAGTCCGGCGCACGTGGGCATGCTGGACTGGCTCGGCGTCGGCCCCGAGCATCACGAGCCAGGCCGGCGGATGCTCGGCCTGTCGGCCACCCTGACCCGCGCCGACCGCCACCACCTCGGGCGGATCTTCCACCCGGCGGCCGCGTTCGAGCGCGGCATTCCGTGGGCCGTCGAGCACGGCTGGCTGGTGCGCCCGTTCGGCCGGGTCGTCGTGGCCGACCACGTCGAGCTGGGCACCGCGAAGGTCCGCGGCGGCGACTACGTGGACGCCGAGCTGGGCGAGATGGTCACCCAGGACGTCGACCAGATCGTCAACGCCTGGCGCGAGCACGCCTCGGACCGGATCACGATCGCGTTCACGCCGACCGTGGACTCCGCGCAGGCGCTGACCGACGCGTTCGTCGCCGCCGGCGTGACTGCCGAGTGCGTGGTCGGCTCGACCAGCACGTCGGCCAGGCGGGGCATGTACGCACGCCTGGCGGCCGGCACGACGCGGGTGCTCGTCTCGGTCATGGTGCTCACCGAGGGCTGGGACTGCCCGGCGGTGAGCTGCGTGCTGATGGCGCGGCCCACCCGCCTGGCCGGGCTGTACCAGCAGATCGTCGGGCGCGGCCTGCGACTGGCGCCGGACACCGGCAAGACCGACTGCATGGTGCTCGACGTGGTCGGCGCCTCGCGCGGGCAGAAACTCGCCTCACTGGTCGAGCTGTACCCGGGCGCCGAGCAGGACACGTCCGAGCTGGACGCGCTGCCCTGCGAGGACTGCGGCGACGTGCCGTGCACCTGCGCGCCCGCCGAGGGCACGCGCGACCCGGACGGCGGCCGGCGCAAGCTGGACGGCCCCGCTGTCTACGAGGACGTCGACCTGCTGGTGGCCGACTCGGACGGCGCCTGGCTCGCCACCGAGGCCGGGATCCCGTTCCTGGTGAGCCGGGCGAGCGACGGCCGGCGAGCGGCGGCGATCATGCAAGAGTGGGCCGGCACCTACCGGGTCTGCCACCTGTCGATGCGCGGCCGGATGGACATGGCGCGCCTCGGCGAGGGGTGCACGCTCGACCAGGCGCGCCGGCTGGCCGAGGACTGGGCGATCGGGCGCAACCAGTACCTCAAGCATCCGCAGAGTGTCTGGCGCACCAACGCGCAGACCCCCTCGCTGCGCGAGCTGCGCGAGGCCAGCCGCCTGCAGATCCCGCACCCGGCCCGCCACACCGCCCGCGAGCTGTCCGAGCTGATCGACCGGCGGATCATGAGCCAGCGCCTGGACATCTGGGTGACCCGGTGACCACCCCGGGGTTGACTCGTGCTCCACCCCGGGGTAGAGTTCCTCCCATGACGAAGCGAAACACCACCCCGACCGCCACCGCCACCATCGTGCCCGTGGAAGCCCGCAACCACCGCTACGAGGCGCGCACCCGCATCGTCGGGCGCCGTACCGGCGCGGTGACCGAGGCCAGCTACCCGCTCGTCGACCGCGACCAGGTCAGCGAGTACGTGCAGCACTTCGCCCGCACCGCCGGCGCCGACGGCCACCGCGTCCAGGTCACCGACACCACCCACGGACGCTGACCACCCGGACCGGGTCCCGATCGGGACCCGGTCCCACTCCCCTGGAGGACTGCATGCCCATCCCGACCGACCAGGCACCCGCGCCCCTCGAGCGCCCGGGTCGCCACGCCGCCGAACTCGCGCCGGACGCGCTCAACCTGCGCGCGCAGGCATGGCGCGCGCAGGCCCGAGCGGTGCGCGACTCGACCGCGCGCAGCTGGGTGGCCCGCCAGCTGACGCTGCTGGGAGCCTGACGCCATGCCCATGCACGTCAACACCTGCCCCATCTGCGGCGCGCAGTTCGCCAGCCTGACCCCCGGCGACGTCTGCTCGGCCAGGTGCTCGGGCGAGCAGCGCCGGCGCGCCGCCATGGGCAAGCAGGTCCCCGACGCCGAGCCCCGCTACCGCACCGGGGCGCCCGATCGGCGCGGCAAGAGCAAGGGACCCGGTCCGGTGCCGACCGGCAAGAAGAACTGCCTTGTGCTCGCCGTCGCGCTCGCCGGTGGGGCGGCCACCGTGGCCGCCGGCGCCGGCGCGGCCCTCGCCGAGCTGATCCGCCACCTCGCCTGACCCGACCTCCGCCCGCCCCCGCTGCAATCGGGGGCGGGCGGACCCACCCTGGAGGACAACCATGAGCGAGGACGACGACCTCGGGCCCACCATGGCCCAGATCAACGAGTCGGCCAGCAAGGCGGCCACGTACGTCGTGTCCGGCTCGATCCTGATCCTGGTCATGATCGTGACCTGGCTGCTGGGCGGCGACCCACTGGCGACCGCGTACGGGCTGGGTGGCATGTGGCTGCTGCTCGGCGCGCTGGAGTTCCTGAACACCTGGTTACGGGTGCGCCGCTGGGCCCGCCGGAAGTCGTCGTGAGCACCCCCGTCGAGCAGCCGGCGCCCGTCGAGCTGTCCGTGTTCGTGCCGGGCGCCGCAGTGCCGAAGGGGTCGACGCGAGCGTTCGTCGTGGGCGGCAAGACCTCGAAGGTGCGCGCCGTGGTGGTGCCGGACAACAAGATCCCGGCACGATCCTGGGCCGGTGCGGTCCGCGAGGACACCCAGCGCGCCTGGCGCGAGGCCGGCCAGGGGGGGCCGCTGACCGGCGAGGTGACGATCAGGCTGGAGTTCGTGCTGCCGCGCCGGCGCAGCGCGCCGAAGCGCTCCACGCCGGCGCACACGCGCAAACCCGACATCGACAAGCTGACGCGCCTCGCACTGGACGCACTGACCTCGGTCGTCTGGGCGGATGACGCGCAGGTGACCGACCAGCACTCGCTCAAGCGGGAGGCGCAACCGGACGAGACCCCGGGCCTGTACCTGCTCGTCACGGGGTCCCGGTGACCGTGTCGCCCCCGGGGTTGACTCGCACTCCACCCCGGGGTAGAGTCACTCCCATGACCAACGCCGCAGCTCGCGACCACGCAGCCGAGTACCTCGCCGCTCGGCGCGATGCGCGCCGGCCCGGCGCCACGCTCGCCGAGCGGGCAAACGCCCAGCGCGTCGCCGCCGGCATCGCGCGCGCCGCGCGGCGCGCCGGTGTCGAGCTGGACGAGATCGGCCTGGACGAGCAGGCGCGCACGGAGCTGTACGGGTGAGCGGCGCGTCCCTGCGCCGCCCCCGCCTGCTTGACCTGTTCAGCGGCGGGGGCACCACCCACCATCGACCCGGATCCGGCCGGGGCGGCTACCAGGGGCGCGCCGCCGAGCGGCGAGAGGCCATGGGCATCGACTGGCTTCCCCGCGAGGCGCTGAACCTGGCCGTGCCGCCCGCCTACACCGAGCACATCGGCCGGCAACTCCTGACCTGCCTCGCCCCCGGGGTTGACTCGCACTCCACCCCGGGGTAGAGTCACTCCCATGACCAACGCCAGCGCCCCCCGCCAGACCGCCCGCGACGAGATCGCCGCCACCGCCGCCAAGCACGGCTGGTCGATGTACGCGACCAGCGACCGGCGCAACCGGTTCGTGCGGGGTGATGTCGCCGTCGCCGTCTCGTTCACCCGGGCCGGCGCCGTTCGGTTCGCCGACCTGCTCACGTCTGGGCGGTCTGCAGTCACCGGTTCGCGGGGCAGGCGCGAGACCGTGCTGGCCTGGCTGGCCGCGCTGCCGACCGAGGACGAGATCAACCGGGCCGTCGAGCAGGCCGACCCCGCCGGCATCCCGACCGTGGACGAGGTAGCCACCGCCATCGCGGACGGCACGCGGCTGGCCGGCTCGTACGCCACGCTCGACGAGGCCGAGGCCGGCCAGCCGCGTGCGTCGCTGGACAGGCTCGGCGAGCTGGCCGCCGCTGGCGCGCGCGATCTGCTCGGCGGCCAGGGGCTGGTCCGCGACCACGTCAGCGTTGTGCGCCAGCGGATCGCCGAGCTGGAGGCCGAGCTGAGCGTGCAGCGCAAGCGGGCCGAGCGCGCCGAGGCGACCGACGACCAGACCCGTGGCGAACTGGGCCATGCCCTGGATCGGATCGCCGCGCTGGAAGTCCAGGCGGTCCGGATGGTCGACACGGCGCTGGCCGCCCAGAACGAGTGGAACACCGACCGCTCGCGGCTCGCCCTCCGGATCGCCGAGCTGGAGTCCGAGCGCGAGCACAACGAGCTGGCCTACGAGCGCGAGCAGCACGAGCAGACCCGCAACGCGCTGCTCTCGGAGGAGGGGCGCGCCGCCGAGCTGGAGGACATCGTCTCGAAGCTGACCGGCGCGACCGTCGCCGTAGCGGACGGTCGGGATGCTCGGATCGCCGAGCTGGAGGCCGAGCTGCGCGAGGTGCGCAGCGCCGCACAGGGGTCCGGGACGTGGGCCCGATGAGCCGCCCGTTCTGGTGGACCGCCGACTGCGAGCGGGACTCCGCCTGGTCGGCCCCCGACGACGAGCCGGCGCAGGACGAGCTGGCCGACGAGGAGGCCGACCGGATCGAGCGCGACGCTACTGCGCACTACGGATGACCGAGCACGACCCAACCCTGGAAGGACTGATCATCATGGGCGACCGAGCCAACATCTACCTGGAGATGCCGACCCCCGACGGCGGGCGCGGCGGGGTGTACCTCTACATCCACTGGAGCGGCGAGAGCTGGCCGGAGTCCCTCCGCGAGGCGCTGGCGTTCGGGCGCAAGCGCTGGAACGACGACCAGTACCTGGCGCGGATCATTACCTCGCGCGTGTTCGCCGACCTGGTCGACGAGGAGACTGGCGGCGGCCTGTCGCTGCGCATCGGCGACAACGAGCGCCCGATCATCGTGGTCGACCTGGCCGGCCAGACGGTCAGCTTCGCCCGCGAGGGCAGCGAGACCGACCCCGAGCAGCGTCAGCACTCGATGAGCTTCGAGGAGTTCACCGCGCAGCCGCTCGCCAGCTACCCGGACCTGGACTGACCGACCCACCCCGGGGTAGACCGCCCGTCTACCCCGGGGTTACCCTGGAGGGGTGACGAGCGACGTGGACAGCAACGCCGACCTGGACGCCGACCTGGTCGCCATCGCCGACGACACGGACCTGATCGAGCAGCTGCAGCGCCAGCTGGCCGCCGTCCAGCGGCGTCGCCGCGACCGCATCCGCACCTGGATGGCCGGCCGCTCGCGCATTGGCACCGACATCCGGCGCGCCACCGGGCTGAGCGCCACCCAGATCACCCGAATCTGCGAGGGCGCCACCAGCGGGCGCAAGCTGGCCGCCGGCTCGACCGAGGACTGAGCCAGACTGACCGATCCACCCTGGAGGACACCATGGGACGCTCCACCACCCCGAGCTTCATCCGCGACCCCGACCAGGCGGCCCGGCTGGCCGCGCTGCTGCGCGACGAGGCCGACACGGCCGACGAGACGCTGCGCCACGGTCGCGCCGAACTCACCCGGCGACAGATCACCCAGGACGAGCAGCACATCGCCGAGCTGCGCCGCTGGGCCGACGAGCTGGACCCGCCCGCGCAGGCTCCGGCCACGCCGCCGACGCACATCCGCCCGGCCCGCGACCTGCCGGCGGCGGCCAGCGATGGCTGAGCCACTGCTCTGCGCACCGTGCGCCACACTGCCCCCCGTGCCCGGCCGCGATGGTCGCGCCGCCGTGACCATGTTCGCCGGGTGGGCGCTGTGCGAGCTGTGCCTGGCCAACGCCATGCGCGACCCTGTCGCGCTGGCCTACGGCGTCGGCTGGTTCATCGACCGCACCCAGCAGCTCGCCAGGGGGATGCCGTGAGGGACGTGCCTCGCCGCCAGGTCGGCCCGGACGCCGAGCGCCAGGGCGTTCGCACGCTGTGCCTGCTGATCGCCCTGATCGCCCTCGTCGTCGGCGTGGTCGGGCTGTCCCTGGGCAACTACCTGCTCGCCCTGGGCTGTCTGGTGGCCGTGGCGGCCGCCGGCGCGCTCGCCGTGTCGCTCTACGGCCAGCTGCACCAGGAAGCCCTGCAGCGCGACGCCCGCGCCCGAGCGGCCCGCCCGGTCGCCGACCCGTTCACGGAGGACTGAGATGGACTGGCTGCACTGGACGCTCGGGGCGGTCGCCGCCGTGGCCATCGTGGCCGCCGCGCTGCTGGCCGTCGGCCTCAAGCGCTGCGACACGGCCTACGAGCGCGAGCGCAAGCGCGCCGATGCTGCCGAGCGGCGTGCGCAGGCGGCCGACAGCACGCTCGACGCGCTGCGCGCGGATGCCGAGGCGACCTCGCGGATCCCGGTGGCGAAGGTCTCCGGGCCCGCGCCGAGCTACACCCGCTCGCGTGCGCGCCACCCGGCCGGACGCCAGGCGAACGAGCCCATGCCTACCGGCCAGGCGTTCCTGGACCGGTTCGACACCCCCGAACTCAGGGGTGACAGCTGATGGCCGGCGGACTGCTCGCCCGCGCCCGCGAGCTGGCCGCGCTGCGCCGCACCCTGGCCGACCTGCAGCCGATCGAGCAGGTCATGCCCAGCGCGCGCCAGTACGAGTTCCTCACCCGCGGCGCCGGACCCTCGCTGTGGCTGGCCTGGCTGATGACCTGGGAGCTGGACAAGGTCGACCGCCGGCGGATCGGGCAGATGCTCGACCGGGTGCAGCGGGAGGGGCGCTCCGGTGGCCGACTTCACTGACGCGCTCGTGCCCAGCACCGGCACCATGCTGCGCCGCCTGGCCGCCGACGAGGACCAGCTAGCGCTGCTGCAGCGCATCCTGGACGGCTGGCCTCGCCGCCAGGCGCTCGCGGTGACCCGCGACGTGATGACCGAGTGGTCGCGCGACGAGGGCAGCGCCCAGGCCATCGAGACCGCCGTGCGCCAGCAGCTGGCCGAAGCGGCCGCGATCCGTGGCGGGCTTGGCTCGATCCTGTTCGGCGTGCAGGTCACCTGGCACGACAAGGGGGACCGCGCCGCAAGGCTGGACCGGCCAACCCTGCTGCTGCCCACCCCCGTGCCGCGCCAGCTGTTCGTCATGGCGTCCGGCACCGTGATCCCTGCACCCCTGGAGGACTCATGACCGGCACGATCAGACGCACGACCTGGGCGCTGGTAGCGCTGGGCGCGTTGCTGCTGGCGCTCGCGAGCTGCACCGGTACGGCGGCCAGCACAGCGTCGGAGAACGTCAGCACCGCCGCCGACAATTTTGAGGTGAACCGACTGATCATCGGCATGAACCTGCGGTCCGGTGAGATCCTGTTCTCAGCGGAGGGGGCGTGCTCGATCACCCGGGACGGGGACCTGGTGGTGATCTGCAAGACCGGACCGGACGAGTACAAGAAGCACTACTTCGGACTGGGTCCCGAGGTTGGCTGGGTGTCCACGCAGCTCGGCCCGGTGGTGGCCAGCCAGTACCACACCCGGATCATCCTTCGGCCGACCACCATCCTGCCGGACTACGACCTGGACCTGGGGACGAACTAGTGCGCACCTTCACCGCCCAGTCGCCACCCGAGCCGGCCGTCGGCTCCGTGGTGCTCGACCCCGACGGAGTCGCCTGGCAGCGCCAGGAGGGCGATAGCGACCAGCCGTCGATCTGGATGGCCGCTCAAGCCGTCCTGATCTCGCTGTTCGGCAGCCGAGGGGGATCCCCCTGGCCGATGCTGCTGATCACCAAGCGCGAGCTTCGGCTGATCTACGACGCCGACCTGACCGTGCAGATGCCCGACCTGGTGGCCCAGCTCGACGACCCCCCGCCGCGCTGATGCCCTGGCCGCGTCTGTCCCGCCTGCGCGAGCAGCGCTGCGTGGCCTGCAAACGCCTGCGTGCGGCGTGCATCTGCACGAACGTGCAGCGCGGCCACGCGAAGGCTGCGCGCCGCGCCGGCATCGACCCGCGTCCGCGCCCCTGTAAGTGCGGGCGAACCATCCGCAACGGCGTCTGCCCCGGCCCCTACTGCTGAGCTAACCTGATCTCCGTCCTTCCAGGGACAAACGGACCGACCCGAGCGCCGTAGACGGTGCTCGGGTCGTTTCACGTCGGGTGAGCTACTCGGCGGCGCGCTGGCCGGCCGCGCACACGTCCGCAGGCAGGCGGCCCTGCGCGCACGCCCGATCGACCACCTGCACCAGCTGATCGCGCTGGTCGGCGTCCCGGCCGGCCTGCACGGCCTGGACGACACCGGCGCCCAGCACCACCACGGCCAGACCCACCAACCCGGCGGCCACCAGGCGGCCGGGTCGCTCAGCGGGGACTCGGTTGGGGCGCGGGAGGAAGGGCAGGGGGGTTGCCGGATGTGCCGTCATCGTCGGTGGTCTCCAGTCTGTCGGGCCGCTTCGGTGGGGTGATCCCGCGGGCCGCGACCATCAGCTCAAGCTCGTAGATGTGCTGCAGGGCCACGACATGGTCTCGCTGAAGCTCACGGTAGGCCCGTCGGTCAACCGCGACCCGACGTGCCCGGATCGTCGCGGAGGTGGTGAACAGCGTCAGCAGCACCACCAGACCCGAGAACACTGCGTTGACCACTTCGACCGACATACCGGCCACCTCCTTGCATGCGCTGGCCGGCCCCGCCCGGTCGGGACTACATGGATGTCACTGCCGGCGCAGGCGTTGCCACTCGCGCACAGCGTGGATCACCGAGCCGACAGTCGCACCGGAGGTGACCAGCGCCAGCAGCGCGATCCGCCACCCGACGCCCGGCGAGCCGGGCGTGCCCAACCCCTGCAGGTAGGCCCAGGCCAGCAGCACCCCGAAGCCCACCAGCCCGAGGATCATCAGCCGTTCGTCCCACGGGCGCGCCCGCATGAACGCGGCGGCGATCGACGCCGGCACCATGGCCACCGCCAGTGCGCAGCTGATCAGGCGCAGGGCATCGAGCACCCAGAGGGGCATCAAAGGCGAGTCCTCGTCTCAGCTCACCACACCGGCCCGGCGGCCGGCGGTCTTGGTGGCAGCACCGGCCCGGCGGCCGGCGGTCTTGGTGGCAGCACCCGCGCGCAACGGGCGCACCAGCGCGACGTCCTCGGCGCCGAAGAGGTGGACGGTCTGCAGCGGGATGGACGCGGCCAGTGCGCCGCCGGTGACCACCTCGCCGGGCAGGGCGAGCTGCTGCAGCGGGATGGACACCGCGACCGCGCCGCCGGTGGTCACGTCACCGGGCAGCGCGAGGGTCTGCAGGGGGATCGAGACCGCCACGGCCCCGCCGGTGACGACCTCGCCGGGCAGAGCCAGGGTCTGCAGCGGGATGGACACGGCCACCGCGCCGCCGACGATCACGTCACCGGCGAGCGCGACCGTCTGCAGCGGGATGGACGCGGCCAGCTCGCCGGTCGTGCCGGCGGGCAGCGGCGGATCGTCCTCGAAGTCGACCGCGGTCGCGCCGGCGGACAGGTGGCGGGCGTTGCCGCTGATGTCGTTCAGGTCCGCGATCAGCGGCCAGTCGGCCCAGGCCGTCTGGATCGCGGTGGCCGAGTCCCACTCTGCTTCGATCTGGCCCTGGGTCAGCTCGGCGGCGAACACTCGGAAGTAGCCGATGCGGCCGTTCAGGAACTCGCTGGTGTCGCCGCCGCCCCGGCTGAACAGGGCGATCTCGGTGGGGGTGCCCGAACTGCTGACCGCGCCCGAGTCCACCTCGGTCGCGTTGCCGGGATCCTGCGTGTAGATCTTGGCCGTGGTGCCCGAGCAGGAGACCGCGACCTTGCGCCAGGCGTCCACAGCCAGCCCGGTGGACGAGCTGACCGTGCCGCCGCCGGTGAAGTAGTTCGGCCCACCCAGGCCGTCCGAGCTGGCCGCCCAGGTGAGGATGGTCGAGCCGGACGCATGGATACGCGCGATGGTCGCGAAGTCGTTGGTGTCCACCCTGGCCATGACCCAGCACAGCAGCGTGATCCCCGCCGACACGGACGGCGGGGATGCGCGGGTCAGCAGGTCGGTACCTGCGTTGGCTCGGGCGGACACGGGTCAGTCAGCCGTCCCGGCCGGCTGGGTCAGCGTGCCCCCGGTGATATCGACCGCCTCGCCGGACACCAGTGCCGTGTCCTCCAGCGTGATGTCACCGCCGCCGCCGGTCGCGGTAACCCGGCCGTCGAACAGCGCGGTGGCGTCGCTGGTGAAGAACCGGCACCAGGTAGCCGTGCCGGTGGCTACCGCGTCGACACTGGCCGGGTTGGTGAGCGTGCAGGCGCCCGAGCTGGCCGCGCCGAACGCGGGGTCCGCGAACACCACGGTCGCCAGCAGGGTGCCGGTGGCCGTGGTGCCGGGTCCGGCCGGGCGGGTGCCGGAGCGGATCTCGACGTAGCCGGCGCCGGACCCGCCGTCCAGTGAGTCCGCCAGCAGGTCGGCCAGTGCGTTGCGCAGGGTGGTGGACAGGGTGATCGTCACGGGCACTGCTCCGATCGGGTGGACCTGGAAGGAAGGCGGGGGGAAGCTGTCCGCTCGGCACATAGGAGCGCCCTATGGCTACAACAGCGGGTCATCGGGTGACCTGGTGGTAGAGGGTGAAAGTGCTGGGCGCGATGATCTGCTCGGCGCCGTCGCTGGTGGTGATCTCCAGGTCCCACCAGACGACGGCGCGACCATCGCGGCCCGGCCAGAGCAGCTGCCATTCGTCGGTCTCGGCGGAGTCGACGTGCAGGCGCACCACCGACTCGCCGCCGTCGTCGACCAGCTCGATCGTGTCGTCGTCGACCGAGAACACGTAGAGGATCACGTCCGAGTCCACCGAGGCACGCACGTGCGCGCGGGCATCGGTGACCGAGGCCGTCGGGGTCGCCGTGCCGTCGCCCTGCAGCACCGGCACCGGCAGCTCGAACGGCGTGCCGGCCAGATGCACGACGTCGAGCCGCTCGAGCAGGGCGCCCACCTCGGCCATCAGCCCACCCGCCAGATGTCCATGTGCACCCAGGCGCCGGAGTTCGGCTCGAGGGTGCGCGTGGTGCCGGTGCCGTTGTAGAGGTAGGCGACCAGCGTGGTGCCCGCGGGCAGGTAGGTGGGCTTGCCGGCGTTCAGCGAGCGCGGCAGACCCTCGCGCCGGGCCCCGTCGGCGCCGATGTTGTAGTCGAAGCTGGTGCCGCCAGCCAGGTCGGCCCACACCGACAGGCTCATCTCACCTGCCGCCGCTGAGCTGGCCACGCGCGCCTGCGCGGCCGCCGACCAGAGGCCGGAGTCGGTCAGTGCGAACTTGTGGCCGGCGCCCTCGGTGGTCCGGGTGACGCCAGCCGGCGCCGGGATGCCCGAGCCGGACACGACGGTGCCGAACGCCACGATCGTGCCGGGCCCGGACGTGGTGTTCGGGATGGACTGCGCGCTGGACCCGGCCGACCAGCGCCCGCCGACCACGGACCCGCCCCCACCCCCGCCGGAGCCGCCCGAGCCGGTGCCGATCCAGCCGGCGCCGTCGTAGACCAGCACCAGGTCGGTGTCGGTCTCGTAGATCAGGAAGCCCGCCGGCACGCCGGTGGGTCGCGTGCTCGAGGTGCACGCGAACGCCCGACCCAGTCCGTCCTCCACGTCCTCGGCCAGCTCGGCCAGGTCCAGCGGCACGTTCGTCTCGTCGCCCGGCTCCGGGTAGCGGATGTCCCACCGGGTCGTCTCGCCCATGGTCGGCCCTTCAGGTCTTCAGCGGGAACGTGACTGTGATCGACTCCGGGGGCAGCGTGACGTCCGCGCCGGCGGTCACCGACCCCACCGAGACGACGCCGACCAGGCCGACCGTGCCGCCGGTGGACTGCGTCCAGGCGGTGAAGAACAGCCAGGTCTCGGTGGCCGCCACCGTGGTGATGTCCACCTCGGTGGTCGGCTGGATCGACCCGTCGGCGGCCGTGTCCCACACGACCTGGAAGCGGGTCGACTCGGCGGCGATGTTGCTGGTGCCCGCCGCGCCCGGATCGCCGGTGTGCAGCTGCAGCCAGTCGTACTCCGCGCCGGTGGCGCCGAGCGTGTCCAGCATGATGTTGGCCAGCGGCTCGTAGAGCGCTGCGGTCATCGCCCCTCCCTCATGGTGCCGGCTCGGCGTTGTAGATCCGTCCGAGGATGATCGGCGCAGCCGGTGTCTCGATCAAGAGCACCGGTCCGACGGACAGCGCGGTCGGGTTGATCATGTGCAGGTTGACGAAGGTCTGCGCGCCGCCGGCCACCACGTTCTCCCGCGTCACCGGGTCCCACTCGGTCATGTAGCCGGCGTAGACCAGCAGGGTGCCGCCGTCGGGCGCGCCCAGCAGCTCGCGCGCGGTGTCGCTGGACAGTCCGGGGAAGCTCATCAGCCACCGCCGTTGGGCTTGCCGTAGATGCGCATCCAGGCCATCTCGAAGTTGCACGGGCGCGGGTTGCCGCCGAAGTCGTCGAGCTGGAAGGTCGGGTGCATCGGGAACGGCGCGTCGGCGACCCGGCCGGAGCCGTTGTAGACCAGGCGCCCGTCGATCCAGGTCCGCAGCGTCCTGGCCTGCGGGTTCCACTCGCAGGCGTAGTTGTGCCAATTCTGGATGTCCAGCGCTTCGGAGTAATGATCCTGGCGGTACGGGGTGTGGTTCGGCAGGTGCATGAACAGCCCGAACTCGCCGGTGCCCTCGTCGCACTCGAAGTAGTCGTACTCGGCGCCGGCTGGCCACTGGTCATTGCTCGGCCAGAGGATGAGCACCGGGTGATAGCGGTCGTTGGTGCCGCCGCCGGTGTGGTAGACGCGCACCCGGCACTCGACCCGGTAGCCGTAGGACGAGCGCTTGAACGCCGCGCCACCGCTGACCTTGTTCTCGCCGTGGATGCGCAGCACCCCGCCGGTCTGAGTGAACGCCGACGCCCGGCGCAGGCCGTTGCCGGCGTGCCCCTCGGAGTTGTAGAGACCCCACAGGTTGGTGTCGATCGAGTCGTCGTTGAACTCGTCACCCGCGATGACCGGACCCCACCCGCCCAGCACGCCCTGCTGGGTGCCATCGGCCGGGTCCGGACTGCCCCCGGGTCCGCCGCCGGGATCGCCCGACCCGGGGTCCTCGCCCGGAGGGTCCTCCGGATCCGGTGGCGGGGGCGGAGTCGGGTCGTTCTCCACCTCGCCGACCGGGTTGGTGGTGCGCGTGCGGATCTGCAGCTCGGGGGACCCCGAGTCGACCACCAGCGGGATGTCGATCCCGTCGATGATGTGGGTGAGCGGGATGCCGTCCTTGCCGATCGAGTTGATCTTGTCGAACGGCTGCAGCGACGGGTCCGGCACCGTCCACAGCGAACGCTCGGTGGGCAGGCCAGTGGAGCGCCCCAGGATCGACAGAGCGGCCTCGGCGGCTGCCTCGGTGGTGCGCAGCAGCGGGGACGCGTAGTAGCGCACCAGCGCGCCCATCCGGCCCGCCCAGAACAGCGGCGAGTCGGTGTCGGCGATGTAGGCGAGCCGGTAACCGGTGGCGAACCCCGGGTCCGAGCCGGTCGCGCGGACGATGTTGTAGACGCCCTTGCGGCTGGTGCGCCGGCTCTGGCGCACCAGCGTGCCGCCGTCACCCGGACGCACGGTGAGCACCGCGGGCGCGTCCGGGTCCGGCTCGCGCGCGATGACGGCCAGCTCACCGGTCGGCCGGAAGGCGATCACTGCGTTACGCGAGTCGACCAGCTTGGCCAGGAAGTCGTAGACGTAGTCGTCCACGGTCAGCCCGCTGGCCACGGTGACCGCGTCCGGGTCGTAGCCCGCGTCGTCCCAGTCGATGGCCACGTCGGGCCCCGACGGGTACATGCCGTAGGTGCCGGACTCGTCCTCGGCGCCGTCCAGGGTGCCGTTCACCAGGCGCTCGAAGATCGCGCGGTGCGTGGTGGCCGGCGGCACCTGGTACGGGTAGATGACCCGCACGTCCTGCAGCGTGGCCGTGCGGTCGTCGGCGGTGACCGCGATCGGCCCGAACGGCTCGTCGGTCTGCTCGACGTCCTGGATGCGGTAGTAGCCCAGCGGTACCAGCTCGCGGGTGCCGTCCCCGTAGTCGATCCCGCGTTCCACGAAGATCTCGGTGCCGTAGGGCTGGCACGCCTCCCAGTAGTCGGCCGGCACGGTGATCCGAAGGCTGCCCTTGATGTCCGTGGACGCCGACAGGTTCAGCCCGCCACCCAGCAGCGGCAGCACGGTCCCACCGGTCGGCGCCGCGCCGAATTGGATCGTCTCCAGCAGCTGGGTCCGCACCGCGACCAGGTGACTGCCGCTGATCGTGCGGCGGAACCGGTCACTGACGTCATAGACCATCGCCGCTCACCCCATGTCCGCGTAGGTCGGGTAGAGCCCCGGGATGTCGGCGTAGGTGCCCGCCTGGGTGGCCAGCACCGCGTAGGTCAACCCGACCCCGACCACCGACGGGGGCGGCGCGGCGATCTCCACCAACGGGATGGTGAAGATCGAGCGCTTGGACCTGCTGGCCGGGCGGTTGTACTCGTAGTCGCCCACCGAGGCGTAGAGCGTCGGGCAGGCCACCGTGCTCGGCGTGTGCAGGAAGATGGGCACGCCGTCGGACAGCGCGTTGTCCAGGGTGTCCCGGTCGGCCACGGTGTGCACCGCGACGTCCACGGAGAACTCCCGGCCCAGGTGCTTGTCCGTGGTGACCACCGGCAGCTTCGCCCCGGCCACGTCGAAGCGGGCCGCGCGGGAGCGGCGCCGGATCGCCGACCACCCGACCAGCTCGACGCGGCGGTTCAGAAACGGGCGAGCAATGAACTTGATCCACACCCGTTCGAGCACCGGGCCGACGTCGATGATGCGGGTCTGCACCACCGCGTCCGGCTCGCCCTCCTGGGTCGACAGACCCTGGATGCGGTATTCCATCGTGGCGCCCGAGGAGAACTCGTAGTCGTCCACGGTCCGCGCGAACGCCGCGTCTACCACCGGGACCCGCCCGCCGCGCACCTCGCTCCAGGTGCTCGTGCCGGCCTTGCGGTGCGAGACCACGGCGCGCACCACCGACCCGGCCAGGCCCTGCGCGCCGACCCGGATGCGCCCGCGCCGGTCGTCGTAGAGCGCCGAGACCAGCAGGCCGATCGCCGCCGCCGGGGACGGCAACGCGGCGGTCAGCTCGACTGCGGTGATCGTGACCTGCGGGGTCAGCACCGCGCTCGGACCGGGCAGCGCGGCCAGCAGCTGCGGCGGCTCGTCGAGCACGATGGTCGAGGTCGACTCGCCGTCCGCGCCGTCCCAGCTCGCGCCGTCGGAGTCGCCGTCGAAGTACTCGGCGGCCAGCCGGTCCAGCTCCAGCGCGGCCTCGGCGTCGACCAACGTGGTGAACTCACGGATCATGCACGCGGTGGCCTGCGCACCGCCGGCGTCCATGCCGGCCAGCACGGGCACCACCCGGGCCGTGTTGGTGGGCGCCTGGCCGAGCACCGCGACCCGGGTGGTCGAGCTACCGGACAGGTTGAACTCGCCGTAGTCGGACCCGGCGCCGTTGGTGGTCGAGATGAAGACGTTGCCCGAGGTCTTCCAGTCGATGTTCAGCACGCCGACCTGGGGGCCGACCGCACGCACGCTGACCGAGACGACGTAGTACTTGCCGGCGCTCGCCCCGGTGGCCAGGCTGCAGACCAGGTTCGTCGCGGTCGTCCCGGCGAACGCTGTGGAGCGCGGCAGGCTGGCGTGCGCGCTGGCGGTGCGCGCCCAGTCGCCCGGGGTCAGGTCGTTCCAGGGCGCGCCGGGCGCCCCGTCGTCGATCTTGAGCGCCGGGACGATGCAGATGTTCTGCCGGGTGGCCACTATCGCGCCCTCACCACGTCGTGCCCGTGCCCGCGCGCAGGCGCTGCGCGGTCGTACGGTCCTGCGCGCCGACGATCTCGAGTACCAGGTCGGTCAGCTCGCGCTGGCCGATGAACACCCGCACCTGGATGCCCGGCTCGTCGGCGGGCGAGTTGGCCACCGGCGCCTGCGCGGCGCGGGTCTCGCTGGCCACGATCGCCTCCAGGAAGGCGCGCACGTCCCCGCCGCCGCTGGCCTTGAACCGGTCCACCAGCGCGTCGTTGAATCGCCCGAGGTTGGCCGACTGTCCCTGGAAGGTGAAGTCCTCGAACAGCCGCCCGCCGGAGTTGAGCCGGCTCAGCGCCTCCTGCGCGGCCGAGCCCAGGCCGCTGGCGCCCAGGCCGGCCTGCGTGGCTTGGGCGATCCGGTCGGCCGTCCCGGCGACGTACTCGAGGACCTTTTCTTCACCGGTGCGGATGCCGAACTCGAGGCCGGCCATCAGCGCCTCGCCGTGCGGCACGAGGACGATCTTGTCGTAGGACAGCGGGCCCTTGACTGAGGCGATCCCGTCCGCGATCCCGGACACGAAGTCGAGCAGGCCCTGATAGGCGGCCCGGATCCCGCGTCCCAGGCCGTCGATGAGGTCACGTCCGGCGTTGAACAGCAGGTTGCCGAGGTAGCCGATGGCCGCCTGGATCCGGCCCGGGATGGACTGCAGGAAGATCTGCACCTGCGTCCAGATGGCGACGATGCTGGCGAAGAACCCGTTCATGGCGTCCTGCGCGGTCGTCACCGCGACGTCGACAAACCCCACGATGGCCGCCTGGATCTTGCCGGGCAGCGTGGACAGGAACGCGACCGTGTTGTCGAACCAGAGCTGCACGGTGGCGAGGAAGCTCGTCCCCGCGTCCGTCGCGGTCTGCACGGCCACCGTGACGAAATCAGCGATCGCGGTACCGACCTTGCCGGGCAGCTCGGCCAGGAAGGCCACCGTGTCGTCGAACCAGGTCGTCGTGGTCTCCAGGACCCCCTGGCCGGCCTCGGTCGCCTCGTCCACCACGGTGTCGGAGAAGCTGTCGAAGATCTCCCCGATGCGGGTCGGCAGGTTCGCGAACATGTCGATCACGGACTGGCCGAAATTGACCACGTGCCCGATGACCTGGCCGAGGGCGAACCCGACCTTGTAGGGGAGGTCGGTGAAGAAATCGGTCACCGCCGTGAAGGCCACCGAGACCCCATCGGACACGGCGTTGGGCAACGTCGTGGTGAAGAACGTCGACACGGTGTCGGTGGTCGCGTCCAGCCCGTTCGAGAACGTGTCGGGCAGGG
>Ga0310899_10000001_pt1 | contig 85151 bp, 138 predicted proteins | sample C8D4metaG_FD_203909 | JGI IMG/M metagenome (GOLD analysis project Ga0310899, IMG submission 203909) | Lab incubated soil microbial communities from West Virginia University Organic Research Farm, Morgantown, WV, United States - C8D4 | ecosystem: Environmental > Terrestrial > Soil >... | reverse complement strand
GCGTATCATTAATCCGGAAGGATCATGGGTGGGGGGTATACCCCCTATGTCCGTTTCCCTTTGGATCATGGTTCAGTGATCGTCGTCGGCCGGCTCGTGAGTCCAGGCGTGCGCCATCACATCGGCCAGGTCAGGCTCCAGGTTGACGATCACCTTGTCGCCTTCGCGAGTTGGTGACTTCGCGGTCATCGTGATCGGTAGTGCGACGTCGCACTCGGGACACTGGACCTGGACCGCACCGACCGCTGCCATGCCTGCTCCCTCCCGTACCCCGCCGGCCCGGCCTGGGCCGACCCGTTCGCCTGCTCACGGCCGTCGAGGGAGTGGTGAACCAGCAGCCAGCCGATCGACCCATCGTCGTGGGTGACTGGCTTGACCTCTGGTCCGCACACGCAGTCCGAGTCGGCCGTGCTGGTGTCGTGGTCGACCAGGTCACTGATCGGTGCGACGTGCAGTGTGGTGGTCACCTGCGTCGTCGGCCGACGTTGCGTCGGTCGCCAGGCCAGACCCCTGTCATCTGCCGGTGCAGGGAGGCGCAGTAGGCCGGCGCTCGACCACCGAGGTACTTCCGAAGGGCTCGTGTACACCTTCGGTGGTCGCCGGCCTGGTTCCAGCGCACCTTGGTTGTCCCGCCTCGGCCCGTCGTCCAGTACGCGCGCAGTTGGGCGGCGTTGCCGCGGCTTCCGCGTCCGCGAGTTGCCACAGGTCTCACTCCTTCTGCGGCGCGGGCTCATCGTGTGCGGGGGCTTGTTCTTCGTCTACCCGCTGGATCTGGGCTCCAAGGCCGGCGGGTATGGCGAGGCAGATGCCGGCGTGGTCGGTGAAGATGGCCCATCCGTCGGTGACGGTGAGTTCGAGGTGGGGGTCTTCGACGAGGACGTCTTCTTTGCGTTGCTCGCGGGGGTGGACGATCAGGTAGGCGGGCATCGGTCACCGCTCCGGTGTGGCACCGCACCATGAGCAGTGCGGGTCGAGTCCGTGTTGTGGGGCGTGCTGTCCGTGTCGGTGTAGGTGCCGCATCCGTTTGGCGTAGATCCGTGAGTGGAGGGTGGCGTAGAGGTGGTAGATGCCGCCGGACTCACGCTTGAAGCTGGGGATGTGCTGGTAACAGAGCTGGAGTGCTGCGTTCAAGGCGCGGGCCTTTCCGTTCAGCGGAGCCCTGGGTGCGGTTCCTGCGGCCGTTTCCGTCCGGGCCGCGGGTTGTTGCGCTGCGCGTCGTTGCCTTCACGGCTGGACTTCTGATCATGACAGGGTCCGCAAACTCCCTGGAGCCCTTCAGGCCGGTGATCATCGGTCTTGGCTTTGATGTGGTCGCAGTGGGTGCTGGGTCGCACGCCGCACAGGACGCACGTACTGTCGCGGGCCAGAATCTCCGCTCGGATCCTTGCCCACTGGGGCGGCAGGCGCCGCCGCCTGTCGGATCCGGCCCATCCTCCGGCCACGGCCGCCTCCTACTCGTCGGGGCTGCGTTCGGTATCGCTGCTGACGGCCCATCCGCCGAAGCCGGCCCGCCGGTCGACGGGGCTGCTGGAGACGGCGTGGTCGTACAGCCGGACGGCGGTCTCTTCGGCGCGGGCGAGGGGGTCGTCGTCGGCGCCGTGGATCTCGACGGTGACCTCGCGGATACCGTCGGACAGCTTCACCGTCACGTCAGGCATGGGGCTCGGGGTGCCCGCCGAATTCCGGCACGACCTGGTCTCGACTCAGGCGCTTCTTGGGGTGGCTGATCGCGTCGACGATGCGTGCGAGAGTCTCGTTCATCCCTGCGGCCCACTCTTGGACTTCGCCCTTGAAGGCTTCATCTACGGGGGTTGCCGGGTCGTTGGCGGGGATGTCGATGGTCTCTTCGAAGACGAGGACGGCGCGAGCGCCGATGCGCTCGATGAGGGCTTCGTGTTCGCCGAGGTCGCGGCGTAGTGCATCGAAGCCAGCAAGGTCGGCGGGGGCCTGGTCGATGACGAGCAGGAATGGCGGCCGGTCGTCGCCTGTGCCTTCGGGGAGTTCGAGGATCTGCAGGCGGGCCATCAGGCGTCACCTCGCTGGAGATGTTCGCGGAGGACGTCGCCAATCTCGAGTAGGGCCTGGGCTGCGGCGACGGTGGCGATGGCTTGCGCCTTGGCGGCACGGGCAGTGATCTCGGCGCTGGCCACGTTGCCTTGCGGCATGGCGTTGAGATCCTGAGCGGCTTGGCCGAGGGTGCGTTGGGCGAGTTCGCGGTAGCTGGGTACGGCGGTCATCGGTCTGTCGCTTCCGCGTCGTTCTGGCGGATGATGCTGCGGACGTTGGCGGCGGAGATGAAGGCGGCTGCGGAGCCGTCTGCGACCCAGGCGATGTACTGGCTGCCGGAGGGTGCGAGGTCGGCGGCGGTCACAGTCTCCGACTCGCCGTCAAGGTAGTTGATCAGGTACTGGGCCATGGCGCGGGCTCCGTGGGGTGTCAGGTGATGCGGTATCCGGCGGTGTCGTAGTAGTCGATGCCGCCGAGTTCGGTGCGGTCGCCGACGAGCGTGAACCAGGGGCTCATGACCGCGGCTCCGGGTGGGGCGTCGGGGGCGAGCCAGGTGAGGATGATGTGGTCGCCTTCGCGGCGGCGGGTGAGTTCGCGGCCGGCGAGGAGGTGCTGGTGCTTGTCGAAGTCGGCTTCGAGTTTGGCGATGACGCGGAGTTCGACGCGCGCTTCGGTCATGTGGCCACCCCGGCTTTCACGCGTTGAGCGCCCGGCGCACGCCTTCTTCGAGGGTGACGGCCGGCTGGTAGTGGTCGAGCATGCGGCCGGGGTCGCTGACGCGGTGGTGGACGCCTTGCGGCGCGTCGGTCCGGTGCTTGTAGGCGGGCTGGTAGTCGGCGGCCGTGCACACGATGCGGGCGAGGTCGTTGAAGCTGGTGGCCCTGCCCCAGCCGAGGTTGACGGGACCGGTGACGTCGGCGTCGAGCAACGCGAGGGTGGCGCCGACGAGGTCGCTGATGTGGATCCAGTCGCGTGTGCTGTCGCCGCTTCCCCATATTTCGAAGGGGTCGTCGCGTCGTCGGGCCCGCTGGGTGAATGCGGGGAAGGGGTAGCAGACGTCCTGGTCCTCGCCGTAGCCACTGAATGGCCGCGGGATGAGGATGCGGCAGCCTTCGGCCTCCGCGTAGGCGGCGAGCTTCTCTCCGGTGAGCTTCGCCCAGCCATACGTGGCGTCGGGCTGCTCCGGGCAGTCGAGGCTGATGTCTTCCTCGTACAGCTTCCGCACGTCGCCCGGCTGCTGAAGTTCTACCGGATAGGCGGCGGACGAGGAGAAGTAGACGGCGCGCGGGGTGCGGGTGCGGGCGAGCCAGCGCATGTACCAGGAGTCGAGCGCCAGGTTGGTGGCGACGCCGAGCGGGGAGCCGTCGATGCTGGCCCGGCCGCCGACGATCGCCGCACAGTGGATGGCGAGCTCGAAGCGGGTGTCGTCGTGGCGGAAGAAGTCGAGGGCGTCGCCGACCTGGACGCCCGGTGTGGGGCGCAGGTCAATGGCGAACACGTCGTCGCCGCGGTCGGCGAGCGCGCGGTGGAGGTGGCGGCCTACGAAGCCGGACGCCCCGGTCAGGAGGACGCGCATCAGTTGCCCGCCTTGACTGCCCGGTAGACGCCCCACGGCAGGTCGCTGTCGACGGGCTCCAGCCCGATCCGCTCGCAGGCTTCGGCTTGCTGCCGGGGGGACCAAGTGGTGACGCCGATCCAGTTGTCGGCTTCGCCGGGCGTCTCGGAGACGGGCCAGTCGAGGACGAGGGTCCCGCCGAGCTTGGTTGCGGCCCGCAGCTTGCCGATGATGTGGAGGCAGTCGGCGTAGCTGTGGTGGATGAGGACGGCGAGGGCGTAGGCGGCGTCCATGCGGCGCCGGCCGAGGTGGGTGGCGATGCCGTCGGCGTCGGCCTGCACGGTGGTGAGGTCGGGGGCGTGCTCGGTGAGCCGGTCGAGCATCCGCTGGGAGGAGTCGACGGCGGTCATCTCGTAGCCGAGGGCGGCGAGGGGGATGGCGACGCGGCCGTCTCCGCAGCCGAAGTCCATGACCTTCGCCCCGTCGGGAATGACCGACGCGAGCATGCTGGCCTGGGCTTCACCGGATGCCCAGTACGCCTCTTCGGAGACGCGCCGCAACGGGTGGATCGCAGCAGGGTCGGCCTGGTCCCAGGCCTGGATGACGTCGGCGGCGGTCACGATGCCTCCTCGACGAGGTTCCGCAGCTTGTCCAGGTCGGCTTCGAGGCCGCCGCCGTCGCAGTAGTCGTAGTAGGCGGCGGTGTCGGCGGACACCTGCTGCTCGCTGTTGCACTCCTCGTACACGGCGTCGAACTCCGCCTTGGACGCTGCGGGGTGCAGGTGTTCGATGACCATGTCGTCGAGGTAGGTGATCCGCTGCATGCCGCGGCCCCACTCGACCCAGCACAGGTCGACGCACAGGTGCACCATGGCGGGCGGCGCCATGTAGCCGAGCGTGGTGACGATGTCGGAGGTCATGGCGACGGCGGTGGCCATCTTCTCGCCTTGGAGGAGGTCGTTGCCGTAGACGATGCCGGGCCCGGCGGAGAGGCATTCGCGGATGCGGGCGTCCCATGGCATGGCGGCGGTGCGGGGCCGGTGGTCGTCGCCCATGAACGCCAGAAACCGGTAGGTCTTGGCGGCCTTGACGGCCTGCTGGTTGAGGGTGCCGACGAGGCGTCGGCGTTTGCCGAACGTGAACCGGAACCGCGGGTCCGCCTTGAGGGTGGCGGCGTGCTTCTTGTAGGCGGCGAGTTCGGGGTCGTCGGTGTCGACGGCGAACAGCAGGTCGGCGGTGGCGCCGGTTTCGTCCCATGCGGCGACGAGCTCGGGTACGGCCTGGGGCCGGCCGCGGGTGGGGATGATGACGAGGAGGTCGTCGGCCATGGTGTCCCTCCTGGTCAGGCGGTGGTGCTGTCGGTGATGAGGCCGAGTGTGGCGAGTGCGGTGAGGAGTGAGGCGAGGGCTGCGTTGCCGCCGCGGGATCCGGTGACGGCGGGTTTGGTGGTGGCGGTGGCACCGTAGAAGCCGAGGTTCGTGCCGAGATGTCGGAGTGTCAGGCTGACCACGACGGAGTCGTCGGTGGTCCATTCGTTGGCTGCGGACCGCCGCCAGTTGGTGTCGCGGGCTCCGCTGCCGGGTCCGACTTCGATGAGGCCGTCTGCCCGGATGCGGACGCGGTCGAAGGTGTCGGCGCCGACGATGCCGGCTACCACGCTGTCGGTGGCCGCCGCGCGGTGTGACGTGACCGTTCCGGTGACGGTGCCGCCGGCGAGGGGGAGTAGTGCGGCCAGTGCGGTGGTGAGTCCGGTGATCTGGTCTTGGGTGAGTGTGACGGGGTCGGTGTTGCCGGCTGTGTGGGTGGCGGCGTGTGGGGTGGGGGTGCGGGCGTCGGCGAGGCGGCTGTCGTCGCCTGCTGCGACGGTGCCGGTGGTGGTGCCGATGTCGCGGGTGGCGGCGTCGCCGAGGCTGAGGTTGGTGCGGGCGGTTGCCGTGTCCGCGAGGTCGGACAGGTTGGCGGTTTTGGCGAGGAGGGTGCTGGCGGCGTGGGCGCGGTCGCCGTGCGGGTCGGAGGCTGCGGTGTGGGCGGACACCACGGTGGTGGCGGTGCCTTCGGGGTCGGCGCCCACGGCGTCGGCGTCGAGGCCAATGTTGCCGGACCCGTCGGGCAGGACGCCGTTGACGGAGACGACGCTGCCGTCGCCTCCGACGACGATGGTGGTGTCGACTTCGATGACGGTGGCAGGCCGTCCGCCGGTGACGTCGATGGTGTCGGGTTTGGTTTCGCCGGTGACCGCGATCCTCATGGCCGGGTCACCTCCAGGGAGACGGCGGCTTTGCCTTGCAGGATGCGCACGACGGTGGAGCCGAGCGTCATCTCGAGGTCCCAGACGCCGTTGCGGGTGAGGGTTTCGGTGACGGCGGCGGGGATGGCGAGCCGGACGGCTGGGCCGGTGACGGTGAGGTAGGGGGTGAGGTCGCAGAGGAGTTCACCGTTGTCGGCGGGCGCGGACCGGATTTGCGCGGCGGCTGTCCATCCGTCCCACGTCCAGTCGGCGGGGTCGACGACCGTGTACGTCTGGACGAACGTCGCGCCCTGCTCGATGTGCAGGTTGCGGATTCCGGCTGCCATGGCTGCCACCTCCGGGATCGGCGCGGCTCCGGCGTGGGCGGTGAGGGTGCTCTCGCCGGTGAGGGTGGCGGTGAGGCGGGCGGACAGGGTGAGGGGGGCGGTGAGGGTGGTGTCGCCGGTGAGGGTGGCGGTGGCTCCGGCGGTGAGGGTGGGGGCTGCGGCGTCGAGTACGGCGGTGGCGGTGAGAGCGGCGGACAGATTCGACACAGCGGCGTCGGAGAGGGTGTTGAAGTAGTCGAATTCGGCTACGTCGTTGGTTCCGCCGTCGCGGTGGGCGCTCATGTCGAGGGCGCATAGTTCGGCGTCGGCGGGGATCCAGGCGGGGGTGGCGAGGGTGCGCCGGGTGGTCCACGTTGTCCCGTCTGGGCTGGTGGACCACACGAGGTTGGTGCCGTCTTCGGCGAGCCGCAGGAACAGGTGGTCTTCGGCGTCGTAGGTGATTTCGACGGCTGCAGCATCCCAGTAGCCGGTCTCGGATACGCAGCGGAGCAGCCCGGCCACCTTGTTGATGATGAAGCCGACGCGGGTGCCTTCGACGGTGCCTTGGACGGTGACGGCGCAGTAGGTTTCGGTGGTGGCGCCGGTCGGGTCGGGGGTGGTGGGCACCTGCACGAAGAAGGATGCTCCGGCGAGGGTCCAGGCGTAGCCGGTTTGGCAGCCGGCGTATCCGGTGGTGCAGGGGACGACGGCGCGTCCGCCGGTTTCGGTGGTGCCGCCGTAGGCGTTGCCCCATTCGGGGCCGAGGATGCCGTCGTTGAAGGAGTCGACGAGGGTGGACAGGGACGGCATTCTCGCCTCCCGTCAGGCCAGGGTGAGGTCGAGTTCTCCGGCGATGAAACGGATGTCGTCGCCGGCGGCGACGGTGCGGGGGGTGTCGACGGCCCCGTGCCACCAGCGGACTGGGCTGGTGGCGCTGTCCCAGATTTCGACGCCGACGACGGTGCAGGCGGGCATGCCCGCGAATACGATCTCGGCTGCGTTGCTGGTGGCGCCGCCGGTGGGTGCGGCGACGGTGAGGTCCTGGCGGGCGTAGGTGCCGCCGGTGACTTCGGTGCCGGCTGCACTGGCGGTGCCGTTGGCGGTGACGAGGGCGACCTGGAGGTCGCCGTCGGGGGCGGTGGCGGTGAGGCCGAACATCCAGGCGAGTGCCTGATTGCTGGCGGTGAGGGTCAGGTTGGCCACGCGGCCTCCTCGGTTGGGCGCCGCGCGGCGCGGGTTCAGGTGATGTTGAGGGTGCCGGAGAGGCGCACGAGGTTTTCAGCGCCGGGCGGGTCGACGTTGATCCACACGCGGTAGGTGCCGCGGGTGAGGGTGAGTGCGCCGCTGTCGGGTCCGATGAGCAGGCGGGCCTGGCTGTCGGCCCATTCGGCGGTGTGCCATTCGTCGCCGCTGGGGTTGTCTCCGTGTGCGATGACTGCGATCTGTACCGGGGATCCGGTGAGGTCGGTGCCATCGGGTGGGGTGACGGGGATGTGCAGGTATTCGGTGGAGGTGGCGGGGATCAGCATGGCGGGCCCACCCTCCAGTCGCTGGTGTGTGGCGGGCTCGCCGTCCAGGCGGCGGCCGTCGGTGGGCTGACGGTCCACGGGCTGTGCGGTGCGCCGACGGTGATGGTGATGTCGTCGTCGGTGAGTGTGGTGCCGCTGGCTGTGAGTGCTGCTGTGGCGGCGAGCTGGGCGGTGGCTGCGGTTGCTGTCTGCCCGCCCGCGGTCAGGGCTGCGGTGGCCGTGGCGCTGGCGTCGGTGGTGGCTGCCAGTGTGCTGTCGGCTGTGACGGACATGGTCCCGGTGAGGGCTGCCGTCCCGGACGCGCTGCGGACCCCGGATGCTGCCAGGCCGGCCGCGGGTGCCAGTGCTGCATGGTCGGCGGTGGAGCGTAGGCCTGTCCCGGCGAGCGTGGCGGTGCCGGCGAGTGCCGCATCGCCGGTTTCGCCGGTCGGGGGCGGGGCGAGTGCTACGAGGCCGGCCGCCCATGTTCGGCTGCCGCTGAGCGTGGCCCCGTCTGCGGTGTGGTCGCCGTCACCGGATGCGATGCGGTAGGCGGTCGCCCACGGGGGAACGTCCGCGGTCTCGGTGTAGCCGGCGGGCGGGGTGTGGGTGATGCCGGAGGCACTGTCGATGGTGTTGACGTGCCAGGCGAGCGCGGCCTCGTTGACGGTGGAGGCGGTGAGCGCGGTGATGCTGGCGCTGCTGCCTGTCGCCGACTGGAACGGGGTTGTGGCCAGGCCGAGGGCCGGGTCGACGCCGTCGAACCAGAGTGCGGCGAGGCAGGACCAGCGGGTCCCGGTCCACGAGTAGGCGAACGCCGTATCGTCGGCGACCGTGTGCAGGTAGCAGAGGGTCTGCAGGTTGCCGGTGGCGATGGTGCCACGCAGCACAGCGCCGGCAGGCGGCGTGACCGGGGGGAAGCTGGCTGACTCACTCCACCGCACCAGCCAGAACACGCCCACAGCACCAGCGGTGACGTTGCCGGGCTTGGTGACGGATCGGGACGACACGAGCGCGTCGGTTCCGGTGTTGGCCTGTGCGAGGTAGGAGGTCATGCCGAGCGCCTCCGGTCAGGCCGTCAGGCGGACTGTGGGGTGAGGGCCGCGGTGAGGGTGGAGAGCGTGAACTGATCGCTGTCAGCCCACGCCTTCGATGCGGTGAGCGCGACGGAGAAGAGGAAGGTGCCGCCGGAGGCTGCTGTCCATACGGAGATGTGGGTGAGCGTCTCCGACGTCCCGTCGTTGGTCCACGCCGCGGGCGGCGCATCCAGGGCGAGCGCCGAGCCGGAGGCCGAGGCTGCGAACGTGAAACTGTTCCGCGCGGTGGTGCCGGCGGAGGTGTTGGCGGTTCCGGCCGGTCCGGGATCACCGGTGTGGAGCTGGGCGAACGTGCCAGCGACCGCACTGTAGGCGGAGCCTGCAGCGCGGAGGGTGTTGAGCCAGCCGGAGACGAGGGCGGGGGCGAGTCCTGCGGTCACTGCTCCTCCTCGGTCTCGGACTCCGTGTCGGTGTTGGCCGCGGGGGTGACTTCGCCGGAGGCTTCCAGTCGCAGCACGTACTCGTCGGGCACGGTCGCCTCCCTGAGGTTGGGGTGTCCCGCCGTCTGGACGGGGGCGTTCGGGCGGCGGGACTCGGGGCGGCGACCGGTTCCGCCCCGCTTAGGGGTTTGTTGTTCGCCCTGGCCCCCCACTAGGACCAGGGCGGACAAGAGGGCCGAGCGCGTGGCGCTACAAGGCCCCGGCCTGCGCACACCCAGGGCGCAGGAGATCAGGCGGCGTGCGGTGCCCGCTGCGGCACTGGCCGGTAGGTCTCAGCACGTGCCCGCACTTCGGGGAGCGCGTACATCGTCTTGTACTCGTGCCCTTGGCCCGAGTATTCGCCGGGTCGGCCCTTGAAGCGGCGGATCTTCCCGCGGCGGGCCCACTGCCGTATGACGGGGCCGGGCACTCCGGTGGCGGCGACCGCTTCGTGCTCGAAGACGAGGTCTTCCGGGTACAGCTCGGCACTGTCGGATGCAGTCATGGTTCCTCGTCCGCCCTCAGGCGGCTACTCGTGGGCGGCCAGGGCGAACCTGGGCTGCCCGAATGATCGTGGGAATGTGGAAGACCTCGGGGCCGCCGTCGTCAGCCAGGAAGGGCTCTACCTTCTGCCGGTGAACCCACACGCGGATGGTGCCGGGCTTCACGCCCGCCGCGCGCGCGGCCTGCCAGATGTCTCCGACGTCGTCACGGTTGTCGACGTCCCGAGGGTCCGGGTTGGGGAAGGTGGCCATGTCGCCTCCCCTGGAACCACGAAAGCCCTCGGCTGGCGAGGGCTTGGTGGACTGTAGCGACAGAAGTTCCACGATCAATTTCTGAGATTACAGTTCCTGTCAAGCCCCCCGCAAGTGCGGATTACGCGATTGCTTCCTGAGGGAAGTAGTCCTGCCCGTCCGGGACGGTGGTCACCTTCCACGAAGGGGTGCCGTGCTCGGCCCTCAGGTGCAGGATGTGCTCCTGCAGGAGCTTGCCCGGGTGGAAGTACTCGCCCCGTGCGCGCAGGGCCTTGAACTGGGTGTGCCGTTGGTGTTCCAGGATCTCGCCGCCGGGCTCGTAAGCGAGGATCTCGTTGGGGCGCAGATCGGTGAACCGGTTGGCAGGATCGATCGTGGTGCCGATCTTCACGAGATGGCCGATGCGGATGTAGTAGACGATCCCGGGAAGGTCTCCTGCTTCCCTGGGGCCCTTCCGCCATGAGGGCACGTCTCCGTCCAGCACTGGCCGCTGCTCGATGGCTCGCTGGTAGCGGGCGCGGCCCATCTTGGTTGCGATGTCTACGGCGTTGGCGTCGATCTCGACGCCTGCCTGCTCCATGTAGTGGAGCTGAATGAGGATGTGGGTACGCGCCGGATCGTCGCGCTCCACCTTGTCCGCATGCGGGATCCGGTCGCTGTACCAACTCGGGTCCTGGGTCCCGAATCGCGATTCAGCGCGACTTCTGCGAGGCTTGGCCATGTCGACTCCAACCAGTCGGCCGTACCCCGGGACGGTTGCCGCCGTCGCCGGGGTTTCAACTGCCCCAATTCTACCGGGAAGTCGCCGAATCTGGGTGCTTGTTAGGCGGCGGCCCGGTCCGCGAGGGGCAGGTCCAGGACTTCGCTGCGGCCATATTGGGTGGCGCAGCCGCGGCAGCGGGCGCCGGGGGTGGACACGGTGACGCGGAGGATGCTGCCGCAGGGGCAGGCGACGGCGATGGGGCGTTCGGGACGCTCTCCCGTAATCTGCCGCTCGCACTGCCTCACGGTGGAGGTGACTTCGTGAAGAAAGCCGGCGAACGCCGGGTGGTCGGTGGCGGCCCATTCGAGGTTGACGCGGAGGGCTTTGACTACCTGGTCGCACTGCTGTTGGAGGTTGCCTTCCCATCGGGGGTGCCGCCATCCGAGGGTCTCGTGCCAGTCGATCAGCCATGTCTGGAGGATGGTGACGACGCCGCCGCGGGCCATAAGGGAGAGGGGTTCGAGGCGGACGGGGAGGGGTGCGGTGCGGGACATGGTGACGACGGGCGCATCGCTGCCTTGTCCGGGGGTGAGCCGGTGGGCGAGGCTGGCGTAGATGCCGCCGGGGCCGGGGAGTTGCCGCAGGGCGTGGTCGGCGCGGTCTTGGCAGAGTCGGCAGGCGACGCGTCCGAGTTCGTCGTGGCGGAGTTGCCGCCCGCAGGGGCTACAGGTGGGCCAGTCGTAGCCGTCGAGGTCGGTGGGGTGGTCGTGCACGGCAGGCTCCTCGTGTGGTGCGGGAAGCAGGTGACGCAATAGGCCAATGGTGCAGCATGGGGTGGACAACACTGCGCCAATGGCTCACCCAGACACGCCTGTGGACCCGCACCGGATCGGCACGGGCCCACAGGGCTGGGTGCCTACTCCCCGCAGACGGGACGGGTCTGGTCTTCGAGGTCGAGGCAGACGATGCAGTCGGCTTCGTCGTAGTCGACGATCTCGTCTCCGCTGATGTCGACACCGCAGAGGGCGAGGTCAGGAATGCAGCAGAAGACGTGGTTGAGGTCCGTCGTGGAGTTGTTGCCGCTTCGAGCAGCAACTGTCGCGGTGTAAGCCATGGCTTCCTCACTTCTCTTCGGCGTGCACGATGCCGAGGCTGTCGGCGCTGTCGCGGCCGAGCCGGTAGCTGCATCCGTCGACGCTGACCTGGATGCTCTCGGCCGTGGTTTCGGTGATCTCGTAGATACGGCGCCGGTTCTGGCGCATCCCGGCGCGCGGGAACTGCACGCGGTCGCCTGCCGTGAAGCGGCGGCCGTCGATCTCGAACACGGGCTGCGCGGTGCGTTGTCGGGTGTCAGGCAAATGGTTCACGGTGTCTCCTTGCGTCTCATGTGACGTGCCCGGGGGTTATGCGACGGGTCTCAGGCTCCGGCCGGGGTTGCCGCGGTATCGGTCGCGGTAGGCGGGCGGCATGTCGTCATCGAGGGCGTTCCCAACGACGATGTTGCGGTCCATGAAACCGAACGGCTCCCGGCCGCCCGCCTCCAGCCACAGGGCGGCCCGCGCGAGATCGACGGCGACGGGGTCGATATCGACGCCGTACAGGCACTCCGTCATGACGGCCGGCAGCGCGGCCCGCACATGCACGTCGGACGGCGGGTCTTGTCCGCTAACGCGGGCGGCGAGCCGTTCGGCGATGAACCGGGCGGCTTCAACGAGCATCACGCCGGCGCCGCAGGCGGGGTCGATGACGGCAAGGTCGAAGATGGCGCCTGGGTCGTCGTCGGCGGCGAGGCGATCGATCTGCTGACTGAGTGCCAGTCGGGCCATTGCTGCGGACACCTCGGGTGGCGTGTACCAGGCGCCTTGCTTGTCGCGGCGGCCCTGGTTGGGGCGGCTGGCGTGCACGGTGCCGTCTGATTTCGTGACGGGGGTGAGTTCGAGGAGCCGCTGGTGCACTTCTCCGAGGTCGTCCACGTGCCAGCCGGAGAGCGGGCCCAGCTCGTCGAGCACGGCCTCGGCGGCGGACACTGTGGGGCGTGGAAGGCGGGGCGCAGACAGGGTGCGGGCTGTGGCGAGCCGGTCTATGAGGGATCGGACCGTGTGCTGTACGGCGTCGGTCCAGTCGGCGCCTGCGGTGGCGTGCGCTTCGGCGGCCCGGATGCAGGCGGCGACGGCGCGCTCCGGGGTGACGGCCGGGGTGGCAGTCACCGGACGCCCTCGATGTCGTCGAGGGCGTCGCAGACGGCGGACCGGTCGGCGGCGGTGTGCGGTGCGTCCACTCCGGCGAGGGCTGCCGCGACGGCCATGTCCGTCCGGGAGATGACCGGGGCGTCGGGCGTGAGGTCGGCGAGGGCTTTCGCGGTGCGGTAGGCGGCGATGAGGCTCACGTGAGGGCTCCTGTTCAGGGCCGGATGTCGGCGATGAGGACGGTGGCGTTGTCGGCGTGCGGGTCGGTGACGGCGCGCGCGGTGGCGACGGCGGTGTCGATGAAGTGGCGGGCGGCTTCACCCGGCATGCCGATCACCTGGTCGGCGAGGTGGTGGCCGGCGTCCTCGTGGGGCTCGTATCCGCCGTCGGAGGCGAGGAGCAGCCGGAACGTGTCCGCGCGGTAGACGGCGGTCTCGATGGCGGGGTGCCCGTACTGGTTGCGGTTCTCCTCGTCAGTCTCGACCGCACCCAGGCACGAGGTGACGACGTTGCGGTTGCCGCCGGGGCTGCCGTCGCGGGGCGGGAAGAGGCGGCGGAGGTTGTGGTCGTCGGTGAGCCGGTCGACGGCGCTGCCGCGGATCGCGTAGGCGCGGGCGTCACCGCACCAGGCGACGGTGAGGGGCCGTCCGGGGGTGGTGACGGCGACGACCGCGCAGGCTTTGGCGCCGATGCCCCACGGTCCGTGCCGGTCGGGGTCGGCGGCGTACCGGTTGTAGGCGGCGCGCAGGCCGGCCTCGGCGTCACCGCGGCGGGCGGCTGCGCGGGCCAGCTTGCGGGCCGCGTTGCGGGTCCATTCGCGGACTTCGTCGGTGGAGCCGATGCCGTCGAGGAGGACGTAGGCGCGGGCTCCGGACGGGGCGGTCGAGACGGCGGTGGCGTCGCACTGCGCGGAACGGTCGCCGATGAGTTGGGCGGTGGCGTAGGTACGCATGGATGGTTCCCCCGGTTTCGTGGTGCGGTGGAAGGGGCCCGGTCAGGCGACCGGGCCCACACGTGGTCAGCTGTTGCGGCAGTCGAGTTCGTCGCTGATCCGGTCGGCGTAGTCGGCGTGGTACTCCTTCACGCTGTCGCTGCCGGCGTAGTCGTCGGTGGTGAGGAGGAGGCAGGCGTCGCGCTCGTCGTGGAGGGCGCGGGTGGAGAGGTCGGCGAGGGTTTCGGAACGGGGCATTACTGGCTCCTAGGCGGTGAGGGTGAGGCGGCAGCCGGTCGGCTGCCGCCCGGGTGGTTCAGTGGTGGGCGATGGCCTGCAGGAGGGGCAGGTCGTGTCCGCCGGTCTCTTCGTCCCAGTCGGTGACGAGTGCGACGGTGCCGATGCCGGGCAGGTCGACGGTGACGGTGATCTCGGTGGCCTGCCACGTCGACTCGCCGCCGTGGGTGGTCCGCTGGACGGTGTGGGTGGTGACGGTGCCGCCGACCCGCTCGTACAGGGTGTTGAGCTCCAGCTGCGACCACAGGACGGTGCGGGTCTCGGTCTCGTCCAGCCAGGGGCGGGGCTGCCAGTAGGGCATGCCGAGCGCGGTGTGGACGCGGCGGGTGAGGTCCTCGTCGAAGGCGGGTGCGGGCTGCGGCTCGGGGGCCTCGTGGGCGTCGTTGAGGTCGCGGACGACGGCCGCGGGGATGGGGGTGAGGACGACGGCGGTTCCGGCGGCGACGATCGCGGCGGATTCGATGTTTGTCATTTGCACTCCCTGCTGGTTCTCCGGGCGCCCCTTGTTCGAGGTGTAGCTACACCGTAGGGTGTAGCTACACCGGGGCGCAAGCCGTTCAGTGCAGATTCTGTAGCTACACCCGTAGCTACATCTGAAAGGGGTGAACATGACTCAGGTAGCTACACCCGGATACGGTCAGCGCATGTCGCCGAACAAGCCGAAGACCCCGACCCGACCGATCCGCGTAGACCTCACCGACTGGGGTGTCTTCGGGGAGGCGACCAACGCGATGGACACCGATCGCAGTGCCGCATTTCGCGCCTTCATGGAGTGGTACCTCCACAAGCCCGGATCCAAGGCGCCAACCCGGCCGAGCAAGGCTGCCGTCGAGGCGGCCCGGGCGGAACACCTCAGGAAGCAGGCAGAGAAGGAGGCCCAAGATGGTTGAGCAGGCTGGCCGGGCGGATCCGGCGACCAACGCGGCTCGTGCGTGGGTCGCGGGCGAGATGTCGAGCCGGGAGTATTTCGCGTGGGCGCGGCGGACGCGGTATGGCCGGCGCCGCCCGTGGCGTGACCGGCTGCGGGCGTGGCGTGGTGGCCGTGAGGGTCGGCGCCTGTAGCCCGCGCGCATGACGAAGGGCCCCTGCCGAATCCCCTTGAACCCAAGCCCACGGCAGGGGCCCTGTCGTTGCAGGCTAGTCGCCGTCCTCCCCCGCGAGCTGGGCGGCGAGGGTGTTGAAGGCGTTGACGTACTGGTTGGCGGCCTTCAGGTAGGAAGGCTCCGGCTTGACGGTGTACGTCTCAGCCGCCCCGTTACCGAAGGTCAGGTTGATGACGGCGGCGCCTTTGTTCTTGCGGCCGGTGGCTGCCGCAGTGACTCCGGCGGTGGCGACACCAGCAATCAGCCGGGTGGCGGTCCACGCTTTGTGGGCGCCCGCGTCGACGAACTCCGCAGATCCGCCCTTGACCGGGCCGAGCTGGGTGACGCCCATCTTCGACGACGGCCACAGCTTCAGCATCGCCGCCATGTTGAGAGTCTTCTCGGCGGGATGCGCTGCCCGCCACTCCTTGAGCGCTTGCGCGTCGGCGCGCCGCTGGGCTGCGGCCTCTTCCCGCTGCTGCTTCCTCTCCGCCTTGGCCGCTGCCTTCTGTGCGGCCTTCTCCGGGTCCCTGTTGAACAGCATGTTCCCCCCTGGGTGTTGGTTCGGGTGGGCATCATGCGCCCGCATGGTGGCAGCGTGTAGGCGGTGTGTCCGAGTTGTGACAGGAAAGGCCCCGGCCGGGTGAACAGCCGGGGCTCGTCGCTTTGCTGATCAGGCGAAGCTCGCGGTCATGGCGCAGTCGCTGATGGTCTTGCCTGCTTCCTCGTGGGCGGTGCGGTGGGCTTCGTCGTTGACCGTGTCGCAGACGAGCCGACCGTCTGGCGTGACCGTCCATCCGTCCTTCGGGTCGCGGTGGTCTCGCTGGTGCCGCACAGGTCGCACACGGCTTCGAAGCAGGTGATCTGTCGGGTGGCCACTGCGGATCCTTCCGGTCAGTTGAGGTTCTCGGCGAGCGGGCCGAAGTCGGCGGCGCTGAAGGATGGGACGTCTTCGTCGGGGTTGTCGGCGGCTTCACAGGCGGGGCCGCAGTACGGGTAGCCGCCGGGGGCGCCGCACAGAATGCACTCGTCCATGCCGGTCTCCTACTTCTGGTTGTTGGTGCGGGCCCACACGCCGTTGGTGCGGCTGTGGGTGGTCTGGTGAGTGACGGTGCCGTGGAAGTGCTGGTGCACTTCCGGCTCGGGCCGGGCGCGCTTGGCCAGGCGGGCGAGGGCGAGAACGAGGGCGGTCGGCGCGCCGAAGACGAGGCCGCAGACAACGGGGTCCGCGAACTGGGAGACGTACATCAGGACGGCGGCGGTCCCGCCGACCATTGCGGTGCTCGCTCCCCCGGCAAGCATGAGGACGCTGGCATCGGTGGCGCCCTGGCTCATCGGCGGCCGACCGGGCTGCGGGACGGGCGGGGTGGTGCCGACGGCGGAAAGCGGGGCGGGGTCGCGGAAGGCGGTGGCGAGGATGCGGTCAGCTTCCTCCTTGGCGGCCTCCTCACTCATCGGTGCGATCGGCTCGGGCATGAGGTCTCCTGTTCGGTTTGGGCGGGTTTAGGGTCGCCGTCGCGCCCGTCATGGGATGTGTTTCTGCTGGTCAGGGCCCGACTGGGTCCGTCTTGGGGGTGGTGGGCCCGTCCCGGCCGGACGGGGTTGCGGTGGCCGGGACGGGGTTCCGACGGAGGGCATACCGGTTCAAACCGGTGTACTGGACGGGGGTTGGACGGGGTCAGGCGGTGATTCCGTATCGGTCGAGCACGGCCCGGCGGACCGCGGTAAGCGGGTAGACGGACACCCGGCTGCCGTCGATGTCCTGCCGCCGCTTCTCGTCCTCGGTGCGCGGCACCAGCACGGCCAGCCGGTCCGCAGTGACCGTGTGGCCGGCCTCGGTGAGCCTCTCGAGGACCCGGGCTGCGGGCAGCATCTCGACGCCGTCGTACATGGCGAGCAGGTCGGCGAGGACCGCCCCGTCGGTGTCGGCGGCGCGCAGCCGGTCGAGCGGGCCCAGCGGCAGCGTGCCCGCCTCCTGCCGCAGGTTGTAGGCACGCCCCAGGATGGCGGCGACTTCCTCGTCGTCGTAGTAGTCGCCGCGGACCAGCTCCGGCTCGGCGCCTTCGCCGTCCATGTAGATGCCCACACCGCGCTGGGACTTGAGGATGTCCTGGGCGTTGTGGCCGGCGGAGGCGTAGCCCTGGCCGAGGATCGTGTCGGAGGCCTGCGGGGTGAGGCAGCGCATCGCCCAGCGGATCGACAGGATGTCGCGGATGCCCGTGGGCACCGAGTCGCCGTCGGGCTTCTGCGTGGCGGCGAGGCTGATGATGCCGAGCGCCCGGCCCTGCTGGACGATCAGCCGCAGCAGCCGCTCCATCTCCTGGCGGGTCTTCTGGTCGGCGGCGGCACCGTAGGACGACCACTCGTCGACGAGGAGCACGGCCAGGCAGACCCGCGGGTCGACGGCGGCCATCGCCTCGGTCAGCTTCCGCGACCCGTGCTCCTTGGCGAGGGCCCGCCGCTCCTTGATCTCGACGTCCCACATGTACTGCAGGATCTCGAGGAGCTTGCCGGGGTCGCCGTCGGTGTCGTACATGGTGGCGATCGGTTCGAACGGGGTGATGTCGGCGCCGGCCTTGCCGTCGGCAAGGTACATGCGCACGGTCGGGTCGAGCGCGGCGGCGAGCAGGAGGTCGTTGGCCGCGGCGGACTTGCCGGAGCCGGGCTCTCCGCCGAACAGGCCGGACCGCTCGACCCACGAGGTGACGACTTCCTCGCCGCGCAGGTTGACGCCCATGCGGATGGGCTTCCACAGGTTGACCTGCTCCGCGTCGAGCAGCGGGCCGCGGTTCGGCTTGGACGAGAACGGCAGCTTGAGCGACACCCGCAGGTGGATGGTGTCCTCGCGGTTACCGCGGGTTTGGTGGACCTGCTGCACGGACACCCCGAACCCGTTGGCGATGCCTTCGCGTGCACCGAGCGCCTTCTTGGCGGGGATACCGGACGGCAACTGGAAGACGACCTGCCAGGCTTTGCCGTCTGCGGTGAGGGTGCACGGGGTGGTCAGCTTCAGTACGTCGTCGGAGCCGATGACCTTGGCGTCCAGGTAGACGCGGTTCAGCATGGTCTCGGTCATCCGGTCCCCGTCGCCGATCTTCGCGTCGCGGTCGGACCACAGTTCGCCCGTGGTGGTGCGGCGGCCGATGAGGGTGAGCCCGGTGAGGGTGAGGCCGGCGGCCAGGAGCCCGCCGGGGCCGCCGCCCATGTACAGGCCGGCGCCCTCGATGGCGGCGAGCGGGGTGATGGCCGCGGCGGCACGAAGGGACTGCAGGGTCCGGGCGTCCTTGCGGGCCTTGCGGTACTTGTTCATGGCCCGCTCGGAGTCTTCGGCGGCCTTGTCCATCTCCCTGGACAGCTTGTCCTTGACGCTGCCGGGCATGAGCCGCTTCCCGTTGGCCCACTGCGCCTGCCGGTACTCCTTGTGCGCTCGGCGCGCTTCGTGCTTGGCCTTCGCGACCTCGACGCCTTCGACGCCGCGGATCCACACGGTGATGCGGGCGGCACCTCGGTAGAGCTGGGCGGCGTGCCCGTGCTCGGTGGCCTGTCGGCGCAGCCACTTGCGGAAGGCGCGGACGGTGTTGACGCGGCCGACCTCGGCGCGGCCCTTCCAGCCGCTGCGGGTCTTCGTCCAGGCGGGGGTGAGAGGCGTGTCGCCCATCAGGTCGACGGCGGACGGGCGGGGCGCGGCGGGAGTCTTCTCCGGGCCGGAGAGGTAGCCGGCGATCAGTTTCTCCCACTCCGGGTCGGGGCTGCTGGACGGGGTCGTCTCGATGCTCACGGGGTGTCCTTCGAGGGTCAGTGGTGGTGGCCGTTGACGGTGGCGTGCTTGCGGGCGGTGTCGGCTGCGACGACCTTTGCCGCGGTGTGGAAGCGGGGGGTGTCGCCCTTCGTGCGGCGGGGCGGAACGGGCTTCGGGCGGGCCCCCCTGGGCGTACCGTTCGAGGGCACCTCAGACGGCCTCTTCTGGGTGGGGGGGACTTGGTTCGCGACCTGCGATGATCCAGGCTGCGAGATGAGCACTGAGGGCGCCGGGTGGAGCATCTGAAGGAGACGCCCACGAGCGCTTATCGGCGCCCCGTTCGCTTCATCCATCGCGGCGGCGAGGGACTGCCGTGAGGCGAGCTGCTGGGCGTGCATCGCGGGGGTCATGCCGGGGGTTGACGTGCCGTAGAAGATCTCCCACGCGGCGACGAAGGCGTCCTCGAGGGCCAGCGCTCCATACGGGGCGGCGGACACCAGACGCTCCGCGAGCTGGACGACGTCCTTGTGGTGCTCGCGGCGGGCCTTCTCGTGCTTCGCCCGCTTCTTCTCCTCCGCCCGGCGCTTCTTCTCCCCGGCGTCGACCGTGAGCGTGGACACCCACTGCCGCACCTCGAAGAACAGCGGCCCGAGCAGGGTGACCGCGGCGAGGCCGTACCCGACGGCCGGGTCGATGTGCGCGCCGTACTGGTAGTTGATGGAGGCGGCGTATCCGGCGGCGGTGAGGCACAGTCCGCGCAGCAGCCACCGCACCCAGGCCGGGAGTCGCTTCTCGTCGGCGTAGGCGACGCCGGCGGCCATCACCCAGGCCGCGCCTTCGAGTGCGAACGGCAGGGGCAGCAGCATGGCGGAGATCGAGACGAAGTGCATGATCTGCGCGGGCAGGGACGCCAGCGCGGACGCGATGACCAGGGCGAGGGTGCCGCGCCGGTAGACGACTGCGGGGGTGGTGTTCTTCGTCCACGCCTGGGCGCGTTCGCGGCGCCGTTCGCGCTTCTCCCGGCGCTTCTGGACCTTCTCGGCGCGCGCCTCCGCCTTGTCCGCCTGCCGGTTGGCGCGGCGCCGCTCGTCTTCGGCGGCGCGGGCGCGGGCCCGGCGGTCAGCCTCGGCGTCGGCGTCCTTGCGCTTCTGGTCGGCGGCGGCGGCCTTGTCCAGGCGGCGCTGCTCGTTCCAGTCCATCGGGATCGATTCCTCTCTGGGCTAGCTGGCGGTGACGCGGGCGCGTCGGTACAGGCGGGTGGATTCGCCCTGGCGGGCGGACGGCTGGGGGGTGATCCCGTTGAACCAGTTCTCGCCGGGGGCGGTCGGCTGCCAGGCGCGGGTGGGCTTGGGGCCGCGGTTGTCGTCGGTGCGGCCTGCGCCGCACTCGGCGTCGGCTTCGTTGCGCCGGGCCATCAGGCGGCCCTCGTGGTGGCGGGCTTGGCGGTGGCGGGCTTGCGCTTGAGCCAGACGACGGCGGCGGCGAGGAGCAGCACGGACGGCGGGACGGCGGCGATCACGGCGGCCAGACCGGCGAACGCGAGCGTGATGGGGGCGAGTGCGGCCGGGGTCAGGCCGACGACGAGCAGGTACAGGGCAGCGAGCGCCCACAGGACGATGCGGAGCATTGCGACCTCTCCTAGGTCGGTGCGGATGGGGTGGTCAGGGGTGGCGCCCCGGCCTGCCTTTGCGGCGTAGACCCGAGATCGGCCGGGCCGGGGCTGGGTGTTCTGGTCAGTGGCTGTGGTTGGGGTCGCTGCTGGCGCAGCCCTCGGGGCAGCGGGCGTAGCGGCGGCCGGTCATCGCGTTCGCGGCGTCGGCACCCTTCTCTCCGGCGACCTTCCGGCCGGCGCGGATAGCGGCGGACGCGACGGTGTCGGCGGCCTCGGTTGCGGCTTCGGAGACCTTGCGGGTGAACAGGCCCATGACGGGCTCCTCTCGGGTTGGGGTTCGGGTGGGCGGTGCGTGCCCCGGGCCGGAGTCGATCCGGCAGCGTCACGCCGGGTCCGGGGCTGGCGGGCTACAGCTGGTCGGGCTCGAGGGCGAGGAACAGGAGGCCGAAGTCCGTCCCGTACTTCTCGGTGAGGTTGGCGAGGACGGCCTGGTACGTGGAGGTGTGCGTGTGGACGCCCGGGATCGCGCTGACCGGACCGTCGTTGGTCTCGATCCGCCCCCGGCCGGTCTGCACGGTGGCGATCCAGTGGTAGGTGACGGGCTCGGGGGTGGTGGGCTCGGTCATGATTTGGTCCTCTCGGGTGAGTGATCAGGTGGGCTGCGGTGCGTGCCCCGGGCCGGAGTCGATCCGGCGCCCTCACGGCGTGAATGCCGGGGCTGCAGGGGTCAGGCGGGGGTGATGTCGCGGGAGCTGACGATGTCGTCCCGTGTGATGTGGCCGTTGTCCATGGCGATACGGACGTCACCGCCGCTGAGGTACTCGAGGACGGTGACCCGGCGGCCGGTGGCCTTCAGGCGGTACTGGTCGGTCTGGGTGGCGGGGGTCGTAGCCGTGCGGGGCTCGGACGACTTGCGGCTGAACAGGCCCATGGCGGGTTCCTCTCGGGTTGGTGGTCAGGTGGGTGGTGCAGTGCCCCGGGCCCGAGTCGATCGGACACCGTCGCGGCTTAGCCGGGGCTGGTGGGGTCAGTCCTCGCGGCGGCCGTCGTCCAGGGGCTTGAAGGTGTCGAGCAGATCCCGCTGCTTCTCGGCTTCCTCGGGCGTGCTGAACGCCATGGCGGACGGGTCGGCTTCGATCTTGAAGCGGGGCTGACCGGCGACGGTGACGGGCTTGATGTCGCGCTTGAAGAAGGCCATTTCGGGGTTCCTCTCGGTTGGTGGTGCGGGTTGGGGTGCCGCCGCGTGAGACGGGGGGTAGCGGATCGCGCGGCGGCGGCCTGTGGGGTTAGGCGGCGGCCGGGTAGTCGAAGCCGTCCAGCTCGTCGGCGAGTTCGGAGTCGAGGTGGGCGGCGTAGTCGCGGACGGCGGCCATACGGGCCAGGTCGCCGGACTTGCGGGCGTCGGCGTACTCGTCGAACACCTCGGAGATCGACAGGGTCAGCGCCTCGGCGACGGTGATCGAGGTGCGGAACCGCTCGCCCAGGTCGGTGCGGCCGTGGTCGGCGGAGAACAGGTACGGAGACATGGCTGTGCCCTTTCAAGGGGTGCGGTGGGAAGTGGTGGTGGCCGCGGGGTGGCGGGACGGAGGGGAGCCGTGGACATCCGCCACCCCGCGGCGGCTAGGGGGTTAGCGCTGCCGGGCTCGTCGGGCTGCTTCGGCAGCCTCGGCGGCGGCCTTCGCGGCTTCGGTCCGCTGGCGGGCCTGCGCGGCGAGGGCCTTCGCGGCGGCGCCCTGCTCGGCGGGGCTCACGACTCACGCTCCGGGACGACGATGAACCGGTCGGAGTCGAGGTCCATGCGGACGGTGGCGGGGGTGCCGGAGGCGGTGAGCTCGGCGGCCTTCTCCTCCGCCGGCCAGCTGCCGCGCGGGCCACCAGCCGGGAAGTCAGCCAGGATCTCGCGGGCGCTCACCAGTCCTCCCCCGGGATGCGGCCCTCGCGGAGGGCTGCGGCTTCCTCTCGGTACTCCGCCGCGTGGCGCAGCGCGATCGGCACGGTGGCCGCGGCCTGCTTGCGGGTGGTCTCCGGGAGCGTGGGGTCGTTGGCGGCGGCCTTGGCGGACTGGGCGTTCCGTTCGCTGCGGGCGGCGCACTTCTCGCGGTCGGCGGCGAGTTCGTTCATCTCGCGGCGGGACGGGCGGGCCATCAGGCACCGCCGATGAGGTCGAGGCGGCCGGCGTTGGCGAGGGTGGCGTGGGCGCCGGCGGCCAGGTCTTCGGCGTGGGCCAGGGAGTCCGCGTCGAGGTCCGACAGCTTGTCGGCCTCGGCGAGCGCGGCGAGCTGGGCGCGGTGCACCGCCGCCGTCTCGTACACGGTGACGGCCTGGATGACCGGGAACGCCGACTCCAGGCGGGCCAGGGCCAGCGCGGCGGCGGAGGGAAGCGGGGCGGTCGGGGCGGTGGTGCTGGTCATGAGGCCACCTCCGTGGCGGTGACGGTCGCGTCGCGGAGGAAGTCGGCGAGCGCGGCCTCGGAGATTCGGAAGCGGGGCCGGCCGTTTCCCTTGGCGATATCGATCGCCGCGAGCCGGCCTGACTTGATGAGCTGCCGCACGTGCTGGGAGGTGCCGCCTATGCGGCGGGCGACCTCTCCGGTGGTCAGGTAGTCGCCCGGAGGGGCGACGGAGACAGGTGTCACTAGGTGCTCCCCTGCGGTCGACTGGGGTGAACACCTAGATAGAAGCAGAGTGCGCTAGAGCAATCAATAGCTCTAGAGCGGAAAGGTGGATTACGAGACACCAAAAAGGCCCCCACCCCAAGGGGTGAGGGCCAGAAGCGGCAGGTCAGGCAGGGAAGTCGTACACGAAGAGGAATCTCGACGCGTCCAGAACCATTCGGTTGATTTCCACGACATACCCGTCCGCGCGCATTGCCGAGCGGTGCTGCTCCACCACGGGAGCACCCGCAGCGAGGCGTAGGTCGTCCACCTCGGCTGGCGTCGCGAGTCGACACCGCAGCTGCTCGCGGAACTGCACCGGCCCGTGCCCCGCTTCACGAAGCCGGGCATAGGTGCCGCCCGGCCCCGAGTCGATCTGCGTGATCCGCGTACCGCGTGCGAGTCCGTCTGGGATGTACGACGTCGCTCGCATGACGACTTCCCCGTCGACGACGTAGCGCCGGTCCCGGCGCCAGACCGGCTCGCCCTCTTCGAGGTCCAGGGCGCGGGCAACGTCGGCCGGGCAGTCGATCAGCTCGATCTGCACGTCGCGCGCCTCAAGGCGGCGGTCATCGATATCGACGTCCCACATGGATCGGCCTTCGCCCCACTGAGCGGCAGAGAGCCGCTGCAGCGCGTTGCGGACGATGGGACGCCACTCTGCGACGTACCAGCCGGAGCCGACGCGGGATTCGATCAGGCCTTCGTCCCGCAGGACACCGAGCGCCTGCCGCACGGTCATCTGTGAGACGTCGTACTGTGCGCGGAGGTCGCGCTCGGACGGGAGCTTGCGCTTCTCGCCGAACTCCCCGGCATTGATTCGCCTACGCAGGTCGTCGGCGATCTCCCGGTACTTGTGCGGCTCGCCGGGCTTGCGTGACACGGGCTCTCCTTGGGACGGATTCATCTAGAGCAACGCTACCCGCTCTACATCGCTGCTGGTCAATGAGCCCTTGCCGGGATTCCTGCAAGAAGACTGGCGTCGATTGCTCTAGAGCGATACGTTGGCGTGGCCGCGCTGTGACAGTGAGCACATCACGGCAGGGTCTTGCACGCCCTCAGCACGCAAATGGCCGGACGGTCGCCACCGTCCGGCCAAATAAGCGGCGGGTCGCCACCGCCAACAGCAACTCAATCCTGCAGAGATTGGAGTCCGCTCATGACTGTAGCGCTTCCCCTCTCCCCCAACCACTTGCTCGACACCCCGCTCGACGACCTGCTCGCCGAGACGGGCGCCGAGATCATCGACAGCTCGATCCCCGACCGGGACTTCTTCGGCGCGGTCGTCCAGCGGAAGAACGGTGACCTGCTGCTCGCCATGCCTCCGGGCCGTAGCGAACTCGAGCACGACACCGTCGCCCGCTACCTCCTCGCCCAAGTCTTCGACGTCGACCTGCCTGAGCTGCCGGCTCCGTTCATCACGACCGAGGTCTGACGGCAAGGCACCAGCCCTAGAGTCTGACAGGCCCGCCGAACAGCGACGGGCCTGTCGCGCGGAAGGAGAACGAATGCCCGAAGAGGTCGTCTACGTCCTCGGGACGCCTGGCAGCAACACGGTAAAGATCGGTCGCACGACCAACTTGACCAAGCGCTTCGCCGAGATTCAACGGATGTCGCCAGTACCGCTGGCCATCCTCTGGACGACTCCAGGCGGGCACGAGCTGGAGACCCAGTTGCACCGCAACTTCACCCGACTGCGGTCACATGGGGAGTGGTTCACATTCCGACTCGACCCGGTGAAGCTCATCAAGTGGGCGGTCGAGGGGCAGCCGTGGCTTCGACCAAAGGTCAGCCTCAGGAAAGCCAGCCCGAAGGTTCGGAGGGTGAGGACGGTGCCGGCGCCCCGAGTATCGCTCGCCCAGATGGCTCACTCGCGGCACCCGCACATCGACGAGAGGCGGCGTGACGTCATGAGGGCCGTCACGGCCATGCCCGATCTCGTAGAGCAGTACCGGGAGATTGAACGGCTCCAGGCGCGCCTCAAGCAGGACTTCCGCCAGGTGCGGCAGGAAGCAGTCCTGGAGCTGAAGGCAGAAGGCCGATCGTGGCGCGAGGTTGGCGAAGTCCTCGGTGTCTCGGGAGCGCGCGCGGAGCAGATGTCCCGGGGTGCACGTTGACCGCCCCGCCGGTGCCGGCGCCGCTTGAGGTGTCGCGGGTTTGATCACCTAGACGCGCCCCGCCCGGTCTTCGGGCGGGGCGCGTCGCGTTCCGGCCTGGGACCGTCTGGCGGCCGATGCTGATGGCGGCTGTTGTGGCTTCCAGCACCTCCAACGCTGTACGTCGCCTCGTGCACCCCGTCCACTTCGCGCCCTACTCCGCTTGCTGCCACGCCCGCACGCTCGACATATGGGGGCTGTGGAGGAACGTCCGCGACGAATTGGCAGCGGCCAGTCGGCATGCCCGTACTGCGGACTGGCGCAGGATCGTGCAGCCACGCTGGACGGCGACTGGGTGCTGTTGGAACCGGCGGCACGCGTGTTGGCGCATCTGGTGCCGGCGGAGCACCGTTGGATTGAGCTGTCCGACGGCCGGGTGACGGTGTACGGCACGTTTCCGGCTGCCCGGGACCAGCAGTGCCGGATCGCGCATGCTCTCGCGTGTTCGAGGCAGGCTTTGCCGGATCTGTGGCCATGGCTGACAGCGTTGAGGGCGGAGAACGCCAGAGCGGCGGCGCGGCAAGATCCGGAGCCTCAGCCGGGGCCGCGGGAGGTTTGGCCGGACGTCGGGTGACCGGCTGCGCCCGTTCGGAGCAACGGGACTGGTGTTCCTTCTGCTGACTGCACTGACGCGTCGACCTGGGCGTCTGCTGGTGGTTTTGTGGGTATCTACCGTGTGGGCTTCACTCGCTCGGAGGTTGTTTCTGCGGGTTGCCCGCCGCGTTGTCAGTCGATGCTGCTTGACTGGCGGTCAGCAACGAACTGGGGGTTCGCTATGACGACGGTGATCCACAAGACGCCGGAGCAGTTACGCGAGCAGCGTGCCAGTCTGCTCGCCGAGGTCGGCATGACCTTCGAGCAGTTGCGTGATCGGGCCGAGATGTACAGCTTGTCGATGGATGAGCTGGACGTTTGGCACACCATCGAGGGGATCGACTACCTTCTCGACGGTGACCAACGGGGAGACGTCGAAGCTCGACGCGTTAGCGGCCGCGTTCGCGGATGATCTGAACGGCCTGACGCGGGGTGTCCTTGGTGAGGACACCCCGCGTTTTGCTGCCCTGAACATGGGTTCTCGCGTTCGGGTCTCGCCCATAGCGGCGGACGAGAGGGAGCTGCGGATCCCTGTCTCGATCAACGGCGAGGCGGTCTTGAGTCTTCGGGTCCGGTACTTCTGCTGCTGGGATGGCAGCAGCACGTTCCTGGCAACTGACCAGGCCGACATTCACCTGCACTATGCGGCCATCCCGGATCCGTTGATCCGCTTCGAGTATGTGCGGAGCAGCAAGGAGCCGCCGGGCGCGCACATTCAGGTGCACGCGCATCGGGATGAGATGGCCTATCTGCTGCGTCTGGCGGATGCTGGTCGGCCGAAGCAGGGGTTCAGGCGTCGGAAGTTGCCGCGGCTGTCGGAGATGCACCTTCCTGTGGGTGGGCATCGGATGCGGCCGGCGCTCGAGGACGTGCTGCTGTTCATGAAGCGGGAGTTCGCCATTGAGACGGCGCCGGGGTGGCGTGCGGTGATCGAGGAGCGGTTGAGGAGCTGGCGGGAGATTCAGCTGATGTCGGCGGTGCGGGATGCACCTGAGGCTGCAGCCGAGGTGCTGCGGACGCTGGGGTATTCGGTGCAGCCGCCGACGGTGGGGCGGCAGCGAGGGTCCGCCGAGGACGTCAAGCTGTACTGGCCGTAACGGCAGCAGTGAACGCCCCCGCTCCTCGGGTTGAGGAGCAGGGGCGTCGCCGTATCCGGGTCACCCGTCGCGGGTGCGGGGTTGTCGTGCGCGGAGGAGTCGGACGGGCCGCACGTCCCGGGAGCCGTCGCCCCTTTCGACGAGGACGTTGCGGGGTGCGGTCCGGCCGGTGGTGACGTGCGGGAGAAGGTCGGGTGCCGGTCCGGGGGCGGCGTAGCGGGTGCGGACGGTGACCGGCTCCCACTGGTTCGGGCCGCGGTTCTCCCAGTAGGTGCGCGGCTCCGGGCTGGGCTCGGGCGCTGCGGGCATCGGGACGTCGAGGGCGAGCTGCTCGGTCACGGCCGGGCCTCCGTGTGGCATCCGCAGACGCAGAGTTGGCCGGTGTACTTGTTGTTGATGCGGCAGCGGGCGTGCAGCCTTTCCCTCCACACTGCGAGTTCGCCGGCCTGGGTGTGGTGGGTGCCGACCGCGGCCTCGATGGCCCCGGCGGTCTCGCAGGCGGTGGACAGGTACGACGGCACCTCGATGAGGGCGAGCACATGGTTGGGGAGTTGTTCGCGGGTGTCGCCGGGCGGCGGCGGAGTCCAAGCGGTCACGGCGTCTCCTCGGACTGTTCGTCAGGTGGATGGATGAGAGTGAGGTCGTCGGTTTCGGCTTGCTCGCGCAGTTCGTCAGGCGTCGGGCATCGCCACTCGGGGAGCGCAGGGTGGGTGATCATCGCTCGCCTGTCTTCTCGCTGTTCCACCAACGCCGGTCCTGGGCGGCTGCTTCGGCAACGGTGGGGCCGGCGTCGTGCGGGTTGAGGATGCGGTCGAGGCCGAGGAGTGCGGTGTGGAGGCCGGCGGCGATCCCGTTGTGCGGGCTGATCTTCAGGTGGTCGGGTACTCCCCCGGCCTGGTTAGCGCGGGCGGCGTTCGCGTGCTGGGTGGCGAGCCAGCCGCGGTAATGCTCAAGCGTGTCCTCGGCTTGCTTCGCGCGGGCTTCGGCTGCGAGGGCGGCGTCGACGGCGCGCTGGTAGTGCCCGGCGAGCTCGGCCTGGACGGCACGCCAGATGGCGTCTGCGATGTCGTCGGGGTACTGGGCGGGGGTGTCGCGGACGGCAGCGATGATCCGGTCGCGCAGTGGCGAGATCTCAGATCCGGTCACGCGTCGGCCTCCTCGTCTGCCCAGTGGATGGCGGCCCCGTCGGCACCGTCGATGACAGCGTCAGCGGTCAGGTATCCGGTGAGGCCAACGTAGGGGACGTCGGCGATGCAGTGGCCGCTGTCGGGGAACTGGACGCCGTGGATGTCTGGCTGGCCGGGGATCGTGGCGACGAAGCGGCGGGCGAAACGGACACGCGGCTGGGGCTGTTCGGTCATGCGGCGGCTGCTTTCTGCTGGTTGGGGAAGTGGACTTGCTGCGGGTCGAGTTGGCCGGTGACGAGGGCGATGGCGACGGCGTTCGCCCGGTCGCGGGCGCCGAGAGCCTGGAAGATTTCGGCGAGGTGCCGGTTCACGGTTCGTTCGTGGATGCCGAGCATCCGGCCGATCTGGGCGTTGGTGTGGCCGTTGGCGACAAGCGCAAGGACGTGGCGGCGGCGCGCGGTCAGGCTTTTCACGGCCGGCCTCCGTCGCGGCGGGCGTAGGCGGTGAGGATCGCGGCACTGCCGTCATCGGGCTGCCAGCGGAGCGGTACGCGACGGTTCACGACGCCTCCCCGTTGATCGCGCGGGCGAGGTCGAGGGCGGCCTCGTCGAGGCTGTGCCCGGGGTGGTCTTCGGGGCACTGGTCCCAGTCGTCGCCGTACTCGGTGAGGAGTCGGATGATGCCGGGGAACAGCACGTGAAGCGGGGTGCCACGCCAGTTCGCGTCGTCCATGGCCTCCAGGCGCTTGGCTGCGGCGTGGAGTTCCTGATCGGGGGTCATGTGCGGGCCTTTCCGAGAGGGCCGCCGCCCCAGACGTGGGGTGGCGGGGTGGATGATCAGGTTTCGTCGTCGGCGATGAACGGGACAGCGGCTTCGGGCTTGATGGCGCGCCACAGGTGGAGGCCGGTGGGCCGGCCGTCGAGCATGAGGAACATGCAGGCGCGCACGGCCGGGTCGTCGATCTGCTGGGCGGCGCGGGCGAACTGACCGCGGTCTCCGGCAAGGTGGGCGATCGTCGCGTACCCGCTGGCCACCCGCTCGTCGAGCACGGCCGCCTGCTCCTCGAGTCGCGTAGCCACGGACCGGACCCAGGTGTCGAACTCGTCGGGCACGGTCTCCAGCAGCGCGTCCAGCGGGCCGCGGCCGGCTGTGGACAGGGCGGTCACCTCGGCGAGGCTGCAGCCGAGGGCCTTGGCCAAGAGCTTCGGCGGCTGGTCGGCATAACGCTGCATGCCGAGCATCCGCCAGATGTCCCGCTCACTGATCCCGGTGAGGATCTTGTGGAGGCGGACGTACTCGGCCAGCTTCGCCTTCGCGCGCACACCGGAGGCGTAGCGGATGACGTACCCCTCGGCGTGCATGCCGGTCGTCGGCCTGCCGTCGGGGCGAGTGTTCGCCTCCGTGAGCTTCAGCAGGTCGGGCAGCGGAATGGCGGGCCAGGTGCGGACGATCGAGCCGAGGCCCTGCCAGTCCTCTGCCGCGTAGGGCAGACGAATTTCGCGCCCGTCAGCGTCGTAGGCGGCCAGCAGGACGAGGTCGCGGCGCCCGCCGTAGTCGACGACGATGCGGTTCTCCGGGTACACGATCTCGGCGAGGTAGGTGACGCCGGGCGTCAGCAGGGCAGTGTCGCCTTCGTCGATCCACTGCTGCGCCCACCGGGCCTGCTCACTGACGAACGAGCCCTTGGAGGCGGCGCACCACCTGCCGGCGTAGTGGAAGACGATGCCGAGGCTGCCGTCGACCTTGTCGTACACCTCGAACGGCTCGTCGGCCGGCAGCGGGGGCGCGTAGTCGAAGCCGTGGTCGTGCTCTCCGACGTTGAAGAATTTGGCGAACGGCCAGGCGATGATCTCGCCGGTCTTGTCGTCGGCGATGAGGCCGCGGCAGTGGATGGTGGCCGACGTCCAAGCGCGGGAGTACTGCGCCGTCCTCGTGTAGGTGTAGATCGATAGCGGCAGGGTGGGGTGCTGACGGCGGGTGATGTGGCCGGCTGCGATCGCGGCATCCAGGTCTGCGGGCGGGATGAGGGTGTCGAGCTGGGTCATGGGCGGTTCCTCCGGTAGCGGTTGGTGAGGGCGCGCCCTCCTCGGTGGATGGCGAGGAGGAGCGCGGAGATGAACGGGGCGAGCACGACGGCGATGCCGAGGGCGCGGCCCATCAGGAGGTCACCTGGTGGACTTGGATGCCGGCCTGTTCGGCGAGGCGGATGCAGTTGTTGGTGCCGTAGTTGGGATGGCCCGGCTGCGGGAAGGCGAGCATCCAGTCGGGGCGCGGCAGCTTGGCGACCATGGCCGTGTTGCGGCGCGGCCCGGCCGTCGGGCAGTAGTCGGGTAGTAGCCCCGGGTGTGCCACATCACCAGGCCTTTTGCGGCGCCGATGAGCGGGGTCGATCGGGCAGTCGGGTGCGCAGTTGTCCCAGTCGGCGGGCATGGGGTCTTCGGTGATGCCGTGCCGGTGGCCGATGTCGTTGATCCAGTCGGAGGCGGCTTGGTCGGCGGAGCGCTCGCCGGGGCAGGCGCCATGGCGGATGACGATGGGTCCTTCGGCGATGTTGAAGGCGATGTCGGCGAGGGTGCCGGGGACGATGCCGGGTTCGGTGAGGTGGCGGGCGCCGGCGAGGAGGATGACGGTCATGCGGCTTCCTCCCAATCGGAATCGCCTGAGCGGGCGCCTGACGGCCTGACGCGCCGTCGGGCAAGGATTCGGGCACGGACGGCGCTTCGACGCCAGGATGGGCCCGCTGTGCGCCGCCACACGGCTTTCACAGCCCACGTGCCGGTCGCCGCGACAGCGAGAACGACGATCGTGCCTATCGCGGCGAAGACGGCGATCCAGCCGGCGAAGGCCCAGCCGAGGATGCGGAGGGTGGCGAAGGCGTCGGCGAGGAGTTCGGCGGTGGTCACTGGGTGGCCCCGTCCTGCCGCGCCCCGGCGGCGGGCTGGTGGCAGACGCACGGGCAGTCGGTCTCGCCTTCTTCGCAGCACCACACCGTGCCGCCGGAGACGGACGTCCGGCAGGGGCGGGTCTCGGTGCTCCCGGGCGCGGGCTGGTCGGTTGCCGTCTGGTCCTGCCGCGCCCCGGCGGCGTAGTCGCACGGGCCGTCGCAGGCGTGGCACCAGGGGTCTCCGGCCACCAGCGGGGAGTGCTTGGCTCGGTGGTCGGCGCGGCCGTCGTGGTCGCGCTTGGGGTGGGTGCAGTGGGCGCAGCGCTCCGGCTCGTCGGTTGTGGTCTGGTCCTGCCGCGCACCGGCGCTGTCGAGTTGGGCGAGGTAGGCGGCCTGCTGCTGGGGGGTGAGTGCGTTCCATGCGGCGCGGTGGCGGTCGCGGGGGGCAGGGGGCGGGGTCTCTTCCTCGTTGACGGTGTGGTCGGGCAGGCGGAGTCCGGGTCCGTCGGTGGCCGCCCGCCGCAGCAGCTCCCGCAGCGTCTCGGCGACGTGGTGCGGGCCGACGGGGCGCTCTGCGGGCCACCCGTCCGGGCCCTGCTCCTGGCGCCGCATCCGGGAGAAGGAGTTGCCGAGTTCGGTGTAGCGCTCCGTCAGTACCGCTTCGAGGGCCTCGGGCACGGCGTTAATCTCCAGCGCGTCAGCGCATCCACAGTCGGTGCGGAGGCAGACGTCTTCGTGGTGGAGGCCGATGGGGTGCCCACAGACGCAGCGCGCGGGCTGGGTCGTCTCGGTTGCCGTCTCGTCGGCCATGCGGCGCAGCTCGGCCTCGGCGCGGTCACCCCGCTGCTGCCAGGCGTAGCGCTCCTCGGCCATCTCCTGACGCTGGGCAAGCAGTCGGCGAGAGACGTCACGCTCGCTCTCCAACTCGGCGCGCAGCCGCTCGATCTCGGCGGCGTACTTGCCGAGGAGCGGCGCCCGTCGGGTGACCTCGGCGGAGAGCACCCCTGCTCGGCGACGGGCGTTGTGCCACGCCAACCGGTAGCGGTCTCGGCTGTGCGTCAGCTCGCGGATCTCGGCGCCCATGGTGGTGATCACCTGGGCGGCGCGGTTCGCCACCGTGTCGGCGTCCACCTCGTCGGCGGTCTGGTTGGTGGGTGGGGCCACGGCAGCAGACACAGCGGCGGGCTGCTCGGTGATCGTGACCTCGGCGATGTCGTCGCGGTCGTCGAGGCCGCCCTCGATCCACGGGACGGCGTTCCTGACGAGGTCGTCGTGGTCGAAGTAGTAGTCGCCGTCGGGCTTGGTCTTGATCGTGACGGTGAAGGTGGCGGTGAGCTGGGTCATCGGGTCTCCGGGTGGTGGGGGCCGCCCCGGTGCGGGGGCGGCCGGGCGGGTCAGGGACGGGCGGCGGCGTTGATCTGGCGGGCCACAGCCAGGGCGTTGGAGGCGACACACTCCTGCCAGCCGGGGTGCGTGGTGGCGGCGAGCGCTTCGGCGGTGGTCTCCAGCCAGTCGGCGAGCGCGGCCCCGACGCCCGGGTGCATGAGCTCGATGTAGTCCGCATTGGCGCCGTTACTCATGGGCTCGTCGACGACGTACACAGGCGGTTGGTCCTCGGCGCCGGGCCCGTCGTAGAGGAGCCGGTCGCCGTGGTCGAGGGACAGCCACGGCCCTGGGGTGAGTTCGGGGTCGGTCAGGCGGGCCCGCAGCGTCTCCACTGCGGCGGCGAGTTCGTCGGCGGGTGTGGTCATGGCTGCTCCGTAAGTTGTTAGGCGGCCCGGGAGGGCCGGGTGTGGCTTATGGCTTCTTGCCTTCAGTGGCTTCCGAGGAGTGGCCGCCCGGCCCTCCGGGGCGCCCTGGCTGCTGATTGAGATGTGCGCGCTTCGTGCGGTCGCTGATTACGGAGATGACAGCGGGGTGTTCCTCGGGCCGACGGCAAGCCGTGCGGAACGAGGAGGGGCGAGTGAGCGAGCGACAGGCCCGGGTATGGGCCGGTGTCGATGCCGGTAAAGGCCACCACTGGGCTGCGGTGGTCGATGAGACCGGCGCGACCTTGTGGTCGAAGAAGATCGAGAACGACGAGACGGCGATCCTGACCGCCATGGGCGAGATCCTGGACCTGGCCGACGAGGTGTCCTGGGCGGTGGACATTTCCGGCACGGCTTCCGCGCTGCTGCTGGCCCTGCTCGCAGCCCACGGCCAGCGGGCCGTCTACGTGCCCGGCCGCACGGTCAACCGGATGTCCGGCGCCTACCGGGGCGAGGCCAAGACCGACGCCCGCGACGCCTACGTGATCGCCGAGACCGCCCGCCACCGCCGGGACTTCGCCGCCATCGACGTGCCTGCCCAGCTGGCCGCCGACCTGGCCCTGCTGACCGCCCACCGCTCCGATCTGGTGGCTGACCGGGTGAGGATGATCAATCGGCTTCGCGACGTGCTCACCGGGGTCTTCCCCGCACTGGAGCGGGCTTTCGACTACTCGGCGCACAAGGGTGCGCTGGTGTTGCTGACGGGCTACCAGACCCCGGCGGCGATCCGGCGCCGCGGACGAGCGAGGCTGACGGCCTGGCTCGCCAACCGCAGCGTCCGGGGCGCTGATTCGGTTGCCGTGACCGCGCTGGAGGCCGCACAGGCCCAGCAGACCGCGCTGCCCGGTGAGGACGTCGCCGCGCAGATCGTGGCTGATCTGGCAACGCAGATCCTGGCGCTGGACGACCGACTGAAGCGGATCGACCAGCAGATCCGCGACACGTTCCGCGCCCACCCACAGGCCGAGATCATCGAGTCCCTGCCCGGCATGGGTCCGATCCTCGGGGCGGAGTTCGTCGTTGCCGCCGGCGACCTGTCGGCCTACGCGGACGCCGGCCGCCTCGCCTCTGCGGCCGGGCTCGTGCCGGTCCCGCGCGACTCCGGACGCCGTACCGGCAACCTGCACAGGCCCAAGCGCTACAGCCGCCGCCTGCGACGAGTGTTCTACATGTCCGCGCAGACCAGCATGATGCGCGAGGGCCCGAACCGGGACTTCTACCTTAAAAAGCGCGGTGAGGGCTGCAAGCACGTCCAAGCCGTCATCGCCCTGGCCCGGCGACGGGCGAGCGTGCTGTGGGCCCTGCTGCGTGACGGACGGGTCTTCACCTCCGCCCCGCCGATCACGCAAGCGGCTTGACTTCGTCATTGAGACTCCTGGGGTGGTTGTCTGACGGGAGGCCCGCGGCGGATAGCCGCCGCCGCGGGCCGGCAGGCGGGTCACGGGGCGGGCGTGATCCGGGCCGGGCAGAACTGCGCGCCCCTGTCGCCGACCAGATCAATCCACAGGAAGTCCCCGTAGGTCGGGTCCTTCGGGTCGCGGCGGAAGAAGCAGTCGGCCAGCTCCGGGCGGCCCATCTCCGTGAGCACCGGGCGCAGGTACGGGATCGCATGTTCGGCGACCGCGCGGGCGAACTGGTTCGGGTCGGTGTGATCGAGCGTGATCGGCGGCACCGGGTAGGTCTCGCCGACCTTCCCGAATTCGATGTGGTAGGTGGTGGTCTGGTCGGTCATCGGGTGTCTCCTTCGGTGAGGTGCCAGCCGCCGTCACAGGCGGTGCACTGGCGGGGTGTCTGCTGGGTGTGGAGTCCGGCCGGGAGCCACGCCAGGGCACGCGACGCGTACCGGGGCAGGCCGGTCGGGCAGACCAGCGGCGGGCGCACCGTGCGTGGTGGGTGGCGCAGCCACGAACGGGTCACGCCGCCCGCCCCCGCGTCTTCTGCGCCACAGCGATCAAGCGAGTAATGGTGTCCTCGCTGACGCACAGCTCCGCGGCAATGTCCGAGACGCTGTGCCCGAGTGCGGCCCGGTCCGCGCACATCCCGGCCCACACAGCGACGCGCCGAGTCGTGGGCACGTAGTCGGCTCCGACCTGGATGTCCGATCCGGCGTCGCGCTTCCGGCGGACCGGCATGCGCGGCTGCGGCTCCGGCCGGCCTTCACGCTCGGGCGGCATCCAGCCGGGCTCCAGCAGGACCAGTTCGGCGGGGCCACTGTCGGCGGTGACCTTCAGCTCGCACGGGGTAGGGCAGGACGCGCACAGGACCACAGCCCGGTGAACGGCCTGCTGGCGTTCCGGCGAAGCACCGTCCTCGAACAGCACGAGGTCGTAGAGGGCCGCATTGCCCCGGCAAGGCAGCGTCCCTTCAGTCACGTTCATGGTCTGGCCTCCTTCGATTCGGTGGCTGGCCACAGGGACCAGAGGCTGGGCTGTAGGGGCTGAAGCTCGAGGGCGGTCTGGTCGGGGTGGATCTCGACCGGCGGATCAGTGGTGCGGATCGCGGGCGGTCGGCGGACGGTGGCCAGACGGCGGGCGGGTGAGGCAATCGGGATGCCGAGACGCTCCGCGCACTGCCTGCCGTAGCCGCGGGCAATCGACTCCGGATCCGACAACCACCGGCCGCAACCGCCCTCGCACTTCCGGCGGGACATCAGGCGGCGGCCTCAAGGGCAGCCGACGTCGTGCCGCGGTCCTGAGGGCTGTGGACGATGGCCCGCAACCGGGCCCCGATCCAGGCACCAACCTGCGGCGAGACGGCGTTACCGAAGCCGTCGGTCTGGTCCCGGGCGGAACCCCAGACGATGAACGAGCCCTTGTGGTCGCCGAAGTCGACATCGAAGCCGCAGCCGCGGCCGATCTCGTACTCCCGCATCATGCGGAAGTAGCAGTCCTCCAACGGCAGGCTCTTGAGCGCGGCCCGCCACTGCGCCATGAGCTGCGTCTCGAACGCGACGGCGTCCATGGTGCTGGCCGCCGTGAGCAGACCGGGGATCTGGTCCGACGTGAACGTGGGCATCGCCTCGCCGTGCACGGTCGGCAACGTGTTCTTGCGGAACGGGACCACACCCGACGAGACGACGGCGAGTGTCTCCGAACCGACCTGAGTGGGCAGCGGCTCGTTCGCGCCGCGCGGGCCGCCCTGGTAGTTGTCCACGGCCAGCGCCATCGGCGGCGTGAACAGCCCCGTGGCGTTCGTAGCGGTCTGCGCCCACAGCGGCTGATCGAGACCGCGGGACCGGCAGGTGGACCCCGGCCGTTCGAACGTGTTTCCCGCCGCTGCCATGATCGCGCCGGTCGAGAGGATCGACGTCTCCTGCTGGCTCGTCTGCGTCGCCAGCGGCTGCCACGGATGCTTCTCGGTGCCGTGCACGGCCTTCGCCGGCATGAGCACGGCAGGGAAGTCCGCGAACTTCTGACGGCACCGCTCGGCACGCGCCATCGTCGACCGGGCGAGCGGGCCGACGAACCCGTCCTTGAACGTCTTGACCGGCTTGTCGCCGATCCGGATACCGAGGTCGGACAGGTCGAGCGCGGCCAGCGACGGCGTCATCGGCGGCACCACGGGCCGACGGCAGGAAGGGCACCTGTACTCGTACTGCTTTCCGTAACGCACCGACCCGGACGCCGGGATGCCCGTCTTCCACGACCACACGGCCTCGACGTCCCTGTCGCAAGGGTGGCAGCGCGACACCGGACGGTGCTCCAGGTCCGGGGCGGGCAGAGCCTTGTCCCAGAACGCGATGAACAGCCGGTCGCGGGACTGCGGGACGCCGAAGAACTGACTGTTCAGGTACAGCACCTTGTGCCGGTAGTTGAGCAGGTCGAACTGCTTCAGCCACCACCGGTAGGTGCTGCCGTCTCCGATCTTCGGACGGTTCGGAAGGGCCGGCCCCCACGAGGTGAGCTCGGTCGTGCACTCGATGAGGATCAGCCGCGGGTGGTGCTGGGCGGCGTAGGCCAGCACACAGTTCGCGGTCGCCCGGTCCCGCTCCGACCTGGTCACCCGCGCCTCGTAGTCGGGGTCGTCCAGGTCGAACAGCGTCGCGCCCTGCTCGTAGGCCTTGATCGTGTTGGCCTGCGAGTGATTAACGCACGAAATTCCTGCGGCCAGAATGTCGGCTGCGGGGAGGTCCCGAGCAGAGTGGTAGTCCGCCTTATCGGGGTCGACCAGGTCGGCGATCCAGTGCTCGGCGTCCGGGTGGTTCGCCTCGTGGACCTCGACCTTGTAGCTGTTGTGGTTCGCCGCCATGATCGTGGTGAATCCGGCCATCTCGATCCCGCGGGTCAGACCGCCGAAGCCGGAGAACAGGTCGACCGCGACCAGGTCGTCGTGGCGGAAGCGGCGACGCCGGACGGCCGGCCGGTGCGTGGCCGTGCGGGCCTTCTGCTTCTTCGACGTGCTGGACATCAGGCGGCGTCCTCTCGGTGTTCGGCGGGCAGATCGGCGTCGCAGTAGAAGCCGATGGTCAAATGCAGACCGTGGTCTTCGACGACCTTCCACACGGCGGTGTCAGTGCAGGCGGGACGGCCGTCCTGGGCGCGGTGGAAGTTGGTCGTGCAGTCCGCGAGGTCGGTGAAGTCGGGCAGCACCCAGCCGGCGGGGCGGTGGTGGACGCGGACGATCGGTCCGGGCTCTACGGGCTCCGGGTCCGGCTCGTCGGGCTCATCGGGCTCGCATTCGGCGTGAACGCAGATCGGGTCACCGGCGGCAATGCCGCAGGTACAGCACTCCAGGTGGGTTCCGCTCTCGCCGGTCCTCGGGTCGGACCACAGGACAACGTGCAGGTTCTCGGTGGTGCCGCAGTCCTGGCAGCGGGTCGGCCCGGTGTGACCGTGGGCGCGGGCGATGTCGGTGGTCGTGGTCACTGGTTCTCCTCGGTGTCGTGGGTTCGGACGGGACCGCGAATACGACGGAACTCGAGGCCCGGTTCGCCAGGCCGATAGCCGTAGCAGTCGGCGAGAGGGCCGCCGCAGGCCCGGCATTTGGGCCTGTCGAACCAGGTGCCGCGGTCACAGTCCGCGCACCGGGTGAGCCATGCGGCCCGGCCGCGGGTGGACGTCCAGTCGGGGTGGCCACCGTGGCGGCGCTGCACGTTGGCGGCGATCCAGTAGTTCTGGACGTCGATCTCCGGGTCGCCCCAGGCGCTGTACGGCCTGGGCTCGTGGCCGATGAGGACGAGCTCTCCGCCCGGCCAGCGGCAAGCGCACTCCCACATGGGGTGGCCGCAGGCGAGGCTCTCGCCGAACTCGTAGGCCTTCTCGACACGGGGGACGCCGGGGCCTTTGACCTCAAGCCAGCAGCCGATGTCCGGCAGGCGGAAGTCGGGGATGTAGGTGGCTCCGGACGGCAGGGCGATCGTCTCGGGCTCGTACTCCCAGGCGATGTCGAGGGTGTCGAGGGTGGCGGCCCAGGACGCTTCGAGCGCGGACCGGAAGGTGGTGCCGGCGTAGGAGGTCGGCAGGGCTTCGTGAGTCATGCCGTCGGCGAGGGCGCCGGGCTGGCCGGGTATGTGGCTGCGGCGAACGGTGTGCTGCTCGAGGCGCTCGGCCGCTATGTCACCGGCTGAAGCGCAGTGCCAGTCGCGCTGGATGGTCATGGCGGTCACCCGGCCATCGACCGGAGTCGGGCGAACCGGCCCTGGAAGGCCAGGGAGACGATGCGGCCGGAGGCGCCGTTGCGGTTCTTCGCGACGATGAGGTCGATCTCACCGGCCCGCGGACCGGTGTCCGTGCCGTCCTCGGCGAGCGGCCGGTGCATCAGGACGATCACGTTGGAGTCCTGCTCGATGCTGGAGGAGTCCTTGAAGTCGGACACCATCGGCTGACGGCCGACCGCGCCGCGGTTGAACTGGGCGAGCGCGACGACGGGGAGTTCGAACTCCATCGCGAGGAGCTTCAGTCCGCGGGACAGTTCGGCGACCTCGTTGGCGCGTGTGCGCTCCTTCTTGCCGGTCGACTCAGGCGTCAACAGCTGCAGGTAGTCGGCGACCACGATGGCCGGGGCCCAGCCGGATGCGGCCATCCAGCGGACGCGAGCACGGATCTTCCCGAGGGTGAGGTTCGGGGAGTCGTCGAGGATGAAGTTGCCGGCGTTCTGCATCTTCGGCGCGGCTCGGAAGACTTTCTCCCAGTCGGCCGCCTGGAGCTTGCGGCGGATGAGGTGGTCGACGTCGACTCCGGCTTCGGCTGCCGTGAGGCGGGCCATGAGTTCGCTGCCGCCCATCTCCATCGAGGCGACGAGGGCTGGCTTGCCGCGGGTGAGAGCAACGTGCGCGGCGAGGTTCATGCCGAACAGGGACTTGCCCTGGCCGGTGCCGGCGCCGACGGTGATGAGCTGGCCGGGCTTGAGTTCGATGATGTCGTTGAGGTCGGGCCAGGGTGTGTCGAGGGCGCGCGGGTCGTGACCGGCCTCGAGTTCGTCGATGAATCCCATCCAGCGGTCGGCGACGGACAGCTTCTCGTCGACGGTGTCGACGCCTTTGGCGGCGGCCTGGAGGTCGGCCATGGCGGCTTCGAGGATTTCGGATGCAGTATTGGCGGCGGAGAGGACGCGCTGGCTGGCTTTGCGGGTGGCGGCGAGAACTGCACGGAGCTGGGCGTGTTCGCGGACGATGGCCGCGTAGCCGACGGCGTTGCCGACGACGGGTACGGACTGGGCGAGCTGGTGGAGGTAGGCGGCGCCGCCGACCTTGGCGAGCTCGCCGCTGGCGAGGAGCTCGGCAGCGACGGTGATGGGGTCGATCTTCGGCTTGCGGTCGCGGCAGTACATGCCGAGGACGGTCCGGTAGATGATCTGGTGGTGCAGCTCGTAGAAGTCCTCGACGCCGGAGAGGGTCCGGTCGAGGGCGTCGATGGCGGCGAGGTCGAAGAACATTGAGCCGAGGGCAGCCCTTTCGGCTTCGATGTTGTGGGGCATCGCCGGTTCGTCGGCGATGGCGTTGGGCTCCCACAGGGGCTCGGTCATGCGGCGTGGCCTTTCTTCGCGTTGGGGTGGCAGTCGGGGCAGGGGTGGACTCGGCGGAGGCCGTTGTCGTCTTCGGTTTCGCGGAGCCTGCTGGCCGGGTCGCAGTCGGGGTGGCCGCAGTGCGGCGGCTTGCCAGGCGTACTGCCATGCCTCGGTGTGGGCTTGGTGCTCTTGGGCGGCAGGCCCAGCCAGCCGCCACGGAGGAAGAACGTGGCGTAGCGGATCGACTTGCGGCTGCTGGCCTTGGTTTCGAGGGCGAAGCCGACCATCGCTTCGACGCCAGCTCGGTGCATGACGCGGGCGACGCTTTGGTAGTCCTCGGCCTGCATTTGCCACGACACGGTGAGTCCGGCGTCGGTCATGGCTCGGATGAGCGGCTGGATGTAGGCGAAGGCGTCCGGGATCCGTTCCTCGCTGCTGCCGTCCGGCCCGTTGTCCACGGGAGGGAGAGAGGAGAGAGAAGTAGAGGAAAGAACTCTTGTGGTCGGCTGGCGACCTAGGGTCAATCCAGACTTAGCGGGTTCTGCCCCATTTGGCTGGGTCGGCTGGCGACCTAGGGCTAGGTCGTCTCCCGACCTAGGTTCGCGTCGCTTTCCGGGGCGCTTGTCCGTTTTAGCTAGGTCGCCTCCCGACCGAGCCTTACCGTCAGGAATATGGATCGAATAGACATTTTGGGCGTGCTCCTTCTGGGCCTTGATGCGGTCCGGGGACTCGCACTTCAGCCAGCCCTCCTCGAGGAGGGTCTTGCGATGAGACAGGAAGGCGGACTTCGACATCCCGGTCGCCTCCAGTAGGACGGATTGGGCCGGCTGGTGACGCCGGGAGATAGAGCCGGTCTCGGCGTCCGCCCACGTCGCAACGGTCAGGGCGAGCAGCCGCGCCAGGGGCGGAAGGCTGCTGCGCCTGATCGCGCGCTCGAACTCGAACCGGCTTGGCATTTATGGATCTCTTCTCGAGGAGGGTGTCTGTGCTGGTCATGACTGGTTTTGGGACAGCCCTCATGGAGGCTCGAACCGGTCTCGCTTTGGCCGGTTGGCGTGGAGCCAGTCTATAACGGGGTGTGTAGGCACAAGCAATACAGGAGCAACACGTTCGCGGTAAACGGTCAGCCACGCGGGGTGTGTAGCCGCTGTCAGGTCAGCTAGGCTGTCGACATGACGACGAGAGGGACGCCGGGTCGCATGATCCGCATCGACGATGAGATGTGGGATCTGTACGACCGCGCCTGCGCTAAAGACGGCACCACGCGCACCGACGACCTTCGCCGCCACATCCACTCGCGCGTCCGCGCCTACTGCAAGGCCGAGGGCATCAACATGCCCAAACCGAAGCCCCGGATCGTTCGCCGCAAGAAGCCGGCCGCAGAATCCGACTGACATCCCCTCCTCCTCTCGTTCGTCCTCCGGGCCCCGCTTCCGCGGGGCCTTTGTCGTGGGCTAGGCGGCGGTCTGCTGCTGGCTGGCGGCTTCGCGGCAGGGCTGGCAGACGGGGACCTTGATCCGGTAGTGGATGCGGCGGCCTTGGGGTGTGCCGCACCAGCCGGTCCAGTCGGGGAAGGCTTCGGGGTCGTCGATGCGGTCGTCGTCCCAGGCGCCGACCGGGGCCCAGCCGGCTTGGCGGGCCTGGTCGCGGGCCCGGTCGTAGAAGTCGCGGCGCACGCCCTGCTGGAGCGGGTCGACGTTCCACAGCTGGTCGTACAGGGCGGTGACGGCGCGCAGGGTGCCGGCCTTCACCAACTGGCCCGGCTGCCCGTGGATGATCGGCTTGAAGTTCGCCGGCTCGATCCGGAGGCGGACGGCGAGTTGCCGGTGCGGCCAGCCCGCGGCGGCCAGGGCTTGCAGCCGTCGCCGTGTGCCGGTGCCGTCGATACTGACCTCGTCTCCGAGGTGTTCGAGGGCGGGCTCGACTGCGAGGATCTTGGCGGCGTTCTTCGGCAGGATCCGCTTCGACGGGGCCATGCCGCGCTGGGGGTCTCCGTAGAGGAGCTTCGACATGGAGCCGCGGGGTACGCCGGCGAGTCGGGCGAGGCGCATCCAGCCGATGCCGAACTCGCTCAGTGCGCGGACGTGGGCGCGGATGGGTTCGGCGTCGACGTAGGGCTGCCAGCGGCCGTAGGCGATGGCGCGACGCCGGTTGTTGTCGTAGTCGCGGGCTGCTGTGCAGCACAGCAGGCAGCGGCACTTCTCGAGGCGGTATTTGGCATTGCCGTGCGGTCGGCCTGTGATGGTCACGCCGCCTCCTGAAGGGTCTGGCGGGTGACGCGTCCGCGGGCGCGGGTGACGGTCCGCTTGTGGCAGCCGAGTTCGTCGGCGATCTGCTGTGCTGTGCGACCGGCCGCGGTCAGCTCGGCGATTCGCTCGTTGTCGACGACCGCCATTCGGCTGCCCCTTCTGGCGCGCGAGCGGTGTCCGGTTTCCGGCTGGCATGCGGGGTCGTCGATCGCTTCCCAGTCGAGGGGGCCGTGCCAGCCTTTGTCGCGGGCGATGGTGGCGGTCTGCTGGCTGGGTCCGGGGATGGTGGACAGGCGCCGGTACAGGCGGGCGATGGCGTCTGCTTCGTGCTTGGGGACGCGCCGGGTTTTGCCGTTGGTGATGTGTTTGACCCTGTCGTCGGTCATTCCGAGTGCGGCGGCGAGGTCGTAGCGTCGGTGGCCGATGACGCGGAGGGCTTGGAGGCGGCGCCGGGTGCCGGTGGCGTCGACGTGGTGGGGGTCGGCGGGCGGGCTGGTGATGGGGACGGCGAGGATGGCGGCGGCGCGCCAGTTCGCGGTCTTCTCTTGGTGGCCGACGTAGATCTGGTGGATGCTCGCGGATTCGACTCCGGTGACCTGGGCGATCTGCTTCTGTGTCCAGCCGGCTGCCATGAGGCGTTCGATGTGGTGGCGGGTTTGGGTGGCGCCGGTCAGCCGGTATTGGCCGCGGGCGTGTTCTACGCGGAGTTGTTTGGTGTAGCGGGTGGCGACTTCGACGCATGCCGGCTGTCGGCAGCCGCGGAGGTAGCAGTTGCGGGAGGCGGTGTGGTCGGCGGTGGTGGTCACGGCTGGTCCTCCTTGCGGGTGTGGGTGGTGTCGGCTTTCCAGGCGTCCCAGCAGGCGAGGAGTAGGTCGTCGTCGCAGCCGGGTTCGGTTGGGATCAGGGGGGTGTCGTCGCGGGGCGGGGTCGTCTGTCGGCGTTCGGCGCGGGTGGCGCGCCGGGTGCGGTAGCGGTCGATGGCATGGAGGAGGGCTCCGATGGCGCACCAGGTGGCGATGCATGCGGCTGCCTGGGCGGCGAGGACAACCTCGAGGCCGTGGGTGGCGAGCTGGTTGATGTACCAGTCGACGAGCGGAGTCACGGCCTGGGCCGTGTACTGGACGGAGGTCACGCGGCCTCCCTCAAGGTGAGGGCCATCTGGCGCGGGCCGTGGAGGACGTCGAGGACGCGCTGCCGCCAGCGCATCGCCCAGTGCACGCAGTTCGCGCAGGACTTGTGGTCGTGTCCCGGCAGCGGCGCGGAGCGGCGGGCGTCGTAGGACCAGGCGAGGGAGTCGGCTGAGGCAAGGTGGTCGGCGCTGGTGCGCAGGCCGTCGAGTTTCAGGCCGAAGCCGTGTAGGCGGAGCCCGGTTTCGGCGAGCGTGCCGAGGATCGCGGAGGCTTCGGCGGTGGATTGCCTGCGGCAGATGGAGCCGACTCCGACCAGTGGCCGGGTGGTCAGGTTGATGCCTGCTCGGTCGTACAGGGTGAGGCAGTGTTCGTAGTCGGCGATGGTCTGCCCTTGGACGGCGGGGATGATGGGCAGGGTGTCGTCGATGGACATGAGGTCGAGGTAGTTGCCGACGGTGCGGGCCTGGTGTTCTGCGACGGTGAGGCCGGTCTTGGCGAGGATGTGGTCTTCGCACATCCAGTCCTGCGGTGCGGCCCACACCATGCGGCCGATCTCGTCGCGGAAGCGGGCGACTTCGCGGGCGTAGACGTGCGCGGTGACCGTCCATCCGCCGTTGAGGGAGAGTTCGGTGAATCCGCCGGAGTCGAGGACCCACTGTTCGGCGGCGCGCGGCAGGCTGCGGCGGCCGGCGAGGGAGCGGCGGGACACCATGAGTGGCACGCCGGTGGTGGCGAGCCAGCGCGGGTGGTGGGCGCCGAGCCAGAACTGGGGGCCCACTGTGGGCGCGATGCCGGGGTTGAATCCGAGGCCGTACTCGCAGTGGCAGACGCAGCCTCCGACGGTGCAGAACCCGCAGTCGAGGCACTGGTCGTGCCAGCAGTGCCCGCAGGAGTAGCGGACGTGTGGCGGGCATGCGCACGTTTCGGAGGCGACCAGGGTCAGGGATGCGTTCACGACTCGCCTCCCGAGCGCCGGGCGCGGCGGGTGATGAGCGCGAAGGCGACCGCGGCGAGGACGATGGTGAAACCGAGGCAGGCGAGGAACAGGGCGGCGGTCATGACGCCTCCCCGACGTCGAGGGCGAGTTGTTCCTCGCGGGGTGCGGGCAGGTCGATGACGTCGGCTTTCGGGGCGGGCTTGGCGAGGAGTTCAGCGAGGGCGTCGAACTCGCGCATGGCGTCGCGGAGGTTGGCGCGGATCTCGTCGAGGATCTCCGAGGGGTGCTGGAACTCCGGCTCCGGTCCGGCCGGGATCTCCCGTTGCGGCCACACGGTGGGCTTAGCGCTGGTGGAACGGCTGGCGGGGATGGAGACGATGACGGTTTCGATGTCGGTGCCTGACTCCTTGAAGGCTCCACTGGCGACGGCCTCGACTGTGCCGCCGCGGGATTCGACGAGGGCCCGGAACTTGGCGGTCTTCCGGCCGTGGAAGGTCACCGCCCACGACATGACCGAGACGAGGAGCCCGTCGGGCTTGAGGAAGCGGAGGGCGTGTTCGGCGTGCTGCATGTCGGCGCCCTTGGTGAAGGGCGGGTTCATGACGACGCGGTCGTAGATCGGGCGGGGTGGGACGGTGAGGAAGTCGGCGACGGTCAGGGTGCGCGCCATGCCCGTTTCTGCGAGGACGGCCGCGTATCCGGGGTCGCGTTCGATGCAGTCGACGATCGCGCCTGCGGTGCCGGCGGCCGTCGCGATGGCGCCGGAGCCGGCCGACGGCTCCAGCACTTCCATGCCGGGCTTCAGGTCGGCGAGGTCGATGACCCGCTGGACGACTGCGGCCGGGGTGGGGAAGTACTGGGCGCTCTGTCGCTTCTCCCGCAGCGTCACGACCTGCCCGGTCTCCAGGACGGGGGCGAGCGCCTGGGTGGCGTCGATGGGGAACACGTGCGCCTGAACGCTGGCGGTCCACCGGCCGCCGACAGCTTCGAGAACCTCATTGACGCGCTGGTACAGGCGCGGGTCCATGCGCGGGCCGGTGAGCACGAGGTGCGTGCCGTCGATGTCGGTGCGCTCCCGCAGCACGGTGAGGATGTCGTCGGTGAGCTTCATGACGCCTCGCTTCCGTCGAGTCCGAGCTGGCCGACGACCTGGGTGGCGGGCTCGGGCGGCATGAGGGCGTCGAGGAACGCCTGGTGCTCCGGGTCGCGCTCGGGGCAGAGGAACTCGCCGCCGGACAGTGCGTTCCACCGGTAGTGCCGGGCCAGGCTGCGGGCCTCGGTCAAGTTGGCGAAGTGGATGATGCCTTCGTCCTCGAAGGCCTCGAGGGGCTGCTCGCAGACGTCGCAGGCGACGGTGATGCAGGTGTGGGTGGTGATCGGCATCAGGCGGCCCTCCGCTGCTCGGCGCGGGCGGCCCGCTGGGCGGCTATCTGCCGGCCCTTGGCGGTGAGGGTCCAAACCCCGATGCGGTGTCCGTGCGTGTTGGCTTGGGTGGACGGCACGGTGCGGCCGGTGTGCTGGATGATCCCGCCGCGGCTGAGGGCGTTGATGGCGGCGCCGAGGAAGCCGTGCCCCAGCTCGGGCAGGACGTCTCGAAGGTCATTGCAGGAGAAGTCGTTGTGCCGCTGGCCGTAGTGGAAGACGGCCTGCTCGACGAGGAACTGGTCCCACGAGGACTGGTCGGCGATCTCCTCGAGGAGGAGGTCCTTCTCGGCTGAGGCGAGGCGCTCGGCGGGTGTGAGTTTGCGGGCCATGGTTGGCTCCTTCACGGTGTGGTGTGCTGGGTGGTGCCGGGGGCCGGCCCTCTTGGGGTGGGCCGGGCCCCGACGGCGGCCGGCTAGTCGACGAGTTCGCCCTCGATGGGGCCCTCGTCGTAGTCGGTGGCCTCGTCGGTCTGCTGCGGCGCCGACTGCGGTGTGGCGGGGGCGATGACGGCGTGCTTGCCCTGCTCGGCGGCGACTTCCTGCTCAGCGCGGAGCTGCTCCTTGCGCCACTCGGTGGAGGACGGCACCCACGGCTCCAGGCGCTTGGCGACGGTCTTGAGGACCATCTGGTCTTCCCACTTCACCCACGGGCTGGTGGGGCTGTTGCTGCCCTTGGACTCCTTGCGAACCTTGTCGATGTAGGCGCGGTTGATGACGACGACCTTGGACGTGGAGCCGTCCTGGAAGACGCCGTAGGCGTAGGCGCCGACGATGGGGCCGCGGTCGCCGAAGTAGTCCGGCTTGTGCACGGGTCGGTCCATGTCGGGGCTGTACTCGAAGTGGTCGTTCGCGTGGACGACTTCCGCCTTGACGGCCTTGACGGCGCCGGCCCGGTAGATGCGCTCGACGACTCCGCGGTACCCCTCGATGCCCTGGACTTCGTTGCCGAACGGCACCAGGTAGAAACTCTCTGTCCCGGGTTCGTGGCCGAGGCGGGCGCATTCCTGGAGGGCGTTCATGAGGCTGCCGGGGTTGCGGGTGGCGGCCTGCAGGAGCTGCTTGTTGGAGCGGAGGGCGCCGTAGGCGAGGCGCATCCACGTCTCGCCCTTGACGTGGGAGGGGAGGACGAGGGTGAGGTCGTCCTTGTGCTGGCGGACGATGGCCTCGGGGCCGTTGTCCCGGGTGGCGATGGCGTTGCCGATCTGGCTCATGCTGCGTCCTTGCTGCTGGTGTAGGGGTTGAGGCTGTAGGTGTGGCCGTCGCGGACGGTGCGGTAGGCGATGCGGCGGTCGCCGCAGATGGCGCGCTTGGCGGTGCCGATGAGGTCGAGGACTTCGCCGCGGATCTGGGTGAGATCGGCGGAGGCGGTGGCGACGGCGGTGTAGGCCTTGTCCCAGCGGGCGACCAACTCGGCGGGGATTTCGACGTCGCGGTCCTCGAGCCCGTCCGGCTGGACACGGATGGTCTGGTAGGTGTCCGTCGCGCCGTCGATGGGCGGCCGGACGCCGTTGCGGACGTCGTCGAGGAACCGCTCGGCGGCGGCGCGGAGGATCTTCGCGTCGTTCTCGTCGTAGGCGACGGTGTATTCGCGGTAGTCGTGGCCGGAGACGAGGAGCGCGACGTGGCAGACGTCGAGGCCGAGCGTGTCGAGCTGCCACTGGATCTGGCATCGGTAGTAGATGGGGATCTCTTCCGAGTCGGACGGTCCCCAGTCGTCCCCGAACGGGGACGTCTTGACCTCGAGGAGTCCAACCGCCTGCTCCGGTACCTCGAACTCGGTGGCGGGGTGCGGGTAGATGAGCCGGTCGGGGGTGGCGCGCTGCCACTCGCGGTCCCGGTGCCGCCACGTTCCTGCCGGGGCGGCGAGGTGTCCGGGGTGTTCGTCCTGCCACTTGGAGGCGACGGCGTCCTCTAGCCGGTTGCCCCACTCGATCGCCAGGTTCATCTCGAACGGGGCGGTGGGCAGGCCGGCCTTCTTGTGCCAGAGGGTGAAGCGGGACATCCACGGGGAGAGACCGACGACGGCGGCGATCTCGGTGGCGGTGATGCACAGGCCCTTCCGTGCCTCGTTCCACTCCGGGGTGCCGGGGGTGAAGGAGCCGAGCAGGATGCCCTCGGGTGCGGTCGCGGTGGCCATCAGAACGGGTCCCTCGCGCCGGAGTCGACGGGGACGTTCCAGTGCGTGCCACCCGGCGTCTTGTGCCAGTCGTGCCTGCCCTCCTGCACGCAGCGGAGGAGACTGCCGGTGTCCGGGTTGAACAGCGCTTCGGGGCACTGCGGCACGTCGGATCGGGCGGGCGTCGTCTCGCCCTGCAGGATGCGCTGGAGGGTGGCGATGCCTTCCTCGTCGTACTTGGCGAGGAGGACGGCGGCCCCGTAGTCGGGGAAGGCGGCGGCGAGTTTGGCCCGGTTGGTCATGTCGGCGCGGTCGATGAGGGTGATGAGGGTTTCGGTCCAGTCGCCGGCGGGGTAGCCGCCGCGGCCGAAGTGGGACAGGACGTGCGCGGCAACGTCGGCCGGGATTGTGGTGGTTTCGGTGCTCATGTCTCCTGCTTTCGGGTGTGCGGGGTGGCGGGCATCCAGCCCCGACCGGGGGGTTGGTGGGGCTGGATGCCCTAGGTGGCAGTCGCGGAGCGGGGGCCTCGACGCGACCGCCGGACTGTGGAGTTGTGGCGCCGGTCAGCTGTAGTCGTGCAGGACCAGCCAGGCGGGCGGGTCGTGATCGGTGTGGCCGAGCCGGGTGGCGGCCGTGTGGAGTGCCTCGTCGAGGCCGGCCGGGATGGCGGCGGCCATCGACTCGGGTGTGAGCCGGGCGGCCGTGTTCTTGCCGACGGGCGTGTAGGCGGTGACGAGGAACGTCTTGTCGCGGTCGCCGAGGGTGTCGTAGCCGACGGGCAGCCCGGCGGTCGCTTCGGTGAGGGCGTCGAGGTCGGTGTCGGGGATCTCGAAGCCGTAGGCGACACCGACCGTGTGGTCGAGGGTCATGTGTTCTCCTTGGGCTTGGTGCCCCGCCGATTCGCCCGGCGGGGCGCTTCTCGTGGGCGGTGGTCAGAGGTTGTGGAGCACGGCCTTCGACAGCTCCATGACGAAGCGGTCGCGTTCGTCGGCCGTCGCGTCGGGGTGGAAGGCGAAGTGCAGTCGAACGAACGGCTGGTCCGGGTCCTCTGCGGCGGGGCCCTTGGCCCCGAGCTGGAGGGTGTGGCCGTCGGGCTGGAGTCCGTCGGCGCCGAGGTTGACGGCCCACTCGGAGGTGTCGGCCGCGCCGTTGATGAGGGCGTGGATCGCGGACGCTGGGGTGCTGAGCTCGGGAGCGCCGAGTGCCTCGGACCACGTCGGGCCGTCCGTGTCGCTGGTGCTCTCGATCCGGGCGTCGAGCATTGCAGCGTAGGCCTGCTCGGGACTCATGCCCGGCCCGTGCGCAGAGAGCTGGCGGGCAGCCTCGGCGCGGAGGTCGTCGTCGGTGTACAGGCGGTCTGCCATGCGGTCGGTCATGCGGTCTGTCCGTTCCTGTAGGGGTGGTGTTGGGTGCCGCCTCGGCCGGCCGTTGGTCATCCGGCCGGGGCGGCAGTTCAGGTGGCCGGGATGGGCTGGGTGTCGTCGTCGGGCCCGATCCGGCCGGGGTCGGTGGTCGGACCCAGGCGCCCAGCGGCGGCGGCTTCACGAAGGGTGATCACCGGGATGGGTTCGGTGGCCTGGTCTTCGAAAGCGCTCGTGTCGCGGACCATCGCCGGGACAGTGATGGCGTTCTCGTTGGCCTCTTCGGCGAGCTGCGGGCCGAAGCGGTCCTTGAGGGCGGTCACTTCGGCGAGGAGTTCGTCGCGGTGCACGGTGAGGGTGTCGACGGCTGCCTGGTGGGCGACCGCCTGCTCGTCGCACTCGGCGGCGAGCCGGTTGCGGTCGGCGGTCAGTTCGTCGACCTCCGTGGCCATCGCGACCAGCTGGCAGGCGGCCGTGTCCGCTTCCCGTTCGAGGCGGCCGATCGTCTGGATCAGCTGCCACGGCGTTTTGCCACGGTGCCGGCCCCGGGTGCGGAGGTCTTGGAGGATGCTCACGACGTCTCCTCACGGAGTGCTTCGGCGGTGTCGCGGAGGAGAGCGAGCGCGGTCGTTTTGCCGCTGCCCGGGTAGTCGCACCACGCGGCGAGCGACGGGGCGTCGATCCGGGCGGCGAGCGCCTTCTCGGCAGCCCAGGTGAGCGGGTCGCCTCCGACGTGCCTTGGGGTGCCGTGGACGGCCGTGTTGATGGCGCCGATGATGTCGACGGCGCATTTGTCGAGCGGGGGCCCGGTCGCGGCTTGGTGGGTGTTGTACAGGTACTTCTTGCAGTAGCCGACGGTGGTGATGTGGTCGGCGGCCAGGTCGAGGACGGCTGCGATGTCGGTTGCCGTGGGTGCGGTCGCGATGCTCACTGGTCCCCCTTGCTGTCGAGGCGGTCGGCGATGCGGGCGGCGAACTGTTCGCCGAAGAGGAGCAGGAAGGCGGTCACGCCGCCGAGGATGGGCGCGATGTAGATCACCGCGTTTCCCAGTCCTCGATGGCGGTCTGGACGGGGGCACGCAGGTGCTGGTGCCAGCCGCTGGTCATCGGGGTGGCGGTGCCGGTGTGGGCGAGCGTGACGACAGCGCCGGCGAGCATTGCGGGCATCACCCAGCCCGGCAGGGGCAGCGGCTCGGGCAGCGAGTTGCTGCCGTCCTCGTTGAGGCGGGCCCACTGCCACACCGCGCCCTCGTTCAGGCAGCCGTCCTCGTGCTCGTTGTGGTGCTCCCAGATGAGGATCAGCCCGTGCGGGTAGCGGGCGGCGGGAATGCCCGAGTCCTCGGGGGTGAGGGTGATGACGGCGTCGAGCATGAGGGAGTTGCCGCAGGACTCGCTGGCGCGGACGTCCACTTCGGCCGGCGGCGTGGCGGCTTCGGCGAGCGCGTCGAAAGCGGCCGCAATGTAGGGGGCGTGCGGGACGGTGTGGGTGGCGGTCACGTGCGGTCTCCCAGGAGGTCGTCGTCGATGTCGATGAGTCCGGCCTCGATGGAGGCGATGAGGTCCGGGTTGGTGATCCAGGCGGGTGTTCGGCTGGGTGCGGCGTCGGGCTCGGTGACTGCCGGTACGGGCGGGGCGGTCATCCGGTCACCGCCGACAGCAGGACGTGCCGGTAGAGGGCGGCGGTCGCCTTGCGCGGGTTGGGGATGAGTGGCCCGTGCCAGGCGTACAGGTCCGGCAGGGACACGAGCGCCGGGTGGAGGATGACGCTTCCGCGCTCCGGGCACCCCATCAGCGGCTCCCCGGCGGCGTTGTAGCTGCCGGACCACTGCCACTCCACCCCGGTCACATCGGTGTGGGTGACGGTCAAGTCGAAGACGACACCGTCATGCTCGTAGGCGGTCATGTGGCGTCTCCCTGCCGGTGGGTGCGCAGCCATTCACGGCGCAGCTGGTAGCGGGCGTGTACAGCGGCGACGGCGTCGAGGAACTCCTCCGTCGTCCACGGCTTCAGGCCCTGCGAGCGGCGCTCCCAGGCAGCCTCAACCGCGAGGACGGAGTCGATTTCCAGGTCGGCGAGCGGGCGGGTCACGACGCCTCCCCGGCGGTGTTGGCGCGGCGGCGGCGGATGTTGACGACGGTGGCGTTGACGAGGTGCCGCTGCTGGGCGGTGGCGAAGTGGTCGGCCGCCGCGTGCAAGGCCTCAGCGCGGACAGCGGAGGCGAACGCGTCCAGCAACGCCTCGGCCTTCGCCTTCGCCTCTGTGTTGTCGCAGCTCGGAACGCTCCACCACAGCAGGTCGGCAATTCGCTGCCGGGCGACGATCTCGGCTTCGCACTGGGGTGTCAGGCGGTCGTTCATCGGGTCACCGCCTTCACGTGCGGGCACCGTGCGGCGAGGTCGACCTCGCCGCGGTAGCGGTCCCAACTCATGAGCTCCAGCCGGAAGCCCTTGCGCTGGTACTTGTCGCGCTCACGCTTCAGCGGGTACTGCTCCCGCCATGCCTGCTCTTCGGTGGCGTGTGCCTGGTCTCCGTAGGCGGCAGTGAGTGCTCCGCACGGGCAGCCGCAGGGCGCCCGCGTGATCCACACGCACTTAGCCAGAGGGCGAATCTCGCCGTCGACCTGAACCATCAGCGTCAGCTCGCTCACAGCGCGCCTCCCATGGCCTCGAAGCGGGCGGCGCGGTCCTGCTCGGCCTCCCACCAGCCGTAGATGAGCGCGTCGAGGGCGACGGGCTTCAGGTCGTCGTGCAGGGACTCGAACGCGAGTCGGCCGGCCTCCAGGACGTCATAACCCTCCGGGAACACGGCCTGCAGAGTCGTCTCCGCCTCCTCCCACGCCGTCTGCCACAGGTGCGGCAGACGCACGTCGGACGCGCGGAGCAAGGACTCGAACGGGGTCAGGGCGTCGCTCATGCGGCCACCTGCTTCCGGGCGGCGTCGTACTGGGCGATGGCCCAAGAAGCGGCGTAGCACTGGTAGGCGAAGTGGTAATTCACCTTGTCCAGGGACCAGTCGCCGACGTCGGAGAAGGCGAAGCCGCCGATCTCACGGATCTTGACCTTGTGGTCGCCTGCTGGACGGTGCCGGTAGAACTCCCAGCGGTAGGCGTCGCTCTGGTCGTCGTGGTCCTTGAAGGACCCGCAGGTGCACTCGGCGCGGTAGGTGACGCCGTGCTCGAAGTCGTAGACCATCTGCATGGCCCAGTCCCGCGAGTGCAGTCGGTCGCTCTCCAGGATCTGCTCCCGGACCGCAGCCCGCAGACCGCGCGGGGCACCGTCCTTGACGGCCTCGGCGACCTCGTCCTTGACCTGAGCGACGAGCCGCTCCTGGTCGTACTCGCGGACGCTGTCGGCGCCGTTGACCAGCTTCGACGCCCACCGGTTCGGCTCGACGCGGATACCGCGTAGCCAGTCGAACATGTCCTCGGTGTCCGGGCCGAACCGCTCGAAGTGGAACGAGCCGTGCGAGCCAGCGACCAGCAGGTTGTACGGCCAGGTCACGAGGATGATCCGCGACCATCCCTGCAGGGCCTTGAACTCGACGTGCCTGTACAGGCCGTCCTCGCGGAGCTCGACCAGCTTGCCGTCCTTCACGTCACGAGCGACGTGAGCGGCGACCTCGGCGTAGTCGCTCATCGGGCCGCCTCCTCGTCGCCGTTGATGAGGCGGGCGATCTCGATGAGGTAGCCGGTGCCGAAGTCGGCGGCGTAGTCGTCCGTGCCGTCCTCGGCGACGCGGGCCGCGACGACGTCGGCCTCGACCTCCAGCAGCTTCGCCAGCGCGGCGCCGACGGCGGGCTGCATGAGGGCGATGTACTCGGCGTTCCACGGCTCGCGGATGCCGCCGTAGCCGGAGCGGATGCGGCCGGAGGCGACGACCTCGGACTCGACCGTGGCGGTCGGGTGGGCGTGGGAGTAGACCGCGGACGTGCTCACGGCATCCGGCGACCAGACGGAGCTGGCGACCCAAGGGCTGTCGGTCGCGTGCTTCAGGTGCTTGCGCAGCTTCGCGGCGGCGTTGCGGAGTTCGGTGTCGAGGGAGACCTTGGGGGTCTCGGACTGGGGTGAGATCATGGACACGGTGGTCCCTTTCGTTGCGTGCTCTGGATGGGGATCACGAGGCCGGTCCCGTAGGCGCGGGGTCGGCCTCACTGCCGCTCAGGCGGCGATCGGCTTGGCGTACTTGTTGGGAAGGCACTCGCCCTGGGCCTGCACCCAGCGGATGTGGGCCGCGGTCAGACGCGGGGACTTGCCGACCCGCGTGTAGGGGATGCGGCCCTCGTAGATGGCCTCGAGAACCCAGTTCTCGGTCTTGCCGAGGATCGAGGCGGCCTGCTCCGGGGTGAAGCAGCGCAGTTCCAGATCGGCCGCCGTCTGCCTCGCGGCGAGCTGCTCAACCACTTCGGCGAGGCGAAGGATGAGGGTGGTCTCGTCGGCGGCCGGCCGGTCAGTGGGGGTGTTCTCGGTGGGGGGAGCCAGGCTGGTCCTGGTCACTGGTCGTCTCCTTGTGGGTTATGGCCTTGATGGGCACGTTCAGACGCTCGGCGTAGCGGTGGAGGGTTTCGTCTCCGGCTCCCTGCTTGTCGTCCTCGACTCGGGAGAGGAAGCCGACATCTCGGCCGATGTCTTTTGCGAGCTGCCGAAGGCTGATCCCCCGTGCCTCGCGGATCGCCTTCATTGCGGCTCCATTGGGTCTCACGACACCCAACATAGACCCAACGAAACGGCATCAGCAAGGGCTGCGTTCTGGGTTCTCTGGGTGTTTCTCTGGCTTCCTTGGGTGCCGTGAGTGAACTTGACGGCTGAACTATGGCCAGAGGCGCACGGCGCGCACAGGCGTACTCACGGGGCGCGAGCGCAATAGGGAGCTAACAAAGCAACAAAAATGGCGCCCCTAAGACCGATCAATCCTGGTCAATTGGGGGATCTGGTGGGTGCGTGTTGCCTACCTGTGCGGCATGATGGCCGTCATGACAGCGGACTGGACCACGAAACGATGGCCAGAGCTTGCCACCGCCATCCGAGCTGCACGCGAAGCACGCCACCTCTCGCAGGTCGCGCTCGCCGAGCTCGCCGGCGTCAGCGAAAGCACTGTCCAGAACCTCGAGAGTGGCAAGCCGCGTCCCCGCGTCCCCAAAACACTGCCCCAGCTCGAGCCCCACCTCGGCTGGTCGGCCGGCTCAGCGGTAGCCATCCTCAACGGAGGCGAACCCACCCCGGCCCCGGTCGTCCACGACGTTTCAGCCAGCCTTCGCGGCGGCTCCGACCGCTTGCGCGGGAAACTGCCGCTGCGGATCGTCGACGAACTGGAGAGCGATGACCCGCTCCTGGACTCGCAGGTCATCCAACTGCCCGGTGCCAACGGAGTGCGCATGACCGTCGTCGTGCACGGCACGCCCGACGCCACCCCCGAGGAGATCCAGAAGGCGCTCCTCGCGTGGCGGAAGGCTGAGCACAGCCTGCGCCGACTGCCCGACAACGACGACGGACCACAGGCCGCGAACGGCGCGTAACTCCCTGCGCACTGATCGCACACGTCCCCTCCCCAGGCCGCCCGAAATGTGATCTGATACCAGGACCACAAAGGGGGGCGCCCGCAGTGGTCGGTTGGGGGACCTATGCCTGTGCGGGTTCTGGCTGTGACGGATATGCCGTTCAATGTCAAAGTCTGGGTAGAGGACTGCGAGAGCGGCCTCTTCAACGTGTACGTCGACGATGAGTTGATCTCTGTGCCGGGCGCCGAAGCCCTGCAGAAGATCCTCAACACCACCATCGCCGGGTGGAGGCGGCTCGACGAGGCCACGGTGTACGCCACACTTCGAGCAGTCACAGGCTGATCAGAGCTGCCTGCACGGCGAGGTGAACCATGGCGCATGCGGAAAGACGCACCTACGACAAGCGCGCAAAGAAGTGGCGGTACCGCGGCCGGTACAAGCTCCCCAACGGCAAGTGGGGGTCAGTCAGCAAGGACGAGCATGGGCAGCCGTTCTACACGGAGCGGGCCGCCGAGCAGTACGCGCACGGCCTCGAGGTCGACGTGCGGCGCAAACAGTTCATCAACCCCCGCGACGGGCGGATCACCGTCGAGGAGTGGGCGGAGAAGTGGCTGCCGTCCATCGACGTCGGGCCGCTGTCCGAGAAGGAGTACCGACTCCGCCTGAAGAACCAGATCCTGCCCGAGTGGGGCGAGACGGCCGTCGGCGACCTGTCCCCCACCGGCATCGCCGCATGGGAAAAGAGGCTGCGTCAGCGTCTGTCGAAGAACTACGCCGACAACGTCATGAGCGTCTTCCGCACCATGCTCGACGACGCGGTCGCAGAGAAGCTCCGTGGTGACAACCCAGTGGCGGCGAGGAAGTCCGGGCGTCGCGGCCGATACAAGCCCAAGCCGAAGGACGAACGAACCATCGCCACCCCCCGCCAGGTGCTGCTCGTCGCCCGCAACGCGCGCGAGATGCGTGGGCTGAACGAGTACGCGATCGTCCTCGCCTCCGCCTACACGGGCCTGCGGATCGGGGAGCTGGCCGGCGTGCACCGCGACCAGTTGGCGCTGAAGGACGCCGGCGAGGGAGCGCGGCTTCACTCGGTGCAGCAGTCCCAGTACATCGACGGCCAGTTCACAGAGATCGGCAACAAGTACGACTCGGGCCGCGGGCTAATCCTGCCGCCGTTCCTCGCCGACCTGCTGCGGGAGCTGCTGGAATCGCGGCCTGAGGGGGAGTGGGTGTTCACCGCACCGAAGGGCGGCCGGCTGCTGCGGGGCGGTGACTGGTACGCCGAGACGTGGCAGCCGATGGTGTCGGGCCGGGCGTCGCGCGGTGTGGTGCGGGGCGCGAAGGCCCGCGGAGGGCTCCGGCCGGTACTGGGGGTGGAAGGGTTGACGCCGCACGGGCTGCGGCACTCGCACAAGGTCTGGCTGGACGAGGGGAATCATCCTAGGGTGGCTGTCGAGGCGCGGATGGGGCATGTGCTCCAGGGCGTCGAGGGCACGTACTCGCATGTGACGCTGGCGATGGAGTTGGCGATCGCCGAGTACCTCCAGCGACTGTGGGAGGACTCGTTGAGGGTCGTCGTGGACCGCCGCGAGTTCGGCCCGTATCCCCCACTGAAGGCTTCCCGTAAAAAACGATCTCCCAGCCGTCTCCCAAACCGTATTTGATCTTCGCCTGGGCGCGAAGGAACGGCCCCTCCCGAAAGCAGGAGGGGCCGTTTCCGTGGTGTTGATCTATGCGTGTCCTGCTGCTGGAATGTTCTCAGCGGATGGGCATGCCCGACAAGGTGCGGGCGATCACCAGGCGCTGGATCTCGCTCGTGCCTTCGAAGATGGTGTAGATCGCGGCGTCGCGGTGCCCCACCTGGGCGCGGGTGGCAAGTTCCCTGGTTGCTGTGCAGATCGGCGGGTGTTCCTCTGGCTTGCTTCGGCGTTTCTCTGGGTTCCTTCCGCAAGATCATCTCCCGGAACGTCTCCCAAATCTCCCAGCGGCGCGCCCCCCGACCCCGGGTGGGCCGGGGGGCGCTCGCGTCGGCGACCACAAAAGGGGGCGCCCGTTCCGTGGTTCGCCGACACGCGTATCCCTCCTGACCATCCGGCTTCCCGGATGGATGCAGGTGGAAGTCTTGATTCACCCGAAAGAGGGAACGTCCGTTCGATTTTCGGACAGAACCCATAGCCCTGCGGCATACGCCATACCGCAGGGCCGATCCTCGATCACTAGGCGACCGTTTGGGTACTGACACAAGATCGCGTGCGCTTGAGCGTGTGCGGAGTGCCATCTCGCCGCAACCCCCGACCCGCCTGGGTCATGCAAAAGCGTGTAGACCTCGGTCACCGGGTCGCCGACCTACGCCGCCAAGCAGGCCTATCCCAAGAGGAGCTGGCCCACCTCGCCGGCATGGAGCGACGTTCGATCCAACGGTATGAGAATGCGGTGCGGGATCCGCAGTACTCGGATCTGCTGTTGATTGCCCACGCACTGCGGGTGCACGTCACCGACCTCCTTCACGGCTGAGGGCGGCAGCGATCTCACCTGAAGGTTTACCGGCCTCTTACCGATTTTGAGTCAACAACATGTTGATCCACTAAGGGAAGGGTGTCGGCTGCATCAATCTGTGCAGACAGCGTGCACCCGGTGTGTTTCTGTGACCAGCCGTTGAGGCTGTGGCCAGCGCTTTAGGATTCCCGCATCCGGTCCATGCCCGCATTGGCGAGCTCCTGGAAGGCGGCATACAGGCCTTCGGCAGCCTCGCAGGGGCTGCCGTCGACGCGCCGGCAGACCGGGCAGGCGTGGAGGCTGTGCTCGACGTAGGCGCTCCACGCCTCCTGCACGGGGCTGAGGCGGATACCGGCGGCTACGGGCGGCCGTCTTCCGGGTGCGGGTGCGGGGTCCGTAGGCTCGTCCACGCTGACGGCTCCTTGCGGCTGTCGGCCATGCCCCCGGGCCGTTGACGGCGGTCGCGGGGGTCCTGCAATTGCAGGGTACCCCTGCGGGATAGGCGGTATAGCCCGTATGGGACGACTGATCTCGCGTGTTCGGGTTGGTCCGCCTACCGTCCGGGATCATGAAGTGGGAGCCGGAGATCCCGAGGTGGCGGCAGGTGTATGCCGTGATGTCGGAGCGCATCCTCGACGGCACGTATCCGCCCGGCGAGCGGCTCCCGTCGGCGATGGCGGTGTGCGACGAGTTCGGCATCAGCCAGGTGACGGCGAAGCGTGTACTGAAGGAGCTGCGGGCGGCCGGCCTGGCGGAGATGCAGGTGGGCATCGGGACGTTCGTCACGGAGCTGCCGCAGCCGCCCGCCGGGAACTCATAGGTGACTGTCGGGGCTCGCGGATACGATCGGGGCATGTCTCCCGCCTCGCTTCCGCAGGGTCCCGCGCGGCCTTCTGCTGTGGTGAACGCGGAGATCCGTGCCCTGCTGGAGCGCACCCGCCGGCGGTTGTCGGATGTGGAGCGTGGCGAGTACGAGGAGCTGCTGCGGGAGTACGCGGAGGCCGTGCGCGTCGAGGTGACGACCGCGGCGTAGGCTCCGGTCGTGAGCGACTTCGACTTCCCTGATGACCTGCTGGCGGCTGAGCGTGAGGCGTGGGCGGCGATCCAGGCCGGCTCACTGACGCCGGAGCTGGCGGGCGCGGTACAGGACCGGCTGACCGCCTACGCGACCGAGGCCCGAGTCGACCGGTACAAGGCGGAGATGGCGCTCAAGCGGGCCGTCCGGCACCCGGAGGGCTAAGGGCGCCACTCGTCCCGGTAGCCGGGCCGGTGATCGTAGGCCGTAGCCATGATCTGGAGCTGCTTGGCAACCACGCCCTCGGCCAGGAGGTACGCCTCGTCGCCGTCCTTCGTGAGCTCGCAGACCCGCGCGTAGTGGGCGAGGGCCTGCCGCCTGGCAGCGATCTCACGCAGCACCCGCGCCGGATCATGCGCCACGATGTGCGCCCGGTCCTCGACCAACGGGGCGGATGCCACGTGATGGTCATACCCCGGCGGCTGCCACTCGGACGTCGGCAGTGGTGCGGTGTGCACCCAGCCACTGACCGGTAGCTCCTCCCACGAAGCCCCGCCCGCCGCCCGCGCGGTCCGCTCGTCCTCGTCGAGCTGCTGCCCGAGCCACTGCACCAGGTCGTCCACGGCGTCCTCCTCTAGCAGCGCGCCCCGCCTGCGTGACCAGGCGGGGCGTTCTCAGCACTGCGCCAGCATGGGCTGATAGTCCGGCCAGTCTACGAGGGGCCGCTGACAGCGCGAGCGCCCCGCTGCTGGGGGCAGACAGGGCGCTCGGGGGTTGGCGACCACGCCAGGCTGTCGCCTCTGAGCACCACGAGTGGCGCGTCAGGGGGCGGCGGCCGTCACCGCCAGGTGTCCGAGGAGCCTCCCCGGGAGCATTGCCGCCTGCTTCAGGATGGCAGAAGACCCGCCAGGACGGGGGACGGCACGGCGGGTCTGCGGCCAGTGTGGCACGACCCCATGACAGGACGGCGGTGTTCCGCGTACCGTGGCCGGGCGGCCCGCCTCGTTCGCAGCGACCCCCTCGGGGGCGTGGGGTTCTCCCCGCTGGCAGGCCGCACCTACTTGGGGAGGCGCCATGAGCGACGACACCGCCTGGGGCTGAGAGCCCGGACAGCACGACGCCCCCGCAGCCGTAGCTGCGGGGGCGTTCGCATGCTCAGAGTCCGATGTCCTCCGATGCTGCGTCGGTCCACTTGTCGGCTTCGCGGATGTAGCCCCAGAAGGCGGGGCTGTTCTCGGCGTGGCCGGACTGTTCGCGGATCTTCTCCTCTCGCTTTCCTGCGCGTCGAGAGGTGGTGATGAATCCGGCTCGCATGGAGTGGCCGGTGAGGCGGACGGAGAGGCCGGCGCGTTCGGCGTTGCGGGCGATGATCTCTCGGACGGCTTCCGGTGAGAGGGCGCGGTCGCCGAGGCGGCCGTGGGCGGTGATGGGCAGGAAGGCGGGGCCGGTGGTGATGCCTGCGGCGGCGCGCCAGGTGAGCCAGGCGCGGACAGGGCAGGTGTCGGGGTTGCGGCCGTAGTGGACGACGACGTCACGGGGTGGGCGGCCTTTGACGGCGGGGACGTGGACTTCGAGTCCTTGGCTGACGTGGACGATGGTGTCGGCGCGGAGGGCGGCGACCTCGGCGGAGCGTCCGGCGATGGCGAAGGCCATGAGCCAGAGGGCGCGGTCGCGCAGGCCGGTGAGTCCGTCGGCGACAGCGGCGTTCATCTGGCGCAGTTGTTCGGGGGTTGCGGCTGCGGCCTTCCCCCGGCCGCGCGCCATGCGTTCGGGGTCGTTCTTCATCGGCTTGAGCGCCTGCCGCGCGGCGACCGTCGCAGCCTTCGGCACCTCGACCCCGTGTTCATTCCGGGCGGTGACGGTGACGCCGGTGATGCGGCGGTCGATGCTGTTGGGCGCGGCGAGCTTGATGGTGTCGAGCCAGACGACGAACCCGACGAGCGTGCCCTTCGTGACGGCGGTCAGCGGCAACGCCTGCCCGGTCCGTTCGGCGAGCCAGCCGTGGAACTCTGCCCACAACGCCCAGTCGTTGGCGTAGCTGCGTTTGGTGTTGTGGGGGCGGATGGCGTCGAGGTGCTTTTCGGCTGCTTCCTCCATCGCGGCGAGGACGGCGAGCGTCGCAGCGTCGTAGACGGCGGGGGTGGCGTCCGGCTGACGCGGGACGAGGGCATGGTTGGTCACGGGCTCGTTCACTCCGGCCGCCGAGTGGGCGGGTCAGTCTCCCACTGATCGGGTGTGATCTGCTCGGGCAACGGGCCTATCACCCGCGTCCACCACTCCACGGTCTTGCCGCGCATTGCGACCTGCTCATCGGGCGGCAGGTTGTGGATGCAATCCCGGTGATGCAGATGTTGGCCCCCGTTCTCGGCACGTTTACGAAGGGCGGCGGCAATGAGATTTCGCGGCAGGCCGTTGGACTCGGTCACGTGCGTCACCCCTCGTCCTCTGTCTGGCGCCCCCAGAACGTGCGCCCTTGCCGGTGGTGGCCCAAGTGTCCGACGGGCCGGGAGCAGCGGAACATCCAGTCGGTGGACGTGCAGCGGTTCGGGTCGGTGAAGTGGCGGCGGATCGCCTCGTCCTTGGAGCTGAGGAACTCGCCCGGCGGGTCGGTGTCCTTGATGGGCGGCCCGCTGAGTCGGTGGCAGACGCACAGCCACGCGCCGGTGCCGTGAGGGACCTTGCAGTCGACGGGGGCCGGTGCGGTGCATCCGCATCCGGCGTCGCGGCGGTAGGTCTCCCAGGCGCGGGGGTCGTACACCGGGTCGATGTCAGGGCTGGCGACCAGCTGGGCGCCCGCCTGGTGGCGGCTTGACGACTCGTCATGCGGGTTCAAAGGCATGCCTGATTGTACCGTTTTTTCGCCCGCGATATGGCATGTTATCGAGGGCGGAGACGACCACCCGGGAGCCAGGGGGAACCTCTCACTGACGCCGCCACCTAGCCTGTCGGCCATGACATCTAAGGAACGGCCCATAGTCCGTGCAGACTACGAACGCGTCTACGCCCTACTCCAGGCGTACCGTGTGCGCGACCTCGACGGCAGCGAGTTGCCATGGGAGATCCTGCACCGCATCCACAAGCACGACCTGGATGGCAGAATCCTCGACCCAGACGAAGTCGCCGGCGACGAGGGTCTCGCACGGGAGGCCCACCATGCCGCCGTCGTCCTCGAGTCGCTGCTGCGCGGCAAGACGACTATCCCCAGTGCGACCCGACCCCCGCTGGGAATCTGCGGTACCCCAGGATGCCCGGAGCCCACTCACGGTGCGCTGTGCCCGTCATGCGAACTCAAGGCCAGCGGTTCCTAATCTGATCGCGCGACGAAGCGCCCCGCACCCGCCGCCGAAGCGGGGGTGCGGGGCGCAGTCGTTCAGGCGGGTTCGTCGTCGGTCGGGGGCCACTCCGGTTCGCGGAACGGGCGGCCTGACAGCCAGAACGGCGGGTCGTCGTCTTCGTCGGCCATGAGGTCTCCTACTTGCTGACGCCGGGCGTCTCGGGCTTGCCCCGCTTCTTCAGCCAGCGCTGCACGGTGGCGACGGTCTCCGCGTCGAGCTTCGCCAGCTGCTGCACTGCGGCCTGGTCTTCGGCTGCCGGGGTGATGCCGGCTTCTGTGAGAGCCATCGAGAGCTGAAGGGCTTCGGCCTCGTCGACCGGGTCGGGCACCGGTCGGGGTACGGGTGCCGGCGCGGGCGTGGGAGGTTCGGGGGGCGGCGATGGTGTCGGCTGCGGGGCGGTGAGCCCGAGCCTTACCAGCGAAGCCGCGTCCGCCGCCGACGGGTCGATGCGGCGTTCCATCGCGCGCGGAGGCTGAGGCATACTCACACTCCAGTTCGGTTGTACTCATCCACCAGAGGATGCGCAGGCTCCGGCTCGATCCCCGCCCGATGCATCTGGCGGACCCACCGGTCCGTCGTCCACGCGAACGCGCGCACGACGGTTTCCAGGCGGGACATCTTCCCCCTCAGCTGCCCGTTCTCCTCATCGACGCGTCGCACGGTCGCTTCGAGGACGGCCAGGTTCGCGGCCTGCTGTGCCGGCGCGGCGTTGGCGCGGGCGGCGGCTTCGGTCGCTGCGGCGGTCGCTCGGGCAGCATCCCGGGTGGCGCGGGAGACGAACCACCCGCCGCCCCCGAGGATGCTGCCCGCAGCCCCGACGATGCCTGCCCATTCGGCGACATTCATGGCGCCTGACCCTTCCGGGGCGGTCGCGGCGCTGGGGGGACCGAGTACTCGGGCACCGTGCTCGCCCACCAGATGACCCCGACGTGCGAGGTGAGATACCAGAGTGCGGCGAAGCCGCCGCGGGAGTAGTCGCCGCTGATGACGGCGACGGTGTAGGCGGTGGCCCACACGGTGGGGGGTATGAACGCAGCGAGGAACCCGAGCTTGTCCCGGCCGATGCGCAGGAACGCGGAGCCGAGGGTGACCAGGCCGCAGACGATCCACAACCACGACCAGTGGCGGAGGCTACACACGTCGGTGAGCAGCCTCAGCCCGCGATCGTCGGGCGGGTCGACGAGGAAACTCACGCCCCAGCACGTCTTGCCGACGCCGAGGATCAGCAGGAACGTGCCGCGGCGGCCCAGCCGCTTAGACAGCCGCCGGACCGCCGCTCGCATCAGACCGTCCGCGGGGGTTCGGCCGTGGCCGGCGCGCTCGGGCTGGACGGGGACACCTGCACGCGAGTCAGGAGTGCCAGTCCGGCGAGGACGACCGCATTGATGGCGCCGATCTTCTCAGCGGACAGGTCGAGGCCGTAGGCGGCGAGGAGCGCGGCGACGGCGGCGACGAGGCCGGTGAACGCGGACGGTGCGATGGGCCGGGTGACGGCGGCGGTGGCCGCGGCGAGTACCGCGCTGATGACGGCGACGATCGCGCCGGCCTGCTCGGCGGACAGGGCGAACCCGAAGGTGACGAGCAGGGACAGGCCCGCGCTGACGCTGGCGATGATGAGAGCGGGCTCTCTGCCGAAGATCTTCATGAGGTTCTCTTCTCAGACGGGCTGCGCGAGGGCGCGGCAGCCGATGACGGTTCCGCTGGCGTTGCGGACCTCGCGGTAGGGACCGAGCAGGTCGCTGCGCCGGTCGGCGAGCGCGAGGGCGACGACGAGGGAGACGATGTACTGGACGCCGTCGCGCTTGGACGGCAGGTTCTGGGCGTGCCCGTACTCGACGAGCACGGGCCACATGCCGCTGCTGACTTCGGACGTGGCCAGCCGGGCGGGCGTCGCCTCCGGCTCGATGACCTCGCGCAGGTGCGGCTCCAGGTCGTCGATGCCGTCCTCTCGCTCGGCGGCGTACAGGCGGATCGGGTGCGGAGTGAGGTTGAGGATCACTGGCGCTTCAGCTCTGGTCGGTGAGGGTTTCGCCGAGCTGCTCGAGCGCCGCGCGGGCGCCGGCTTCGGCGGCGGCCTGGATCTCGGCGGCGGTGAGTCCGCCGCCCTCGGCGAGCCGGGCGAGGACTGCGGCCTGCGCGCCGACGTCGGCCTGGAGAGCCTTGATGCGGCCGCGGTTCTCGCGGGACACCTCGGTGACGTGGTGCAGGATGCTGTACGCCGCCCAGGTGGGGTTCTCGGTGGTGCCCCAGCGGACGGGCATGTTGTCCGTCCGCCACACCCGGTTCGCCACCAGGTCCGCGAGCTTCTGCATGTCGGCGTTGCTGAGCGCCATGTCGTCCTCCTCGGTCGTGCTGGGTCGTTGCGCGCCGGCCTTGACCCACGCGTAGACCGCGTCTCCGGGGCAGGCGGTGGCGTATCCGTCGCGGTGCCCGCCGAGCCAGTCCCCTGCGGGGCCCTCCTCGCGGCAGTACTCGATGGCGTCGCGCGCGCCGTGCAGCTGCGCGTCGGTGGGCTCGGTGAGGCCGGAGGAGCCGACGAGCAGCAGCACCGCGTAGTCCTGCTCGTTCAGGCTGGTGTTGCCGTTCGCCGAGTTGCGGCGGCGCAGGCCGCGGCCCTCGTACACGTAGCCGTGCGTGCAGACGGCGAAGCTGTATCCGATGTCGGACCAGCCGTTGCCGTCCATGTGCTGTGCCTGGAGCTGGCGGACGTAGTCGTCGCACTGGGCATGCGGGCGGTCGGAGTATGGGGTGCCGAGGTAGTGGAGCTTCACCCCACGGCGGGCCCTGCTGTAGGGGGTGGCGCCGTTCGGGGTGCGGTAGGCGCGGGCACCCCACTGTGATCTGGAGACGAGTTTCAAGGCGTCCCCCTTCTTCTTGGCATGAGAGAAGCCCCGGCCGTCGGCGCGGGGCGGGGCGGTGGAGCCCGGCTAGGAGGCGGGTTCGACGATGAGCTCGCGGAACGCGAAGTGGGCGGTCTCGCCCGTCACCGAGCAGCGGTGGAGCATGCGGCTGTTGTAGGAGGCGCCCGGGGTGAGACCGATCAGTAGGTGCGTGGCGGTGCCGCGGGCGTAGGTGACGCCGTAGTGGGAGTAGCCGATCAGGTCTGCGGCGGCCTCCACGATGGACCCGGAGCCGATCGTGGAGCCCTCTCGGGTCTCCGGCGACACGAGCGACCCCGCGGTGGAGGAGTTCTGCACGCGCGCCCCCACCGTGATCTTCACCTTGCCGGAGAGCGGCGCGATGAAGTTCACGCCGCAGTGCGCATAGGTGCCCGCAGTCGTCGCCGTCGTGTACGACGTCAGCTTCGCCTCGTAGGCGGAGTTCTGCACGTCGCTGACGGTGGTACCCAGGTAGGGCAGCCACGTGGTGCCGGTGTACACGGTCAGCAGGTTGGTGTCCTGCAGCCACGCGAACATGCCCTCGGCCGGGCTGGTGATGGTCGCGTTGCGGGTCGACGCGGACGCGAACCGCATCACCGCCCGCTGCACGATCGCGTTGGCGATGTTCTTCGCGAGCGCCTCCGCGTTGGGGGCGTCGGCGAGGGAGGCAATGCTGACGCCCTGGCCGTAGTCGTCCGTGGTGGCCATGCTGCTCCCTTACACGAGCCGGTATTTGCTGAGCGCGTCGAACTCGGCGAACTTGGTGCCGGTCCCGGGCGGTGCCGGGTTGAAATCCGTAAGGGTGACGACGCCGGTGCTGGTGACGGTCATCACCCCGAAGTAGCCCGACGCGACCTGCACCGCGACGCGGCTGTTCTTCGCCGGCGTCGCCTCGGCGGGCAGCGTCGCAACGGTCATGCCCGCGGTGAGCGCGCCGGAGATGGTACTGATGCCGCACAGGCCGGCCGTGCCGTCCTCATAGAGCCGGTAGGCGGGAGTGTTGTAGGAGGCGACGGCCGTCCACCCGGCCGCGAGCGTGAGCGGCGTCCACGCGCCGTCGCCCGAGGCGAGACGCCCGGCGGCGATCCAGTCGCCCGCGCTGGAAACGGTGACGACGATGACGTCACCCTCGGCGGGCGCCTCGTAGGTCTGCATGCGGCGGGCGACGATCCCGTCCACGGTGGTGACGGTGCCGTCAGTGCTGACGGTCTGGACGATGGCCTGACGCCAGTCGGCGCCGCGCACGGTCGGCGATTGCTCCCCCACCCGGCGCGCCTGCTGTCTGATGGCCCACGCCAAATCCCGGTGCACGCGCGGGGGCACGGCGGCCGTCATGAGCCCTCCTTCGCGGAAATCGTGCTGATGGGGAAGTCGCCGGACTGGTCCAGCGGCACCGTGAACGCCGCGGCCTGGTGGAGTTCGCGGGTGCCGTCCGGGTGCACGATCCGCAGCACGTCCCCCGGCTCCAGCGCTGGGTTCGGCAGTGCGGTGATGTCGCCGGCCGCGTTCGGTGCCTTCGCCGCCGCCAGCTTCAGCCGGGCCGCGGCCTGGCAGCTGGCGGAGCTGATCAGCGTGGACGAGCTGTAGAAGGCGGGCCGGCGCCCGAACGGGCCGCCCCAGTAGGTGGGTGAGCCCGGGTCGTCATCGGTCGCCAGGTAGGAGACGGGCGGGATGCCATCGGAGGAGTTCTCCCCGCGCGCGAGCACCCCGTTGAAGACGTTGTCGCTGGCCATGCCGCGGGTAGCGGAGATGTAGACGCCGCCCTCCTCGGCGGCGATCTCCCACGCGGGTTCGGTCGTGAGTAGGTCGGGCAGCGTCGCGATGACGAACTCGCCGTCCGCGGTGGCGTACACCTCCGCGCCGGCCGCAGCAGCGAGCTCCTGGCAGGCCGCCCACGGATCGCTCTCCGTGTCGAAAGTCCGGCGGCCGATACCCACATCGACGACACTGCTCAGGACGGACGCGTCGGGCAGCGACCGGCGGATCAGCTCCGTGACAGCCGCAACCGCGGTTCCAGTCGCCGCGAAGGGGGCAGTGAACCTGTCATCGACAACCACTGCCGAAAGATCCTTGCCCTGCAGTGTGACCGGGCCGTCGGAGATGTCACCGTCCACGGAGTCCAGCCGGAACAGACCCAGCGGCACCAGCTCTTCGGTGCCGTCGCCGTAGTCGACGCCGCGCTGCACCAGCAGCCTGGCCCCGTAGGTGGCGAGCTGATCGGCCGGAGTGCGCGGGATGAGGGACGGGTCGGGGCAGGTGACGGTGCAGGTGCGGCGGATCGCCTGCCCGCGGTCCACCGTCACCGACCCGCCCGTGTGCGGCAGGTCGACCACCTCACCCGTCGTCAGGAACAGGGTCACGCGGGTGACGACCGTGTGCGACTCGGCGATACGGGCGAGGAAACGGTCGGAGACGGGATACACCGCTGTCACCCCCGCCGGTCGAGGAAAACGTCTTCCCACGTTGCGTAGGTGTCCATGAGATCGCCCCAAGTCGCGAACTCCGTGAGCACGTCCTGCCAGGTACGCCCGGCCGCCCCGCCCACACCGACCGTGACCGGCATGTCCTGCTCGACCAACGGCAGCGACCACGCCCGCCACTGCTCCTGCGCCAGCCTCCCCACCCTCGCCTCGGCGACCAGACCGACGGCCACATACATGTCCGAGACGCCCATGCCAGGGGCGGCCTGCCACAGCAGCGTGCTGCCCGAGTCGAGCAGCAGATGCAGGGCACGCCGCTCGTCGTCGGAGCGCGTCCACACGGCCAGGTCCCCCTCGAGTCCCTGCCTCCGTCCGGACAGGACGACCTTGTTACGGCGGCCCCGGACTACATGGCTGGCCTGCTCGATCGGCCGCTGCCAGTCCGGAGCCCGCTGCACCACGACCCGCATGTTCCGTTGCGGATTCCCCGGATCCTTCAGCCATGCCTCGTTGATGTCGTCGAGGGTCACGGCCACCGTGTCGGAGGACCGGGTGGACCTGTCGCCAGACAGGTCGTAGATCTCGATGTGGTAGAAGACCGGCACGCCCATCGGCGCCTCATGGTCCTCGATGACCATGAGGTCCGACGTGATGGTCTGCCGGTCGATCAGCCCCGACTCGCCCCGCACCAGCGTCCGGGCCCCGCCCTCGCCCACGCGGTACACGGTGACCTCGTAATCCAGGGGCAGTTCCCGCAGGGTGAGCGTGATGTAGCCGGCGGTCGAGTCGGCGGTTACCGCAGTGAGTGGCAGCACCTCCCACAGGGCTATCCAGTCCAGGTGCAGCACCGCGCCCGTGGTGGCCGCCGTCGGCACGATCTCGATCGCCGCCTGCGTCGCTCCTGCGGGCGCCACCTGGTCCGACTGCATCCCGTACCAGGAGGAGCCGGGCACGCTGTAGGAGGTGCCCGTGCTGGCGCCCAGGTCAGTATCGTCCGCGTCGTACCAGCGGACCCTGACTGTGACCGTCGACCAGGTGCCGGTTGCCGGATGCGCGTAGGTCAGGGCCCGCCAGTTGAGGCCCTCCGTGACCGGCACTTTCACCGACTGGAGCACGGAGGCTGTGGCCGTCGTGCTGGTGACGGCGAGCGCGTAGGCCCCGGCGAGCCCTGATTCGCCCCACGGTGTGGTGCGGGCGATCGTCGCCACACCGGACGCCACCGTCCACCCGGCGACCCCCTGCTCGAAGGAGGCATCGGCATACGGCAGGACGCTCCCGGACTGCAGTTCCGGGGCCGCCGCGATGACGACGGTCTCCAGACGCAGCACCTGCCCCGCAGAAGCACCGTCCAGGCCGGCGGCGAGCGAGCAGGTCGCCGCGCCCGCCGGAGCCGTCGCGGACGCCCGCTGCCGGTACATGCCCGACGCCGGAGTCGGCGGCGCCAACGTGCTGCGGGTGGCCTGCACCTGATTGCCGTCACCGTCGTAGAACCGCAGCTCGATCCACGCCGTGGAGGCGACCGTAGGCGGCTGCACGTAGGCGTAGGCCAGGTACTCCTGGCCCGGGGTAACCGTCGGCTGGTCCACCGCCAAAATGCTGGCGTTGCCTGCGGCGACCGCGGTCATCGCCAGCGTGTGGCCGCCCGCCACATAGTTGGTGGCGGACCACTGCATGACCGGCACCTGCCGGGAAACGGTCGCGTTAACGACCGCCGCCCACCCCGACGCATCTACCTCGGAGGACTCGGTGTTGAAGGGGAGCAGGTTGCCCATCGTGCGGATCGGCGCCCCGAGATAGACGTTCTCCCAGTACTCGTTGACCAGCGCCGCGGCGGCAGTAGACGACAGGATGACCTGCGCCTGAGCCGCCCCCGCCGGGGCCGCGCCGGCCACCGACACGCGATGCCACGCAGCCGACGCCGACAGCGTCGACAGCGACCAGGTGACGGCGACCTCCGTGCCCGTGCCGGACAGCCAGCGGATACCGATCCGCTCCTGCGTCGACGAGGCACCCGACGCGTCCGCGAATGCCAGGTAGACGGTGCCCACCGTGACCGGGTAGGAGGAGACGGTGCGGGCCTGCACCTCCCCCGCCGCCACGCTCTTGGCGACCAGGCAGCCGTCCCCGTTCCTTCCGCCCACGCCCTTCGACAGCGTCGCGTTCAGCTTCGCCGTCCAGCCGGAGGTGTTCGGGTCGACCATCTCCGTCGTCGCGGAGAGGAGGTTCCCGGGGATCGGCATGGAGACCTCCTCAGTTCGCGTTGAGTACCTGGATGAGTTCGCCCTGAGCGGTGCGGACTTCGGCCCGCGCGATGTCGGTGATCTGCTCGTTGCCGACGTACACGCTGATGTCGAGGTCACCGAGCTGCTGCTGCGCCGACCTGGCTGCCAGCGACGTCAGCGCGTTGGCCTGAGCCGTGGTGAAGACGGGCTCCGGCCGGCCGGTGCCGTTGTAGGCCAAGTTGAGGCCCGGCTGGAGGTAGCCGCCCGAGTCGTACTTGCCGGGCATGAACCCGTACCAGTCGGTGAACAGGCGGTCCTTGTAGCTGCGGGCCCTCGAGCCCACCACCACACCGTCGCCGCCGCGGGACTCCACGTTCGTCCTGCCGAGGGTGCCCGCGGTGTGGCCGACACCGGCATTGGTGATGCCGACCTTGAACGCGGAGTTGCCGTTCTTCACCCAGCCGGGAGGAGCCGTCCGCCCCGAGAACGCCATCGTCGCCCACCTGCGGTGCGGCTTCTGACCTCGAATGACGGACTCGATCGCCGACATGAACCCGGAGTTATGGACTACCACACCGTCAGCAATGAAGTTGTGCGCGCCCTCGACCTCAAGGTCGTAGGTCTCCTGGACGCCTTCATCGCTCACCTCAAGCACCTTCGCCAGAGTGAAGTCCCCCGCATCCAACCAGGCAGCGACACCCGGCAGTCGACGCAGCGCGACCTCGCCGCGCCCCTCCCCTACCCACACGGTGAAGGAGTGCAGAGGGAGAGCCTTCTTGACCGCCTTGCCCTTAATGATGATCGGCTTGGCCCGGTTGTTCGTCGAGATGTTGGACACCGGGTGCCCCAGCATGATGTGCATTGCTCGCACATCCTCGATCAGCTCGCGAGATGCCGATGAGTAGGTCCGCTGCCCATGCTTTGCCTGGTTCGCCGGACGGTGCCCGTCGGCGTCGCAGTACCCGTCGAGGAACGCCTGGCGGAGTTCCTGCCCCCACGTCCAGACTGCGTCCGGAACGCGTTTCTCGGGACCCGGCTTGTCGAATCCCATCTCGGTTAGAGCCTTGACGAGTTGGACGCTCGACGCCACGACGCCGTGCTTCTGAGCCGTGAAACTGTTGACCCCCAAACTCCGGAACACCATCTGCGCTCGGACGCTCAAGTCGTCGTAAACGCATATGCGTACCGTGTTGCGGTTCATGTGGCCATCGCCCACGAACAGCCCGAGGAGCCAGGCAATGTCCTCGGTTACTGGAGTTCCGTCCGGCAGCGACGGGTTGTTTACCTCAGCAGGCGCCATCTCGCGAGGCTGCACGAGAAGGTCACCCCGCTTGAGTTCGTCCAAGCGCGCCCACTCAATGCCGTACTTCGCTGGGATCTGTTCCCCTCGCTTGCCTCCCTTGACAGGCTCCGACTTCGCCATCTGCACCAGCCGCATGAACGGGTGGTTGGCAGACGCGGTGACAGCCCTGTTGCGGGTCCGCACCTTGAAGACGGGCTGAGTCTTGGACTTCCAGGCTGCGGTCACAGCCTGAACGGTGAGCTTGCCGTCGATGTAGGAGTAGACCTCGTCGCCGGCTCGCACATCCTGAATTGGCTTTGCCCCATCGGGCCCATAAACCCTCACAGGTCCGACGATACAGCAGTCCCAGGACGGGTTGCCGTTGCCTGCCCACTGGTAGGGCAGGCCGTTCTGCGTCTTCGCCCACTTCAGAGCGGCAGCAATCCGCGGCCCGCCGATCCCGCCCGCACCGCGCTTGTCGGCCTCCTTGCTGTAGCCGAACAGCGAGTCGATGATCCGTGTCGGGATGCGGCGGATCATCTTCCCAAAGCCAGTGTCGGCGCCCGGGAAGTTCTTCAGGAGCGGGTCGACAACACGCTTGACGCCTGCCCGCGCGGACGCTTCAAGACCATCCTTCAGCCAGGAAGCACCCTCCTTGGCCTTGTTCCAGGCTGCCGATCCGGCACCCACCGCAGACGATGCGGTCTTCTTGATCCAGCCGAAGATCCCGCCGTCCGCATACCGCTGCACCACGCCGCCGGTCGCATACCGCAGCGACGTATCCGTCGGGGTGTTCGGGTTGCCGCCGAGCATCGGCGCGAGGGCGGCCTTGATGCCCTGAGCGCCGCGGGACTTGGCGACCGAGTTCATCGTGTTGACGAAGCCCGAGCCGACTGCCCGTGTGAACTCGGGCCGCATGATGGCCTCGCCGCCCGACAGCTCGAGAGCGCCACCGGTCGGGGACATGAACTTGTGGACGTCCCTGCCCGGCGTGTAGCCGGGCATGATGCCGCCGGACGCAAACTTGACCTTCTCCAGCTTGGGAGCACCGAACGCGTCGGCGACCTTGTTCCAGACCTTGAGAATCCCGCCGTTGTACACCGTGTCGACGATGAACTTGACAGGCGTTTTCGCAATCTCCTTGATCTTGTCCCAGGCCGTTTTGATGTTCTTGACGGCGGTGTCGAAAGTGTCCTTCAGGCCGCTGACGATCTCCTTGAAACGGTTGAAGATCGGGCGAATGTTCTCCTCCCATGCCGTCTTACCTGCAGAGGAGATGCCGTCCCAGGCAGGTTCGATCGCGTTCTGCCACAGCCACTTCGCCCAGCGGCCGACCTCCTTCAGCCCATCCCAGATGAACCGGAAGACAGGCCGGAGGACCTTTTCCCACATCCACTTGGCGCCGGTCTGGATGCCGTTCCACGCGGGTTTGATGGCGTTGTTCCACAGCCACTTCGCCTTGTCGCCGATCCACTGGAAGGCAGGCTTGAAGGCATTCGTCCACAGCCACATGGCAAGCGAAGCGATGCCTTCGAAGGCAGGCTTGATGGCGTTGTTCCACAGCCACATGGCGATCCAGCCGACCAGCTTGAGCATTGCATAGATCGGCAGCAGGACGATCGTGACCAGCGCGGTCAGCAGAATCTTCCCGGCAAGGACGATGAAGTCGAACGCCGGTTTGATCGCGTTGCTCCACAGCCAGAGAGCCCACCGGCCGACGGTCTGCAAGCCGAGCCAGATCGCGGTGAACGTCGGCTTCAGCACCCTGTTCCACAACCAGAGCGCACCAGTCTGGATCGCCGACCACACAGTCTGTACAAGGTCCCGGAACCAGCCGAACCGGTTGTACGCCCACACGACGATGGCGACAAGCGCCACAATCCCGATGATGATCAGGGTGATGGGGTTGGCTGCCGCGGCGGCGTTGAACGCCCACATGGCGATCGTCCACAGTTTCGTGGCCAGGATGATCCCGTAGATCGACAAGATGAGCCACGGCGCCTTCTCGGCGACGACAGCCACGAACTCCGCCACCGCGCCGATAATCCGCAGGAGTGGTTCCGACAGCGGCTTCAAAGCCTGCGCGACGCTCATGAATGCCGAGCCGAGGCTCCCGAACGTCTCCGCCAGGACCGGCCCCATCTGAGAGGAGTAGGCCAGGAACTTCTCAAACTCCGGGCTGCCCTTGAGATTGCTGCCCCAGTCCGCGAACCGCTTCGTGATGTCTTGCATGCGCTGCGAGATCGAGTCCATGTGCGGCATGAAGGCCTGCACGATCCCAGCCATGCCCACGAAAATGTTCCCGAAGGCGACACCGAGACCAGTGATAGCAGGCTTGATGGAGCCCTCAAGATCCTGCTTGAACTCCTTCCACCACGGCGACTTGAAGCCCTCCGACGCCCGGTCCTGCAGACCCTTGATCGCGTCCGCAGCCTCCAGCACGAACGGCGTCAGACCGGGAAGCGCCCGCCTCATGCCGTCCAGCGCACGCGTAAAGATCGGCATGACGGCCGGCTGCAAGCTGCGCGACCACTCGCCGAACGCGTCCTTCAGGCTCAGGAACGAGTCATAGGTTTCCCGCGCCGACGGCGTCAGCTTCGCCAGCTCAGCCTGGTACTTGGCCTGCGCGAGGGCAGCCTGATCCGCGCCCCCGGCCGCCGAAAGCGACGCGGAGGCAATCTGACGTTGCGCTGAAGCAATCGAATCCGCAGCCGACTGCTGAGCCTGAGCCAACTGCTCCTGCGCCCGCGCCACAGAGCGGGCCCCATCCTCCTGCGTCCTTGTGACGTTCCGCTGGGCTTCCGCGACACGCTCCTGCGCCTCAGCGATATCCCGCTGCGACTGCACCGCCTGCCGGGACGCATCCTCGCGGGCCTTCGCCAAGGACCGCTGCTGATCAGCGACGCCCTTCTCGGCCTGCTGTAGACGCTCCTGCGCATCCAGGACCAGCTCGGAGCCGTCGACGCCGGCCTTGTCCGCCTTCTTCTTCTCGGCGGTCAGCCGCTTCGTCTCAGTGCGCTGGTCCTCGAGCCGCTGCACCGCCTGCTCATAGGCAAGCTGCGCACGCTGCTGCTGCACATAGGAGGCGTTCTCCCCTGCCTCCTGCATGCGCTGCAGCCGGTCACGGGCCTCCTGCACCGCCAGCACAGCGTCCCGCTCCGACAGCGACGCATTCGCCAGCCGGGACTCCAAATCCTCCAGCTGCCGGGAAGCGTCCGCGCGCGCCTCCGTCAGATCTTCCTGCGCCTGCCGGGCCGACCGCTGCGCGTTGGCGAGAGACTCCTCCGCGCTGCGGATCTGCTCCGCCGCCGACCGCTGCCGGTCCGCGGCCTGCTGCACCGCATCCGCCAGACCCTGACGGGCCGACTTCACCTGGTCGGCGGCCCGCTCATTCGCCTCCGCCGCATTCCTGACCGCATCCGAAATACCCTGCTCAGCCTGCCGAACCTGCCGCGCCGCATTCCGGTGCGCCGTCGCCAGCGACTGCTGCGCCGACGCCATCTGCAAAGCCTTCTGCGCGCCCTGAGACGCCGCCTGCCCGCCCTGCAGCGTTGCCTGCGTCGACGCATCCTGAGCGGCCTTCTGCGCCTGCAGCACCTTCCCGATCTGCATGAACGCCGGCGCCGCCACCAGGGCAATCGACCCGATACCGACCGCCGCGGCCGTCGCCGCAGCCGCAACCGCCCCCAGGCCCGCCGCCGCCACCGGCAGCACCGGCAGCAACGCAGGCCCGAACGCCAACGCCGCCGTGACCAGCATCTGCATGCCGGACACGCGGACATTGACGTTCGCCGTCTGCCCGTCCAGACGGTTCACCATCGCCTGAATCGCGGCGAGCTGCGTAGCCGCTGCTGCCGTGTCCACACGCACAGCCACATCAGCGTCCGAAGCAGACAGCGCCTGAAGCCGCGCCTGGACCGCCTCAATACGCGCCGTCGCGGTGGCGGTGTCCATGTCGACACCGATCCGCACATCCCGCAGAGCCGTCAGCTGCGCCCGCAGCCGCGCGATCTCCACATCAACATCGGACGAGTCCGCCGTCAGGTTGATGTTCGGCAGCGCCGCCTCAGCCGCCTGCACCTGAGCCCGCAGACGCTGCCCGAACGTTCCGTCCGTCTCCACCCGAACCCGGGCCGGGTCACGGGTCGTCTCGTCGATCTGCTGCTGCAGCAGCTGCAGCTGCGCGATCGCCGCCGCAGTGTCCGCGCGCACCGCCACATTGGGGTGGGCGGCGCCGATCCGGCGCAGCCGCTCCTCAATGTCCGCCGCCTGAGCCCGAGCCGACTCGGCGTCGATGTCGATCCCGACCGTCTTCCCGGCCAGAGACTCCAGCCGGGCCCGCAGCCTGGCCAGGTCCGCGTCGACACCCGTGTCCGACAAGCGAACATCCAGGCGCGGCATGCTGCGGAACGCAGCCTCCAGGCGCGCCCGCAGCGACCGCGCGAACGCCCCGCCCGCCTGCTGACCACCCCGAGCCGCCGCAGGACGAGCAGCCCGCGCACCGTCCTGAATACCGTCCCGCACCGCCGGCGCGATGTTCGCGGCGATCCGCTGACCGATGATCCGGCCAACCTCATCACCGATTGTCGACGCAGGCGGCACCAGCGCGGCCCGCAGCCGCGACTGCACGCCACGCGCGTTCGGGACGACATCGACCTCGACCGAGCCGACAGAGATAGCAGGCACCGGGAGCCTCCTCCCAGCGCCCTATGCGGCGCCCCCTTGCAACAGCTCGAAGAGCCGGTTCGCGGACTTGTCGGTGAGCTGCGCGGTCTTCTTCCGCGGCCCCGCACCCGGCCGGCGCATCGGCTCAGGCGGATCCGGCCGCTTCGACTTCTTGTCGACGTTGACGCAGATCAGCACCCACTCCAGGCGGCGGATCGCATCCACCGCCGCGGCGAGCAACTGCTCCTGCTGCGACCAGCGGGCCTTCTCCGGCTCGCCCCTGCCCGCCTGCTCCTCAATCTGCATCGGCGTGAGGCCATTGCGGAGAGCGGTCATCGTGTGAGACTCCGGCGGCAGATGCTCGATAAAAACCCGCAGCCACCGCCACGACCGTCTGCCGGCCAGCACATCAGCGATGTCGTAGTGCCGGTCGATCAGATCGGCCTCTACCGCCTCCGCGTGGGCCTCCCAGATCGCGACCGTACCGCGGACTTTCCCAACGACTCCCCCGCCCGCTCCCCCGCATCCGCCACAAACTCCTGGAACTCCTGGGCCGTCGGATCGATCTCGATGAAGAAGTCGAAATCGTCCGGGTGCAGCACCCTCTCCGCGAACGCGTCGATCAGGCCCTGCGTCAGCATCCGCTGCCACGACAGCCGCCACGCCGCCGGAGGAACGATCCGCACCTCCTCACCGCACAGCTCCGCGGTGACGTACCCCTCCGCCTCGATCTCCTGCGCCTCCGACGCCGGCACCTCGACATCCTCGTCGGGCTCGACGTCCGGCTCCGGACGCCGGGTTGTGGCGGGGCGGGATGCTGCACGTGCCGCAGTGCGCGGCTTCCTGCTCGTGCTGCTGGTGGTCTTGCGCGTCGCTGCCATGGCGCGGGCTCCCTACTCGTCTCTCGGCGCGGGCTGGTGTGAAGGTGGACGGGCCGGGCCCGCGCCAACGGTGGCACCCGCAGGTGCCTACGGCCCGTCCACCCGTATTCAGGACCCCGTGTACTCGGCGGTCTCCGGCACCCGGTCGTAGTGGTAGACCGTGTTCCCGGCAGCGTCCGGGTACGCGGTGATCGTCCACTCGTAGCCCGCGACCTCGTCCTGCTTGTGGTTCACGTCCGACCGCTCGGTGATCTCCCCCTCCGGCACGTAGAAGCCGCGCTGGAAGCTGTCGCCGTCCAGGACCACGAACCAGAACGCCCGCCGGTCCGGCACCGGGCTCGCCGTCTCCGCGAACGTCGTCAGACCGCCGGTCGGGGTCAGGTCGGCGGTGTCCAGGCGGTACTGCAGCGCCTGCACCGTCGTCCGGCCCGTCTCCCACACCGTCAGCCCGAACGTCCGCAGCGACGACGTGATCGTGGTGCGGATCGGCGCCGTGTACCCCCACGGCGTGAACGACTCCGAGTCCTCCTCGAAGCCCTGCACCAGACCGTCATCCGAGATGGCGCCCAGCGGCAGCCACGGCGACGCCGGCTGAATCTCCGGATCGCCCGGGGACGTCGAGCCGACAGGAGCTGTCCAGCCCCCTCCATTCGCCCCCACCTCAAGCAGATCCGCTGCGCGGGTGATGTTGACCATGATGTCTCCAGACATGCGTGAAGCCCGCGCACGGGCGGGAACTAATGGGCCTGGCGCGGGCCGAACAGCCGGTCAGGAAACCGGGTGACAGAAGATCTCGTAGGTGGCGCCAACCCTGCGGAGGGCGGCGTTCTCATAGGGCCGGATCGCGGGCAGGGTGACAGCGCCCGTGCGGCCGATGACCAGGTCGTCGCTGGATGAGCCGCGCAGTTCGCCAGTCACCCAGCGGTGCACGTCCCGGGCCAGCGTGATGGCGTCGGCCCGCGTTGCCGCGTACACGTCGACGTCGACTAGCATCCGGGCCAGACGCACCCCGTCGTCATCCCCGGCCGGGATCTGGTTGATCTGGATCGTCGGCAGTTCGTTGAGCAGGTTGTTGTCGAGCTCGTCCCGGACCACGGCCTGCGGGAAGCGGGCCGTGCCGCGGCTGATGAGCTCCAGCTCGATGTCGACGAGGACGGTCACTGGTCTCGTCCGCCGATCTGCGCGGCCCTCAGCAGCACATGATGCGCGCGCACCTTCTCCGTGCCGTACTCCACCCAGCGGGCGTAGTAGGACGTGTTGCGGACGTAGCCGACCGCGCGGTCCCGCCGTCGGCCGCCCCGAGCGGTACTGTCCGTCTCCCAGGACTCCTTGTAGTGACCGGGGTGAGGACTGTGCGGGTCGACCGGGGAGATGCCGACAGCCACGCCCTTGATGACCTCGGCGCGTCGCAGCATCTCTGCCTGCATGCCCGGCATCCGCAGCATCTGCCCGATGCCCTTGCGTTTGACCTTGAACTTCGCGGCCATCAGAACCTCCCTGGTCAGCCGGTGACGCGGTCTGCGGCGAACTGGATTGGGCCGCGGGTGCCAGTGAACGGTGAGCGGCCCCAGTCGCCCGGCTCGCCCGTGATCTCGCAGACGACACCCCGGATTTGGGCCTTGTCCGTCGTCCGCAGCGGCATGCTCGGATGGTCCGGCGGGGCGTACACCGTCCAGCCGACGATGACCGTGTCCCGGTCCTGCTGCTGGCTGCCGCCCACCTGCGGAGTCTCCGCGCGTGGCGTCACCACACAGCCGGCCAGGTCGAACGACTCGTCTGGGCCCGGCAGCGGCTGTCCGCGCGGATCCCGACCCGGAGAAACGCCCGTGCGCAGGATCCGCACCGTCTCCCCGAACGGGTACGGGGCAGGCATCAGGGATACCCCCAGCCCGCCTCATAGTCCTCCGCCCACCCGGTCAGATCGTCGATCGGCCACGTCGGCGACGGATCGGCGGTAGTCGGTGTCGGATCGACGGTGAACGCTCCCCCGCGGCCGGCGAGGGACTTGAGCGCCGACTTGTCGGCCTTGGTCAGGTACAGGCCGCCAGATCCCTGGGGGCGCTGCACCGACATGGGGCCGATCGTCTCGTAGCTGACCTGCTGGGGGTTGACATAGGCCCGCCCCGCGACTGAGAGGACGACCGCCTCCGCGCCCTCCGGGAGAGGCTTGACGATCGTCTGGCAGAGAGCGGTCGCGGACGTGATCAGCAGGTCAGCCCGCGCCCCGTCGATCTCATCCATGCCCAGGTACAGGCCGAGCTGCTCGGCGGTAGGAGGAACGAATGCCACGATGCCTCCTACTTCTTGGCGAGGGACTCCACAGCACTGCACCAGGCCGCCAGATCGGCGGCCGGATCGAGCTCGGCGGACCGGGTCTTCGCCCGCTTCGACGCCAGCCGGTACTCGGCGGGCGCCAGCAGCTTCCGCAGCACCGCCTCATACCCGGCGACGTCATTGCGGTCGACGAAGATCCCAGCCTCGCCCAGCGACTCACACAACCCCGGGGTGGGGTGCGCGATCACGGGGATACCTGAGGCGAGCGCCTCACAGGCGGCCCGGCCCCACGACTCATACGAGGACGGCATCAGCAGCACCCGCGTGCGGGCGTACACCTGCTCCCGCATGTCCTCGCCCCGGACGTGGTCGACGATCTCCACGTTCGGCAGGTCCGGGAGGATCTGCTCACCGTAGGCGCCCTTCACCGCAAGGAACTGCTGATCCGGCATCCGGGAGGCGAGATCCCGAAGAACCTTGCCGCCCTTCTCCGCATTGCAGTTGACCAGCGTGATCGCCTTGCCGGGCTTCGTCGCGTACTCGTCGGCGAACACGGGCGGGCGCACGATCAGCGACTGCGCGGGGCGGATGGACTTCGGGTACTCGGCGAAGAAGAGTTCCGCCTCCCGCTCCATCCACTGCGAGTTGTACACCGCCAGCGAAGTACCGCCGGCCGCCGCATCCCGGAACGTCGGCCGGTGCGTGTTGTGGCACACCACGATCAGCTTCTTACCGTAGCCGCGAGCCAGCGACGCTGTCGACGGAACCGTCTCCAGATGTGCCAGCAGCACGTCCGCCCGCTTCACCGCGTTCGGGAAGTCCAGTCGTGCAGACAGCGGCACCACCTTGATGCCGCGGTACTCGTACTCCCGGCTGGCCTTCCCATAGCGGGACAGCCACACCGATACGTCGTGCCCGCGCTCCACCAGAGGCCGCAGCATCGACACGAGCATGTGCTCGGCACCCGCATTGTGCTCTGGTGGCATCGCATGGACACGAGCGACGACAGTCAGGGGCTTGGCTGCCCCGCCCGGCGCGGAAGCCGGGACAGCCGTGCCCATCAGGAACCGCTCGGAGTGCCGGTGTACTTCACGAACGCGTCGACGTCGCCGAGGACGAAGCCGTAGTAGGCCTCCGCGAGGATCAGGACGAGGTTCTCCTGAAAGGCGGAGTGGACGCCGCCCTCCTCGTCGACGTAGGTCGCCTGGTCAGAGATCCGGACCGTGATGTCCATGCCCACGCCGTAGGCCGCCTGCGACCAGTCGCCGCCGATCGCCCGCAGACCGGTGTCGACCGACGTCGACTGCCGACGCTGCTTCCCCGACACGCTCCGCGAGTAAGCGAGCGGCTCACCGATCAGCGTGCCCGCCGCCGCCATGTTCGTACCCGGCGTCTGCGTGTCCACCAGGATCGGCCGACCCGTGGTGTCCGTCGCCAGCAGCAGCGACGGCTTCAGCCGGTGGTCCGCGACCGTACCCGTGTAGTCCCAGTCCGAGTCGACGACCTCCGCCATACCGTTGACGAAGTCGGCCCAGATGCCGCCCTCCGCCTGCGTGGCCGTACCCAGCGCCACGCTGTTGGAGGTAGCCGCCAGGTACTCGGTGAACGGGCCCGCCGCGCCCTTCATCGTCTGGCCGTGGATCGTCGCGTGGTCGAAAGCCCGCGCGAATGCCGTCGGCAGATCCTTCTGCAGCTGGTCGTACAGGCCGCCCGCGTTGGTCTTCGCGACCTCCATCGCGACCGGGATGAGCACGGCGACCTTCTTCGCCTGCATCTGCTTCACGTCGACGCCGCCCGTCGACAGGGGCTTCTTCGCCGCCTGCCCGACCCAGTCCGCCACGGGGACGTCCATCGGGATCGGCACCGACGTCGTCGCGTCCAGGGCCAGCGGCGCCGGACGGGCCAGCTGCATGACCGCGGACGCCTCCACCGACTTCTCGAAGATCGGCGCGGTGATCGTGCGGGGCAGGAGCGCGCCGTCCACGTTGGACAGCGTCAGGGGGGCGGTGACCGCCATGATGTCTCTTCTCCCGAAGCTACGTGAGCTTCGAACTCAGCCACCCTGCGAACTCGTCGCGAGGGTTGGGGGCCTGCTTCTTGTTGGCGCCGGACGCCTGAGTGCGATCCGGCGCGGGGCGCCGCGGGCCCTCCTGGGGCTGGGATTTCGCCCAGTGCGGCTTGCGCTCGAGGAGCGCTTCGAGGTCCGCCTTGATGGCCGCCTCGTCGATGTCGCCGTCAGAGTCGATGTACGAGTCGAGATCCAGCGCGCCGACCGCGTCCTCCGGGTCAGCGAACGACGTCATCGCCAGGGCCTGCACCTGCGTGCGCGCCAGACGCTGACGCGTCTTGGCCACCTGCTCCCGTGCACGCTCCAGCTGGTCGTTGAGGCGCTCGGACTCCGACTTCTCCGCGTCCTTGATGCGCTGCAGCTCGGCAGCAGCCGGCTCCAGTTCCTTCAGACGCTTGCGGAGGTTCGCGGCCTCGCTGTTCTTCTTCCGCAGCTCCGCCTCGAACTTCTTCCGGTCGAACGGCTTCTCCTCGCCGCCGGTGTCCGCCTCCTGGGCGGTCTCCTGCTGCTCGGTGCCGTTCTCCTCGGCGGACGTCTCCTCAACGCCCTCCTCAGTGCCGGTGTCCTGCTGCTCGACGGTCTCGGTCTCTTCGGGCATGACGAATCGGCCCTCCAGGGGCTGTCGAAAAAGGGGGAAGGCCGCCACCAGGGCGACCGGATACTCAGAACGAACCCGGAAGCGGATTCGAGTCGTGCTCCGCCAGCGCCCGCCGGAAACGGGCAAGCTGGCTACCGGAGTGGCCAGCGGCGTACTCCTCATACAGCCGCGCCCACTCACGGGCCTGCGGGGACGGCTCAAACGTCTGCCCCGCAAAGACCGGAACGGCTGCGCAATGACAGCCGTCATGAGCGCGGAAGCCCACCGTCTCCCGGGCGAAGACCGAACCGCGGGAGGCCAGTAGCTTGCAGAAGGCGCACGCACCGAGCGCCGCTGTCCGCGCCCACGCTCTCGCCTGCGGGTCCTGCCGCACCGCCTCCAGGACAGTACCGCGACCCGTATCCGCGACGAGCTTCTGAACGACGAGCTCGGCCTTCTTCTCGGCCTGCTCCAGCCGGACCTCGAGCGGCTCCCGCTGTGCGGGCGTGGCCTGCTCCGGATCGCGTTCCCACACGTCCTTCGCCGCCCACCGCAGCGACGCCTCCGTCTTCCCCGGCGGCGGCGGATCCGCGACAGGCACCGTGAACGAGCCAGCCACCTCCGCCGCAGCCCGCTGCCCGTCGTAGAACTCGGCACCCAGCGCGGCCGACGTCTGCGCGTACTGATCCACCACCGCCTGCACCGCGGCAAACCAGTCCGGCATCGACTGCCGCAGCCGCGACGGAATGATCAACCGGCGCAGGCCTCGAACATCCCGCACCAGCATCCGCGTCAGGCCACGCTGCGCAGCCCGATACCGCTCCGGATCCCGGCCGCCATCAGAGACCGTCGTCGCCACCGTCGACCTCCACCACATCAGGCAGAGACCCAGCCGGCTCGTCATTCAAAGCAGCCAGCCGCGCCATCAGACCCCCGCCGGCAGCCGCAGCAGCAGAACGACGGCGATCCGCCGTGATCCGCTGCCGCTGCGCCTCAGTGAACCCGGCCATCTCCAGGGTGACGTCACTGTCCGCGGGCAGCACCCCGGCCTGGACCAGCTTGACGGTGGCATCCACCTGGGCTGCCACCGTCGGAGTCGCCGGGTTCCGCCACACCGTCTCGATCCGCCGGGTCTTCTCCGGCGGCTCCCCGTTACGCACCCACAGCGCGAGACGCATCGCCTGCTGCCACGCCGCACCGAAACGGCGAATCCGCCGCTCGCTGCGCTTGACGAGCTTCGCCTCCGTCGACCGAATCGCATCAGCGGAAGCCGGGTTGTCGGTGGTGTAGCCGAGCATGTGCGGCGGCAGACCGAACTGCGACGACATGATCCGCGCATACAGGTCAATGATCTTCGTCATGCCTGTCGGATCGTGAGCCGCGAACTGGCCGACCGACGGCACCTGACCGTCCTCGTCCCGCTCCAACGCGAGCACCCGGCCGATGTACGTCTCCCACGCGCTCTTGGCCGTACCGTCCGCGTCCTGGAACGCCGACTCCGACGCCCCCAGGATGTACCGCTGCGGGGCGCCGAAGAACTCCGCAGCCACCTCCATGCCCATCAGACGCCGGCACGCCGCATCCGTGATCGACATGACCTCCGGCGTGATCTCCGACCTGCCCACCCGGTCCGCAGTCCGCTGCCGGTTCGCCATCCGCACCACCGGCACCACACCCAGGTTGTGCATGTCCCGGTCGACGACCTCCCACCCACCAGACGCCGACGGCAGGCACATCACCGTCTGATCCGGCAGATAGAGAACCAGCATGCGCTCCTCGGGGCCCGACTCGATGTACGAGTCCGCGGCGCACTCCCGCAGAGCCGCCGTGCCCATCCGCAGGCGGGCATCCCACATCAGCGTCATATCCAGCGGCGACTCCGCCGAGATCAGCGGCGGACACTCCCCATCGCAGTCTCCCGACCCGACCGCCAGATACTCCCGGCCATACACCAGAGCGTCCAGGTGGGCCAGCGACGACTCGTCGAAGAGATCGTTCGCTTCGGCGATCTCCGACAGCTCACTGGAGTCCGCGCCATCCGCCCACCGGAACGCCTCCAGGTCGAGACGCTCCTCAAGGCTTTCGACGCCGACCCGCGGCCAGCCGATGACCGTGTGCAGGCCCTTCAACTGCGGCGGGATGCTGATGCCCAGATCGCGCACCAGCTGCTCGCCGTTGAAGTACGCATCCCGCAACTGCAGCGCCCAGCGGTCACGCAGCATGTCCGCCCGCAGCATCTGCACCAGGGCCAGCTCATCATCCGACAACGTCACCAGAGGCAACTCGGGGATGGACAGGGTCATCGCAACACCACCACCCTCCCCTTGCCCGCGGTCTTCTTCTTCGCCCGCTTCGGCGAGTTGAGGATCATCCGGCGCAGCATCCGAGCCCCGACCATGCAGATAGCAAGGTCGATCTTCTTCGCGGACGCACGGTGCTCCTTACCGATCGTCACACCCCACCGGTTGGTTCGCCGCCGGGCGTTGATCACATGCATGCGCAGTGTCTTGTGGCCGTCGTGCACTAACTGCCGCTGCAGCACGTCGGCGTGCGTGCGCTTCACCGCCTCCGTGAACGTCTCCTGGTTCCGCGAGTCACCGCGCATGTCCCAGCGCACCGCGTGCGCCTTCGGCCCAGACAGCACTGCGCGAAGCGCAAGCTTGGGACCCCAGGTCTGACCCCACAGGTCGACGTAGGAGTCCCAGTACATCTCGCCGTCTTCGTCGTCCTTGCCGCCACCCGGGTCGGCGAAGAACGCCAGCACCTTGAACCGGGCAAACGCGTTCTCCACCACGCCATGCACCTCGTCCCGCGGGATCTGGTACGGCACGAAGCCCGGCGTGTTCGGTGCTGGCCAGTTCGCCGGCTTCTGCCAGACACCCAGCGCGGACACGAGGCCATCCGACATGCGACAGGCCGCCAGGCCCGTCGCGTCGTCGGACTTGGAGCCATCGAAGAACATAACGATCTCGTCGCCGTCCTGCAGCGCCAAGTCCTCGCGCTTGCAGGCGTCCCACTCGTAGCGGGCCAGCCACGCATCCTCGGCCGCGGCGATCTGGTTGTACCAGAAGCGGCGAGATCGGCTCGGCGGGTTACGGACATCTAGGATCGACGCCTTCAGTCGGCCGATGTCCAACCACGTCGAATCCCCGCGGACCGCTCGAAGCGTCGGCTCGATCCACGCCTCCGTCAGCTTCGCCTCAGGAGGAGCCTCCAGTGTGTCGTAGAACAACCCCGTGTCGGCGGCCCGGCCGGCTTCCGCGGCTTCGTAGGCGTCCCGGGTGCGCTCGGCCACCGAGTCCTCGCCTGGCTCGAAGGCGTTGGTGTCCGCCAACGTCCGGGACTGGCCGTCAGCCGACTTCGTTGCATTGCGCTCGATGACCGCCGCCATCTCGTGCCCCGAGTTCGACTCCAGCCAGTGATGCGTCTCCCCCATCGACGTGAACGTCGGTCGACCACCCTCAAGAGCGCGCGGTGACGACGTCACAGCCTCGATGCGGGCCCGCCCCTTGTCGGCGTAGATGATCTCCTTACCGAGGTCGATGCGGTACTCCTCGATCGCCCGCTTTGACAGGATCGACGGGAACAGTGTCATCGCGTTCCGGGTCTGGTCTTGCGACACCGCCGCGATCTGCACCCACGCCGCCGGATGCTGCACGCCCAGCGGCTGCCCAGGCGGCACATCCCACTCGTTACCTTCGTCCGCGACCTTGTCGAACCGGCACGGCCCCACGAACTCGAACGCCGCCCACGTCGCCTTCAAAGGATCCTTGCCGTGCCCCTTCAGCCTCTGGATCACGCCGTCGCGCCACAGGAACCGGTTCGTCTCCGGATCCATCGCGTACCACCACAGCGTCAGGCGAGCCTGCTCGGCGGTGTACTGCCACGTCTTTCCGACGTAGTGCTGCAGGTACGTGGCCGTCCATGCCAAGCACTGCCAGCCCAGCGTGTACTCGGGCAGGATGAACTTGCCGTCAGGTCCGCGCTTCCACGTAGGTCCGAGTGTGAAGGGTTCGACGACGTCGGGGACCTGCTCGTCATCCGCCTGCGATGTCACGGTAGGAATCCAGCGGGCTGACCGACGCCAGTCTCGTCTCGGCTGGCTTCTGCCTTTCCAGTTCCATCCGGGCCCGACGGCGGTCGCCCTCGGTCGTCAGCAGCGACGACATCACCGAGTTCAGTGCGGCCACCAACTGGCCGTTCGGCCCTCGCTCCGACAGCAGCACCTTCGACATCAAGTCCGCGGCATACCGGGCCACCGCCCAGTCTGACGGCTGATAGAACGCCGCCTGCCCCGACTCCCGCAGGGACAGATACCAGTCCGAGGCGATCGGATGCCACAGTTCGTCCGGCTCCGGCAGATCCGGTAGGCCAGCCGGCGCCCCCGAAGGGGCGTGTATGAGCTTAGGCCCGTCGCTCTTATTGGCCCGGCGACGTTCCTCGCTCCGCTTGGGGATGGGTCCACGAGTGCCCATGGAGACCTCCAGGGTCAAAGCGCGCCACCAGGGCGCACGGGCAGATGAGACAGGCCAGCAGAAAGCCACCGCCAGGGCAGCCAAGCCGGCTTGGGGAGCTGGTAGGTAGGTGGGGCCTTAGAAACCCGTAGCCAAGGGCAGGTGCA